>Ga0183099_1001952_pt1 | contig 11125 bp, 11 predicted proteins | sample Biomet1_FD_127788 | JGI IMG/M metagenome (GOLD analysis project Ga0183099, IMG submission 127788) | Microbial communities from bioreactor (seeded with anoxic lake sediment) at LBNL, California, USA - Biofuel metagenome 1 | ecosystem: Engineered > Bioreactor > Anaerobic > Unclassified ... | reverse complement strand
GGCATCGACTGGGCGACGGGACTTGTCTCCCCCAACGCCGCGCCCGCGATCAAGACCGATCCCGGCGAAGGCCCAAGGCAGTTTGTGTTTGATCATAGCGGGAAGTTCCTCTATCTCGTGACGGAGCTGATGAACACCGTCCGCGTCTACGCCTACGACAGTGCAACAGGGCATGCTACTTTTCTGCAAACGCTGCCCACGTTGCCGAACGATTGCGTACTCAACACCACCGCCGCGTGCATCAAGCTGCACCCGACAGGCGAGTTTCTCTATGCCAGCAACCGCGGGCACGACAGCATCGCGAGCTACCGCGTGCATGCGGACGGCAAGCTGACCCCGCTTTCCATCATGAAAGCAAACGCAAAGACCCCGCGCGATTTCAACATCACGCCTGACGGAAAATTCCTGCTCTGCGGGTTTCAGGATTCCGACGAGCTGGTTCTTTACTCCATCGATCCGCTCAACGGTCAACTGACCGAGGTAGAGCGTACCGCCTGCAACTCCTCCACCGCAGTGCTGTTTGCGGATTACGAGTAACTTCGATACATTCAAGCGCTATGTGTGAAAAAAGACCGTCGATTGCTCGGCGGTCTTTGTGTATATCGCTTTTATGTCTTACAGAACGAGGCTCGGCGGGGTGTACATCCGCGTGCCCATCTCCTGATCGAGCATGTAGAGGCCCTTGCTGTCGGTGCCGAAAAGCTCCATCTTCTTGATGTTGTCGGTGGAGTTCATCTCTTCCTCCGCCTGCTCCTTGACGAACCAGTCCAGGAACTGCATCGTACGAAAATCTTTGCCCTCATAGGCTGCCTCGTAGATCGTGTGGATCGAGGCCGTGACGAACTGCTCATGTGTGAGGGAAGCGCGCAGTGCGTCCATGTGCTCTTTCATCACCACGTCCGGCTTGCCGATGGCTTCCAGCGTGACTTTGATGTCGTTGTTCTGCATGTACTTGATGAACAGCAGCGCGTGGTCGCGCTCCTCCTGTGCCTGCACCATAAACCAGTTGGCAAAGCCCTTGAGCCCCTGCTCTTCATAGTAGTTCGCGAAGTCAATATAGAGATACGCAGAGTAAAACTCCTTGGTGATCTGTTCGTTGAGCAGCGTTTTTACTTTGTCTGAAAACATGTTGTCAATCTCCTTTTCTCTCATTACGTTCCTGTCAGTCAATCCGATTGTTCAGCTTGAGTATACGTCTTCTAACACCATATTACCGTGCTTATGTCACGATATGCAAGAGATTCCTTTCGTTTCCTGTGACTTTCGCACGGATTCTTTTGATAAATGTGATATACTGAATACAAAAGTGAGGAGGTATTCACATGGATTATCAAAAAGTTGCTGAACTAGACGCATTGAAACCCGGTGAAAAGAAGAGCTTCCCTCTATCCGGCAAGATGGTACTGCTAGCAAACGTTGGCGGCACGATCTACGCGCTGGACAACAGATGCCCACATCTGGGTGGTTCGCTCGTCGAAGGGGATCTGACTGACGTCACGCTGACCTGTCCCCGGCACGGAGCAAAGTTTGATGTTCGCACCGGCAAGAGTGTTGGAAACGCGAAACTCGCGTTCCTTCAAATGAAGGTTGCGGACGCAAAGTCTTACCCGGTCAAGGTGGAAGGAAACGACATTCTCGTTGCCCTTGCATAACAAAAACGCGCTCGCACCCGCTGCACCGTGACAATGGAACCGAAAACGAAAGAAGGAACTATAGTATGAAACAAAATGTTGGTAAAGTGGATCGCTGGATTCGCATTGTGGTTGGCGTGGTTGTGTTGAGCCTGCTGGTGTTTCTCACAGGCCCCGCGCGCTGGTTTGGGCTCATCGGCCTGATTCCGCTATTGACCGGAATCTTCGGCTTCTGCCCGATTTACTCTCTCCTTAAGATCAAGACAAACTAACCGCACTCATTCTCTTATCGACGTAATTTGATGGTTCTGTTCTTAACCCCCGTTGGCGGAAGCTGGCGGGGGTTATTGGTTTTTTGAATTTCTATAAAAAACACGCCCGCGCACCAGATCGGTAACGCGGGCGTTTCTTCTATCTAATTGATTCAATCGATCACTTGATCGATTTGACATTCAGCATGCGGATGGCGTTGAGAATCGCGAGGATCGCGACGCCGACATCCGCGAAGATCGCGGCCCACATGGAGGCGTATCCCAGCGCGCCGAGCAGCAGCACGACGCCCTTGACCAGCAGCGCAAACGTGATGTTTTGCTTAACAATACGCAGCGTCTTTTGCGACACGCGGATCGCGGTTGCGATCTTGCTGGGTTCGTCCGTCATGATGACGATGTCCGCAGCCTCAATCGCCGCATCGGAGCCAAGACCGCCCATCGCGATGCCGATATCCGCGCGCGCGAGCACCGGCGCATCGTTGATGCCGTCGCCCACAAACGCGAGTTTTCCGCGCGGGGATTTCTTTGCGAGGAGTTCTTCAACCTTCGTCACCTTGTCCACCGGCAGCAACTCGGTATACACCTCATCCAGCCCAAGCTGGGATGCGACGCGCTCGCCGATGCGCTTTGCGTCGCCCGTGAGCATGATGGTTTGATGAATGTTTGCCGCCTTGAGTTCCGCTATGGCGCGTGCGGCATCCTCCTTGACCTCGTCCGCAATCACGATATATCCGCGATAAACGCCGTCCTCCGCCACGTGTACGACGGTGCCGATGATGTCCTCCGGCTCCGTAAACGTGACTCCAAGCTTGCGCATGAGCTTCGCGTTACCCGCAGCAATCGTCTTTTCGTCCACGCACGCCGTCAAGCCGTGGCCGGAGGTCTCCTCGACGTCGCGAATTCGTGCGCAGTCGATAACCTTTCCGTACGCTTTCTGAAGCGACTGCGAAATCGGGTGGTTGGAGTAGCTCTCCGCACAGGCCGCGCGTTCCAGTAGCTCGCTCTGGCTGATGCCAACCGGTGCAATCTTCTGTACCGTGAAGGTGCCCTTGGTGAGTGTGCCTGTCTTGTCGAAGACGACGATCTCCGTCTGCGCCAGCGCTTCGAGATAGTTGCTGCCCTTGACGAGGATGCCGCGACGCGATGCGCCGCCGATACCGCCGAAAAAGCTCAGCGGAATCGAGATCACCAGTGCGCACGGACAGGAGATCACGAGGAAGATCAGCCCGCGATAGATCCACTCGCGGAAGGTCGCACCCGGCACGACAAGCGGCGGAATGAGAGCCAGTAGAACCGCGACGATGACGACCACCGGCGTATAGACCCCCGCAAACTTCGTGATGAAGTGCTCCGAATTGGACTTCTTGTTGCCTGCATTCTCCACAAGATCGAGAATCTTGCTCACCGTCGACTCGCCGTATTCCTTCGTGACGCGCGCGGTGATGAGCCCGCTGATGTTGATGCAGCCACTGAGCAGCGCATCCCCCGCATCCACATCCCTCGGCAGCGACTCACCCGTGAGCGCGGAGGTATCGATGGACGAGCTCCCGCTGAGCACAACCGCGTCCAGCGGCACGCGCTCGCCGGGCTTGATGACGATGATCTCGTCGACTTTGACTTCATCCGGATCAACCTTCTCCAGCGTTTCTCCGCGCTGCACAACCGCGTAGTCCGGGCGAATGTTCATCAGTGAAGCAATCGATTTGCGGGACTGATCCACCGCGTAATCCTGAAACAGCTCGCCCACCTGATAAAACAACATAACGGCGACCGCTTCGGCAAAGTCTCCAACGATAAATGCGCCGATGGTGGCGAGGCTCATGAGAAAGTTTTCGTCGAACACCTTGCCGCGGAGGATATTGCGCGCCGCGCGCCAGAGTACGTCCCCGCCGATGATGAAGTAGGCAACGAGAAACGCCGCCAGTGAAAACGGGCTGCCCTTCACGCGCGTGAGAATAGCCAGCGCGTAAATCACCGCGCCGACAATCGTTTTGATCAGTTTTTTCTGGTTTTCGTTCGGCTTCATCGGATTCTACGCTTTCCGCACGACGACGTCCGGCTCCACTTTCTTCACGATCGCGGTTGCTTGATCCATGATCTCGTCCATGCGCGCGTCCTCGCCTTCAATCACCATCTTGGTGGTCATGAAGTTCACGCTTGCGGAGGAAACGCCCGGCAGCTTTGCCACCGCGTTTTCAATCTTTGCCGCGCACGTTGCGCAGCCGAGTCCGTCCAGCCGACATACCTTCTTCATGTGTTCCCCTTTTCGCGGCATTCCAATCCAGCCGCTCTCTTTTTTTTCGATTGCCTGTTGTTTATGCCTGATAACTTGCTCGTTCCGGCAAAACAGTTGAGCAATCGTTCAACTCTTGCGCCCATTATAGTTGAGCGCCCGCTCAACTGTCAAGCGAAAATTACTTTTTTCCTTGTTTGATTGCAATCGTGCTATGATATAGGAAATGCGCGAATCGACATCATCGCGCAATGCGATTTTGCCGAAGGTCGGTGGAAAGGACAAGGCGCTCATGGAGAAAGAAATCTCGGAAAAAGAAATCTCGGAAAAAAATATCTCGGAAAAAGAAATTTATGTGTGCGATTGCGACATCATCCACGGGGACGTGGTGGAAAAGGTCAAGCGCAATATGCCGGAGGAAAGCGAGCTATACGACCTCTCGGATTTCTTCAAGGTGCTGGGCGACAGCACGCGCGCCAAGATCATGTGGGCGCTGGACGAGCACGAGCTCTGCGTCTGCGACCTTGCTGCGCTCCTCAACATGACGAAATCCGCGATTTCGCACCAGCTCCGCGCGCTGCGGGACGCGAACCTCGTCATCAACCGCCGCGACGGGAAGAACATCTATTACGCGCTGGCGGATGACCACGTGCGTCAGATTTTCGAGATGGGCTTAGAACACATTCGCGAAACCTGCGCGTCTCACGAAGGCTGAGCGAGTTTTTGCCCGTGTACCGCATGCAATCCATACAGGCATTATACCGCTCAACACGCTCTGCGCATTTTTATGTATCTTTTTAGTATAATTATACATTTCACCAGAGTGTTTATCCGTTTTATTTGAATTTCCACGAATTTTGTTGAATAATTTGCTCATAATTATAAATAGTATATTGACAAGGCCGTATATCTATGCTATTTTAATGCAAACAGTGAGGTTGAATTGTTCAACTTCTATTTTTTTAGGAGGAATATGAAAATGATGAAGAAAATGATCGCTCTTGCTCTAGCCGTTGCGATGATGCTCTCGTTTGCGGCCTGCGCCGCGAAGGAAGCCCCCGCAGAAACCGCAGCGACAGCCGCGGCTGCAACCGTCGATATGTCCGGCGTGAAACTGATGCAGGACGGCGTCCTGACCGTCGGCATGGAAATCGGCTATCCCCCGTTTGAGGACTTTGCCGAGGATGGCACCACCCCGATCGGCTACGATGTCGATTTCGCCAAAGCCCTTGGCGAAAAGCTCGGCGTCACCGTCAACTTTGTCAACACCGCCTGGGACGGCATCTTCCAGGGCATCGGCGTGAACTATGACTGCGTCATCTCCGCCGTGACCATCACGGCCGAGCGTAAAGACAGCATGCTCTTCTCGGAGCCGTACATCAACAACTACCAGGCAATTGTCGTGAATAAAGACTACGCTGGCAAAATCGGTAGCTTTATGGATCTGAACAACATGGCGATTGCCGTGCAGAAGGAAACCACCTCGGATATCCTGATGTCGGACTACGTCAGCACGGGTTCCATCACCGCCACGATCTCCGCGAATGAAAAGGTCACCACGTGCTTCACCCAGCTGGAAAACGGCGAAGTGGACGCGGTCGTCGTGGACTCCACCGTTGCGGATGGCTACCTCGCCTCCAACCCGGACAAGTTCGTCAAGATCTTCCAGGACGAGAGCGAGCCGGAGCAGTTCGGTGTCGCGATGGCGCTGGACAACGCGCCGCTGCAAACCGCCATCAATGCGGCGATTGCGCAGCTGACAACGGAAGGCTTCTTTGAATCCAATGTCGCCTACTGGTTCGGTAAATAATCCATCCATTTGATGGAATGCTTCGTTCGGCTGGCGCGGGCAATCTCAGGATTGCTTGCGCTGGCCGAAGTGTTTCCCCCAATCCACCAGATAAGCGAGACAACATGAGAATTTTTAAAAGACTCGTGGACATCAAAAACTGGCAGCGCTCCACAAAGACAGTCGCCATCATCATCATGGCGATTTTGGCGCTTGTGGTCGTCCTCTCCGTGATCAATGTTTCCGAACAGGACATGCTCAACCATGCCTCCGATTCGGTCAATCAGATCATTGAAAAGGAAAAAACCAGCAGTCGAAAGTCCCTCACGATCACCTATAACAATCTCGGCGTAGTCAGCTACATCTCCTTTACCACCTCGGGTGCGAGCGCGGTCAAGGAGTCCTATGTCGGTTTCGCGGGATCGATCTATGGCGCGGACGAGGGTACGGGAAAATTCGTCGGCCAGATGGTGAACTACACCTACCGCATGCTCGGTTCGGGCGAAAACCTGCTGCATGGCGTGAAGCTCACGCTGCTACTCACCACGCTTTCGATGTTGATCGGCGCGCTGATGAGCGTCTTCCTTGCGCTCGGCAAAATTTCCGAAAACAAGTTGATCAGCAAGATCAGCAGTGCGTATATCTTCTTTTTCCGTGGGACCCCGCTGCTGATTCAGATGTTTGTCATCTACTTCTCCGTGCCCGGCATCTTCGGCTTTTCCTGGCGTAGCCTCTTTGCCGCTGCCGATCCGGAGGCCGTATATAAAGGCGCATTCATCGCGGCGTTGATCGCGTTTTCCCTCAACTCTGCGGCTTACTGCGCGGAGATCGTCCGCGCGGCGATTCAGTCCATCGACAAAGGGCAGAACGAGGCTTCCAAGGCGCTTGGCATGAGCTACGGGCAGATGATGAGAACCGTCATCATCCCGCAGTCGATCCGCCGGATGATTCCCCCGCTGTGTAACGAGTTTGTGATGATGATCAAGGACGTCTCGCTGGTGTTCGCCATCTCGCTGATGGATATCACGACAATCAGCAAGACCATCATGACCAGCGAAGGTAATTATCTCGTGTTTATCCCGGCCTTGTTGATCTATCTGGTCATCACGGCGATCTTCACGTTTATCTTTGGCAAGATTGAAAAGCGGCTCTCGATCTATGAGTAATACGCGCGAAGGAAGAGATACGAGCATATGAAGAACGACTTTCGATTGATGAGTAGGGCGCGCATATGAGTGATTATCAGTATATTTTAAGCACAGAGCATCTTTATAAAAGCTTCGGGTCTCTCGAAGTGCTGAAGGATATCAACCTTTCCGTGAAAAAGGGCGAGGTCATCTGCATTATCGGGCCTTCCGGCGCGGGAAAATCAACCTATCTGCGCTCTCTCAACCAGCTGGAGAAGATCACAAGCGGGAAGATTTTCATCAAGGATGAGCTGTTTTTACACCGCGAACACAACCGCACGATCCACCGCGTAGAGCCGGAAGCGCAAAAAGCGATGCTGCTCGAAATGGGCATGGTGTTTCAGCGCTTCAACCTCTTCCCGCACAAGACCGTGCTGGAAAACGTCATGCTCGCGCAGGTATTGGTGCGCAAGAAGTCCAAGGAAGCCGCGGAAAAGCTGGCGAAGGAGATCATCGAGCGGGTCGGACTCTCCGACAAGCTGGATGTTTACCCCAGCAAACTCTCCGGCGGACAGCAGCAGCGCGTCGCGATTGCGCGCGCACTCGCCATGGAGCCGGAGATTATGCTCTTTGACGAACCCACGAGTGCGCTGGACCCGGAGCTCGTCGGCGAGGTGCTCAGCGTCATGAAGGGGGCTTGCGAAACAGGGGTATCACCATGCTCTGCGTCACCCACGAGATGGGCTTTGCGCGCGAGGTTGCCGACCGCGTAGGTTTTCATGGCGGACGGCATGATCCTCGAAGAAGGCACACCGAAAGACATGTTTGACTACCCGACCAATGAAAAAGCAATCAACTTCCTGCGGAGTGTTCTGTAAGTAAGTCGCCGAACACACCGCGAATTTCATCGCAATCCGTTCAAGAATTATCAGCGGCGCCGTGATCAAGCGGCGCTGTTGCTTATCCGGGCGATATCACGCCACACGCATCTGTTCCGCTTCTTGGTTTTCGGCGGATTTCCGCCAACGTGTGTTGACAGTCGATATAGAATCATATATAATAAAACATACTTATTTAATAGGATAAAGAAGGAGGGCGACTCCATGAGAATCTCCGCGAAGGGACGCTATGCGCTCGCTTCGGTCGTTCATATGGCGCAGCAGCGCAACGGCGAGTCGATTACCCTCGTTAGTATCTCTGAACGCCTTGGCATCTCAAAGATCTATCTGGAGCAGGTGTTCTCGCTCCTCAAGCGCGGCGAGCTGGTCACCTCCGTCAAGGGCGCACAGGGTGGATATCTTCTCTCTGCGGCACCGGGACAAATCAGCGTACTGGATGTGCTCACCGCGGTGGAAACCGGTCTCTTTGATAAAACGGAGGATACAGTCGCCGAAAAAGCGCCGGAGATCGAGTTCGCCATGCGGGAGCGCGCGTTTCAGGCGCTGGATGATGCGGTCTCCGCGTCACTATCGCAGGTCACGCTAGAAGACCTCGTGCTCGCGAGCGAAAAACACAAAGGCGAAGATGCCGCGATGTACTATATTTAGCGAGATCCTTTATAAGAGAAACATCTTCTTTTTCCCATCATACAATTTTTCGCGATTACAAGACAAGGAGCTGTCCAAAATGGACAGCCCCTTTTACTTCACGCGATTGATCCTTTTGTGTTAGCTCGCGAAGATAACATAGCCCACAAGATAGCCGGCTCTCCAGGAGAAATCCGCATATTCGTTCACCGGCTGCACGACCAACTCCGCCACGTTGACCGGATGATCAAACGTGATGTCGTAGGATTCCGCAACGCCGTCTTCCGCGGCGAGGTTCGGGAAACTATACCATATGCCGTCGGTATCGAGCACCCAAAGCACCCAGTCTCCCTTATGCGAGCCACCTGTCTTTTCAAACATGAAACCCAGTGTGAATCCCATGCAGTTTCGAATCGGCTGATCCGAAATGTACATATGCGCGATGCTGTCCTTGAGTATTCGGGGACTGGAAGCCCAATCAAACGTATACGTCTGTCCGTCTCCAACGGAGACTTCGTACGTAAACGTAACACCATTTGGCGCAACACCCGTGACTTCAACCACGTCGTTGTACGCTTTCTCAATATCCTGTTGTACGTATCCCGCGCTCAGCATGCCGCTCTTGGTGCAGTCAACGATACTCGAATCGCTGCTTTCCCACTTCACGTCGTCGTCGTTGATGTCATAGTAAAACTCAAAGTCCTTGACCGAGCAAACGAACGTGTCCCCAAAGTCCATCGTCAAACTCAAATTCGAAGGATTCGGCGCCTGGGTCGGCTTTGGCGTGGCGCTCGGCGTTGGTGTTGCGGTTGCCTCCGGCGTTTGCGCTGTGACTATATTTGCAGCATTCATCTTCGCCGCGCCTGAATCCTTGCCCGCCGCTCCTCGAAACGCCCCGACTCCCAGCAAAATCAGCAGATAGATGCCGATTGCCGAGCCCGCGATGATCGCGATGGTCTTGATGCGGTTGTTCTTGTCCGGCGTAGGATGAAACGGATTCACGTGCTTGATCGGATTCGGGAAGAGCGGCTTCTTCTCGTCGTTCTTCGTCTCTTTTCCCGCGCCAGACTCGGAATAAAGCTCTTTCTCCAGCGTCAGCATATCCTTGGTGCGATATTGCGCATTGACGCCGAGGCCATGCAGCAGCGCGTTTTCCTGCGTCGCGGTCAAATCCGCGCCAAGCTGTCTCGGCGGCGTAATTGCGGCTCCGCTCGTGAGGCGATCCAGCGCCTGCGGAGGCGTTTGTCCCGTAATCAGGCGGTAGATCGTCGCGCAAAACGCGTAGATATCCGTCCATGCGCCCTGCTCGCCGTGCGTGCGATATTGTTCCTCCGGCGCAAAGCCGTGTTTGACGTTGATGGTGTTGGAGTGTTCGCCCTCTGTCGACATCTGCCGCGCGGAGCCAAAGTCGATCAGCGTCAGCGTCCCGTTCGGTCGAAGAATGATGTTGTCCGGGCTGATGTCGCGGTGCAGCAGGCCCTCCGCATGAACGCGCGAGAGAGAATCGCACAGCGGGCGAAAGAGTCGGAGCACCTCCTGCGCCGGCAACTTGCCGCAGCTTCGCTCCGCGAGGGACTTGAGCGTCTCTCCCTCGACAAAGTCCATGATGATGTAGGCGGTGCCGTTTTCGTAGATGAAGTTTCGAACCCCTACGATGCCGTTGTCCCGCGAAAGCCGCGCGAGCGTCTTCGCCTCGTTGACAAAGCGCTCCAGCCCTTTTTGGTAGAATTCGCGCTTATCTCCGTTGAGCGTCAGTACGCTGATATGCGTGTGCGAATCCCGCGTGGCATATCCCAGCGGATAATACTCTTTGATCGCAATCTTGAGATCGAGGTTCAGATCCCACCCGGTATAGGTGATGCCAAAGCCGCCCTGTCCCAACACGCACCCGACCAGATATGCTCCCGCAAGAATGCTCCGGCATTCCAGTTGATGCGGTTCGTTTGCCGCGTTTGCATTGTCAAACCCGCAGTTTGGGCATACGCCGTTCTCATGCGCCAGCTTTGACATGCATCGCATGCATAATAGATTAGGATCGATCATACCGTGTGTTCCCTCCCGTTATTTTATTGCGAGCGATTGGCCCGTAAAGAATCCTGTTTTGTCTGTGCGATCCGATTCCAGCCCGTGTAGAGGAATCTGACGCGCATGCTTCACCAGACGCGCATGCTTCAATACTCTCTATCCGCAACGCGCAAGACATCGCCCGCGGATAAGCACGCGTTCTTTCGCGCAGGCGCGCCGTTGACCAGCACCCTTCGCTGTTTTGCATGGCCCAAACCGTGCCGTCGCGCCAGACGAGCCGCGTCATCACGTCTTCCTCGTTCGCTCCTTTTTCCAGAACCGGCGTCTTCTCGCCCGCTCCAAGCAGGATCGGCTCTTTCAGCGCGCCTTGCAATACGATCTCTTCCTTCTCGCCGAGGCGGACGATGCAGATCACGGGGTTTTCCGCAGCGGGTAGCGCGGACTGTGCCGCGGTCTTGTCAAAGTGCGCAATCGCGGCGTTCTTTTCGCTCTTGCCACCGCGTTTTTTTGTAAGCAGAACGG
>Ga0183099_1001951_pt1 | contig 11128 bp, 8 predicted proteins | sample Biomet1_FD_127788 | JGI IMG/M metagenome (GOLD analysis project Ga0183099, IMG submission 127788) | Microbial communities from bioreactor (seeded with anoxic lake sediment) at LBNL, California, USA - Biofuel metagenome 1 | ecosystem: Engineered > Bioreactor > Anaerobic > Unclassified ... | reverse complement strand
GATGGCAGCGTCAGCTTTGAATCGGACGGGCGGAAGTACTGCGCCGCCATAAAACCTCTGCGACTATACAGCAACAATGCCCCCTTTCGGGGTCGGGATGGTGGCTGATCGGCACGGTGTTCTGGGCGTTGAATTGCAGACAGATTACCTGAGCCGTCAACTGCCCGCCGAAGAGCTTTATAAAGACGCCGGTTCCTATATTCTTGCGACCTGCCGTGACGGCGTCTACAAGCCCGTGCTGGCCGATGGTGTGTTTTCCGACCGGATGCCGGAGACGCTGACGGTTGAGACGCGCAGCGATGGCAGCGTCAGCTTTGAATCGGACGGGCGGAAGTACTGCGCCGCCATAAAACCTCTGCGACTATACAGCAACAATGCCCCCTTTTCGGGGGCGGAATGGGTGCTGATCGGCGCGGCGGCGGAGAAGGATTTATATTACTTCTCCAATTACATGCGTACCCTCCTGATTGTCATCGCGCTGGTGACGATTCTCTTTGGAGCTTTAGGCAGCGCCTTTATCAGCCGCAGTCTGGCGGATCCTATCAAGACTCTGGCGGATCGGGTGGCCGAAGCCCGAAAAAGTCACACCGGGATCCCGGACCTGCCGGCTACGGGGATCAGGGAGATCGACCAGTTTTCCAAAGCCATTTTCTCCCTCAGCCGCAGCGTGATGGAATCCTCAACCCAGATGCTGCGGATCATTGATATGGCAAGCGTCGAACTTGGCGGGTTTGAGTACCGCGACGGTGAATCCATGTTCGTCACGGAGAATTTCTTCCCAATGCTGGGGATTAAAGATGTGGATGTAGCCGGGATAACCCAGCAGCAATTTGGACGGCTGCTGGAGCATTTGGATTCAAATTTAATTTCCAAGAGCGCAAAGAAGGATTCACGTCTGTACAAAATCAAGGAAGGAGACAGCGTGCGCTATATCCGTGTGAGCATCCGGCGGGACGGCGGCTGTCTGGTGGGCTTGGCGGAGAATGCCACTGCGGCCACGCTGGAGCGGCTGCGGATTGAACACGAGCGGGACTATGACCTGTTGACCGGCATTTACAACCGGCGGGCATTCTGCCGCATGGCTGACGATCTGTTCCTGTCTCCGGAGCAGCTTGGGACGGCGGCGCTCTTGATGATCGACCTGGATAATCTGAAGGGCATCAACGACCGCTTCGGCCATGATTCCGGGGACCAGTACATTCGCTGTGCGGGCCAGTGTTTTCTGCACGCAGCCCCAACGGGAACACTGGTGGCGCGGCAGTCCGGCGATGAATTTTTCTTACTCTTTTATGGGTATTCAGATCAGAGCGAGATTCGGAGCAAGATCGGCCGGCTTGTGGATGCCGTGCGGAAGGAATCCATCATCCTGCCGGATGGATTGCCGCAGTATCTCAGCATTTCAGGCGGTGTTGCATGGTATCCCCGCGACAGCCGCGACATCGGAGAATTGATGAAGTATGCCGATTTTGCCATGTATCAGGTCAAACACGCCCGAAAAAACAATGTGGCGGAGTTTGATCTGGAGCAGTATCAACAGGCCAACGATTCTTCCGAGTGCCGTCAGGAATTTCATAGGATACTGGACGAGGGACGGCTTACTTACCATTTTCAGCCTATTGCGGACGCCCATACCGGCAAAATTATGGCCTATGAAGCGTTGATGCGGGTGGATGCCACCACGCTGAAGGGCCCGGAGCAGATCCTGAACATTGCCCGGAGGGAGGGGCGCCTGAATGATATTGAGCGGCTGACGTGGTTCAAGTCTGCGGAGATTTTTCAGGATCTGCTGGATCAGGGGCAGGCCTTACCGGACGCGCTGCTGTTTGTCAATTCCATCGCAAGCCAGGCCCTGACGCCTCGGCGCGCGGCGGAATTCCACCGGCGTTTTTCCACGCTTCAGTCCCGCATTGTCACGGAGATTTTGGAGTCTGAAGACATGGACAATGCGTGTACCCGCGCCAAACGGGAGGCTCCGGGATTTTCCGGCATGTTTGCGTTGGATGACTATGGCAGCGGCTATAACAGCGAGAAGAATCTGTTGGAGTTAGCTCCTGCTTTTACAAAAATTGACATCTCTATTATTCGCAGCATTGATGCCAGCCGGGATCGTCAGGAAATTGTTTCTAATTTGGTGGCCTATGCCCATCACAGCATTGATGCCAGCCGGGATCGTCAGGAAATTGTTTCTAATTTGGTGGCCTATGCCCATCAGCGGAACATGAAGGTGATTGCCGAGGGAGTGGAGACACCCCGGGAACTGGAGACGGTGATCGATTTGGGGGTGGATCTGATGCAGGGATATTTTCTCGGCCGCCCCACCGCCATTCCGCATAAGGAGATAACGTCGGAGGCGATGGAGCTGATTCGGGGAAAGAAGTCTGCGGGAGAACATGGATTTCCTCCGAAAATTTGAAAGGGAGATCCACGGCAGTTGAGGGCTGGGGTTGACGACGTTCCGTCGGCCCGCCTTTTCTGCCGGGAGCGCCCTGCCCAGTGAGGTCTGATTTCGAAAAACGGAGAGCGGACACGGCAAAGGCGGGTCCGTTCCATGCAAAAAAGTGTAAATGAATGTATTGCGTAAATTATGCACTTTTTAAGAATATGCATGCATATTTTTATATCTACCGCAAGGCAGTTATTGTTAAAATGCACAATTTAGTTATTATTTTATAGGCGAACTGCTGGTTACTTTCGCAAATGAAATAACTTCAAACAAATATTTATTCATTTTTTATGGAAAAGTATTGACATTTTGCTTTTGGCGTGATAAGGTATAGCAAGTTTCAGAAGAAGGGGTCTCCCTTCCATGGAAAAGTAATGAATAGGACCCGCACCTGCGGGTGAGCACATTTTTGGAAAAGGATGAGTTAATTATGAAAAAGTTTTTTGCGCTTGCGCTGAGTCTGGCAATGGCTCTGTCCCTGGCCTCCTGCGGCAGCAGCGGAGCCGCGTCCTCCGGCTCTGCCGCCTCTGGCAGCGGTTCGGCTTCCGGCAGCGGCTCTGCCGCGGCTACTATTGAGACTGTGACCCCCGGCGAGCTGACCGTGGCTACTTCCCCCGACTTCGCTCCCTATGAGTTTTACGCCATCGGAAAAGACGGCAAGCCCATGCTGGCTGGCTTCGATATGGCTCTGGCACAGTACATCGCTGATTACATGGGCCTTAAGCTGAACGTCGTCCCCATGGATTTTGACGGTGTTATCATGGAAGTGGGTATGAACAATGTGGATCTCGGCATGGCTGGCCTTTCTCCCGACCCTTCCCGCGCCAACGCCATGGATTTCTCCGACATCTATTATACCGGCGGGCAGTCTCTGGTGACGGTGAAGGCCAATGCCGACAAGTACAATTCCTTTGAGGCGATCAATGACCCCAACGTATCCGTGGGCGCCCAGACCGGCTCTATTCAGGCCGACCTTGCTCAGAAAGATTCCCCCAACGCCAGCATTATTCAGCTGGCAAAGGTCACCGACATCATTGCGGAACTGCTGTCCGGCAAGCTGGACGCCGCCTATATTGAGACCGCTGTTGCCAAGAGCTATCAGATCAATTACCCCGATCTGCAGCTTGTGATGGATGTTCCCTATGATGTGGAGGGCTCCGCCATCGGTGTGCAGAAGGGAAATGCTCCGCTGTTGGAGGCTGTCAACGCCGCTATTGCCGCCGCCAAGGCCGACGGTTCTATAGAGAAGTTTGTGGCTGACGCCAATGCACAGGCTTCCGGCAACAAGTATGAGGGTCTGCTGGATGAGAGCGGCAACGTAAAGACGGACGCCGCCGCTGCTTCCACTTCTTCCGCAGCTTCCGCGGCTTCCTCCTCTGCCGCTTCTACTTCTAAGGCCGGTTGAGCGGTCAAAACTTGAATTTTGCCCAATTCCTCCCCGTTTTTTCGGGGAGGAATTGGCCTGTTTCAAAGCCCATGACCTGAATTGAAAGGAGCCATTCCATGAGCGACTTGATAACCGCAGAACACTTCCAAATGGTTGCGCAGTATGCCGACCTCTTTAAGCAGGGCATGGTGATTACCATTCTGCTCTCTGCGCTGACGGTGTTGTTCGGCTTTTTCCTTGCGCTGATGCTTGCAATCATGCGCCTGTCCAACCTCAGACCGTTCCACTTTCTGGCTGTGGACAGGGATGGCCATCTGCGGGAGCAGGGGTTTGCGTTTGCACTGAGCCGGTTCAACCCCGTCAGCTTTATCGCCACCGTCTATGTGGAGGTCTTCCGCGCCACGCCTATGCTGGTGCAGCTGTGGCTGGTATACTATCTGCTGTTTGATAAGGCTGTGATCGACCTGCCGAAGGTGACTGTGCTGGGTTTCATCCGTCTGGAGCGGTTCATTCCCGGCGTGGTGGCGCTGGCGCTGAACTCCGGCGCATACCTCTCCGAGATCGTTCGTGCCGGTATCCAGTCCATCGACGGGGGCCAGACCGAGGCAGCGCGCTCTCTGGGACTGACGCAGGGACAGAACATGCGTTACGTCGTGCTGCCCCAGGCCATCAAGAATACGCTGCCTGCCATCGCCAACGAATTTGTTACCATCATCAAGGAATCCGCCATTACATATACCATCGGTGTGCAGGATATTATGTCTGCCGTTAATGCCACCAAGGGGGCGCTGTACATTATGGCGGAGCCGCTGATTGTGGCGACGGTCATGTATTTCTGCCTGACCTTCCCCACCAGCAAGATCATTGCGTACTTCGAGAGGAGGATGAGCCGTGGCGACAGGCGGTAGTCTGATCCGGGTCACCGGACTGAAAAAATACTACAACCGAGGCGCTATCAAGGCGCTGGACGACGTGTCGGTGGACATTAACCGGGGCGACGTAATGGTGGTCATCGGCCCCTCCGGCTCAGGAAAGTCCACATTCCTTCGCAGTCTGAATCTGCTGGAGGAGCCTACGGAGGGCTCCATCGTCTTTGACGGTGTGGATATAACCAAGAGCAGAACGAAGACCGAGGACGGAAAGACTTTGAAGCTGAACATCGATCAGCACCGTCAGAAGATGGGCATGGTGTTCCAGCACTTCAATCTGTTTCCCCATAAGACGATTCTGGACAATATGACGCTGGCCCCCATTAAGGTCCGGCATATGGATAAGGCTGCGGCTGAGGAAAAGGCGTTGACTCTGCTGGATCGCGTCGGGCTGAAGGACCGGGCGGGGGCCTATCCCATCCAGCTTTCCGGCGGGCAGAAGCAGCGGGTCGCCATTGTGCGGGCGCTTGCCATGGAGCCGCAGGTCATGCTGTTTGACGAACCCACCTCCGCTCTGGACCCCGAAATGGTGGGAGAGGTGCTGGACGTGATGAAGGAGCTGGCCCGGGAGGGCATGACCATGGTGGTTGTCACCCATGAGATGGGCTTTGCCCGAGAGGTGGGTAACCGGGTACTGTTCATGGCGGACGGAAAGCTGCTGGAGCAGGGAAGTCCCGACGGTATTTTCAGCCACCCTGAAAACCCCCGGCTTCAGGACTTTTTGAGCAAGGTGCTGTAAACGGTATGGATACACATCTTCGGGCAGCGCTGTCTGTCGGGGGATGTTGCGAACGCAGCAGCTTCGGAAATACAGAGAAACCCCGGAGACGTTCACGTCCCCGGGGCTTTTTTAGATCAAGATAAAGAACCATTTTTAAAAAAAGCAGAGCAGCGCCGCTGGGGTATAAAGTCTGCTCCGGTCCGGGCTGAAAGACGGGCGGCTCAGCGGATCATGTAATTGTACAGGACCATCGCGGCCTCCTGCCGCGTGGCTGTTCTGGCGGGATAGAATTTTCCTTTGGCACCGCTGACGATGCCCAGTCCCTGCGCGATGGCCAAATAGCCAAGGTCGTCGGTGGAGATCTGAGAGGCATCCCGGAAGGAGGTGACAAAGATGCCCTTGAGCTGTGCCGCCTGGGAGTAGGGTGAGGCGCTCACAAGGGCCTTCACCAGCTCCAGCCGCGTCACGGCATGCTCCGGACTGCGTGTGCCCCGGGGGAGAAAACCCTCGTTCCACGCAACCTCATAGAGCTGGTCCAGCGTACCGTCAGCGCGATCTTCCGTATCGAAACTGTATCCGCAGGAGTTGAGCAGCAGTACCAGCAAATCCCGTTGGGTCAGCTTCGTGGCGGGCTGGAATTTTTCACTGTCACTGAACCGGATGCCAGCGTCCGCCAACGCCTGAATCTGAGCTTTGGCATAACTGGCGGAAATGTCGGAGTACGCAGCGGAGACACCCTCGGGCTCCGCCCGCACCAGTTTTCCGGTCTTGGCATCCACGCCAAGGACCGCCTTGCCGTCCGCCTCATAGGTATAGCCCAATACATAGAGGTAGGCCACGGAGCCACAGGCGTCGGCATAAATCTTCCACACCGGGATGGCGGTGTCCACGGACACAGGATAGGCGATGTATTGAAGACTGGCGGCGTAAGCTCCGCAGTAGGCGGCCAGAGCCGTTTTTTCTGCCACCAGACCGTCGGCGGACTGAAATTTCAGATCTTTGTCCCAACTGTTGCTGAAGCACATCACGGAGCCGTCTCCGGGATCGACGGTGATGTCCACGCCGTTGTTGTGATAGAAGTATCCGTTTTCCTGCCGGTCGTACCGGAACTCGCCGTCCTCACCTCCGTACAGAGCCACGTGGGAGACGTAATCCGGACAGAACAGCTTTAAGAAGGCATCCGCCGTGCTTTGAAGCCGAGCGCGGTCGGCCTGCACGTCTTTCATGTAAGAGGGGCGGTATCCCCAGCCGCTGAGCAAAGCGCCGGTTTTGGCGTTGACTGTGAGGGATTTGAACTGCTGGTAGCCGCCCTTGCGGTAGTCGGTCTCGCTCACGTCTTTCAATTCGCTGAACGCCGGAGTGCGCTTGTACCAGAGGGTGCAGACCACGTCGTCCGTGTCCGGGTCCTTATTGTAACTGGCGGAGGAGAGGGTATAAGAACTCAGCCCCAGCGCCGTCACCTTGCGGACGGCGGTGTCCAGGGCATCCTTGGAGAGTACGCCCTGAAGCTTTTGAATGGCGGCCTGCTCGGCGTCGCTCAGCCCGCCGTCGGCTTTGCCGTTCTCGCGGGCGGCGGTAACGCTGGGTATGCCGTTTCCGCTGCTGCCTGCCGCGGCGTTCAGACCGTCCCACACGCTGGTCAGGTCCACCACCGCGCCGGTCTGGGCGTCCACATAGAGGTCGTCGCCGGAGAGGGGCACGTAGCGCAGCACGGTGGCTTTGCCGTCATCCGTATCCACATACTGAAGCTCCAGCTTCACGGCGGAGGATAGGGAGGAACTCGCGGCGGCGGCGGTCACCTTCGGGGAGGCAGACGGCAGCGTACCCACACGGGCCTCATAGACATCGTCGCGGCTGAAATAGGTTACAGTGCCGTCCGTGGAATCGACCTGAACCTGTACATGGATGGGGGAGGGCACACCGCCCAGCTTCAGCTGCGCGGAGAACGAAAAATCTGCGCCGGAATAGTACAGAGGCGAAGCGGCGTTGTCTGCCGTCAGTGTCGCGGTCTCACCGCCGGACAGCACCCTGACCAAAAACGCGCCAGCAGTCTTGGCCGCCTGCGCTGCCGTGACCTTGGCCAGCGTGGGGGCGTAACCGCCGGCGGCCAGCGGCATGACGCCGCCCTGATTGAGGCTGTACTGCATGACCTTGCCGGCAGTGGAGGCCAGAATGTTGAGACTGCCGCCCTCGTCGTCGGACCAGCTCAGGGACCAGTAGCGCAGCGCGCCCATGTCCTGTACCGTCCCATTGAATTCCGTATAGCGGTTGGAGACGTCCACCGCTTTTTTTACGGCCAGTGTCACCTCCGTCAGCTCCTGATCCATGGCGGTGTCCGCCGCCAGCGCGGGTACGCACAGGCTGACCGCCAGCAGAAAACTCAGCGCCAGAGACAGGCATCTTCGTTTCAGATTCATAAAGATTCTCCTTTTCTCGTTTTCACCGCGGAACGCAGGAATCGGTCCGTTCCGCTTTCATTGGAGATAGACGCAGGCGCTGGAAAAAAGTTCCGATCTTTTAAAAGAAAATTCGGAAATAGCGGCGACCGCGCAAGCGAACAAAGCCCGGAGTGCACTACGTGTCCGCAGTCCGGAGGACGACCGGCAAAAAAATAGAGCATCACTCTTGCAGGACGGCTGAATGAGCGGTAAAATTAACTGGCTGTATTACGTGCGGCGGCGTTTGCTCTGGCATCAGCCCCGGCAGGCGCAGACTGGCACATTGGCGGAAGCAAAGAAAAGGAGTACAGGACTATGACCAAGGAAAAACTGGCGGCAGTGGCCGCCATTGAGGAAAAGGCGGACCTGATCGTCCGGACGGCGGATTCCATCTGGGGATTTGCGGAGCTGTCCCTACAGGAGGAGCAGTCCGCCGCATTGTATTGCGAAACTTTGAAAAACGAGGGCTTCACGGTGGAGAGGGGAATCTGCAGCATCCCCACGGCCTTTTCCGCCAGCTTCGGTGCGGGTCGTCCCGTGATCGGTATTCTGGCGGAGTACGACGCCCTCTCCAGCCTCTCGCAAAAGGGCGGCAGCCTAAAACGCGAAGAGGTTGTTCCCGGCGGCTGCGGACACGGCTGCGGACACAATCTGCTGGGCGCGGGGGCCATGGCCGCGGCGCTGGGGGTAAAGGCTTATCTGGAGAATACCAAGCGCTCCGGTACTGTGGTTCTGTATGGCTGCCCCGGCGAGGAGGGCGGCGCGGCAAAGGCGTTTATGGCCCGCGACCAGCTCTGGCGCGGACTGGACGCCGCCCTGACCTGGCACCCGGAGGACCGCAACGAGGTGGCCACCGGGTCCTCCAACTCCTGCATTCAGGTGCAGTATCACTTTACCGGCGTGGCGTCTCACGCCGCGGGAAGCCCGGAGCGGGGGCGCAGCGCGCTGGATGCGGTGGAGCTGATGAACATCGGCGTTCAGTTCCTGCGGGAGCACATGAGCGACAAGGCCCGCATCCATTATGCCATCACCGATGCGGGCGGCCGCAGCCCCAACGTGGTCCAGCCCCGGGCAACGGTTTTGTACATGGTCCGATCCAACCATGTATCCGAGGCGGTGGAGCTTCAAAAACGGGTGGATCGGATTGCTCAGGGCGCCGCTCTCATGACCGACACCGCCTTTGAACGGAAATTTATCGACGTCCTCGCCGACACGGTTACCAACCACACGCTGGAAAAGCTGCTCCACGAGAATTTCACGGAGCTGGGCGTCCCCACCCACACGGAGGAGGAGTTGGCCTTTGCCGACGGCCTCGCCGGAACCTATGAGGGGGCGGATACCCTGCCGGGTATCGGATGTGATTACAATTCGGAATATGCCGCGCGGGTGAAAACTCTGCGTAGTGAAAACGGCCGCGCCATGAATGATTTTCTCCTGCCTCTTTATCAGGGGGAGGCGTTCAAGCCCGGTTCCACCGACGTGGGGGACGTCAGCTGGGAGTGCCCCACGGCGCAGATTCATGTGGCGTCCTGGCCCAACGGATGCCCGGGCCACAGCTGGCAGAATGTATCCTGCGACAGAACGTCCATCGGACACAAGGCGGCGATCCACGCCGGAAAGGTACTGTGCGCGGCGGCCATCGATCTTATGAACAGTCCGGAGATGCTGGAGTCGGCAAAGACGGAATTTCTTGAGCGGACCGCGCAGGGGTATAGCTGTCCGATTCCGGAGGACGCCGTCCCCACCGTGGCGGACTGAGGATACCGTAGACAAAGCGCCCCCTGCCCGCCGGGTTTCGGCTGACAGGGGACGCTGCTTTTGAGCCGTATTAAGAGGTCGGAGTCCGAACAGGAATGAGGGATGACCGCGCCGCCTTATCCATGGAGCAGTGCCGCCGCAAACCGCGCGGCCTCTTTTTCCGCGGCCTCCCGGTGGGAGGCCGGGTTAAGAAAGCTAGCTTTAGCAATCAGCCCACCGACCATTTTCTCCAGCGCGGCGAATAGCTGTTCCGTGCTTCCACCGGCACAGCACGCAAAGGCGGCAACGCGGCTTTGCCGCAGATCGTTGGATTTCAAAAATGTATTCATCGGGGGAGCGACCCGGCTGGCCCAGACGGGGGAACCCAAAATGACGAGGTCATATTTTTCCGGATCGCACGCATAAGGCTTTAACTTCGGCGCAGTTGACAAAGAGGCCGCCACGCCGCCGAACACATACTTACTTGCATTTCCCCGCGGATAATCCTTCACCGGCTCCAGCTCCAGTGTGTCGGCTTCCAGCTTTTCGGCAAGGAGCCGGGCTGCGTATCGGGTGTTGCCCTCAAACGAATAGTAGACGATCAGTGTTTTCATGATTCTTTCTCAAATCCTTCTTTCAGCAGTTTTTTGATTCCACGCACCAGCGCAGACAGTCTTCATATAACTCCAGACCAAATTGGCTGGTGAGATAGTAGTAGAGTTGCGGCCCGTCATCAACTCCGTTCAGGAAGCCCAGCCGCTCCGCGATGGGCGTTGGCCATAAGGACTCTTGTAGTATATCATATGCATCTATAAAATTATATATCAGACGGATAGGTCTATCAAGCTGCACTTTCCCAAAACTGAAGAGGCCAAGACGCATTTAAAAAACTAAAAAATGCAAGGACTCGGTTCAGCAGACAACGATTCCGAGGTCTGACAAATTTTCAATAAAAATTGCTTATTTTGTAAAATTCGCTGTGTTATCGTAGACTTTCCATGACGGATTTATGAAAATTGCCGCTGCTTTGACGGTTGACTTTCCTCTTCTTCGCCGCTACAATAAGACCAACCCATACGGGATTTGAATTTTCGGGAATACAAATTTTACAGGAAGGAGCCTGCCGGTTATGACCTTTACGAATTGCTTCCATACCGAGATGACCGCGTCTGCAAACCACGCAGAGGCTCCTTTCGCCTGCACGAATTCTGCTTCCAATAATGCTATTGCTCAGATTCTGGACGCCGTTATTGCGGCGTCCATTATTATTGCGCTCATTAGCATTACCCTCATTACCATTACGCTGGTACTGGGCCTGTCTGTTCTGCTGGTATTGGTACTGGTACTGGTACTGGTAGTTCTGCTGGTTTTGGAAGGAAGTGAATATTTACGAATTGCTTCCATACCGAGATGACCGCGTCTGCAAACCACGCAGAGGCTCCTTTCGCCTGCACGAATTCTGCTTCCAATAAT
>Ga0183099_1001949_pt1 | contig 11140 bp, 9 predicted proteins | sample Biomet1_FD_127788 | JGI IMG/M metagenome (GOLD analysis project Ga0183099, IMG submission 127788) | Microbial communities from bioreactor (seeded with anoxic lake sediment) at LBNL, California, USA - Biofuel metagenome 1 | ecosystem: Engineered > Bioreactor > Anaerobic > Unclassified ... | reverse complement strand
CTCGCCGCAGATGGCTGGGAACTCTTTATAAATTATAATCATTCCGAGCGCGAAGCGCAAGACCTTATTGCCGCCTTCGGCGGCAAAGCTGTGCAGGCCGACGTCTCCGACGACTCACAGGTTCGCGCTATGTTTGACCGCATAGGGCCTGTGGGGCTTCTGGTCAGCTGCGCCGGTATTTCCGAATACGGTCTGCTGACGGATCTTCCGCCCGAAAAATGGCGGCGTTTGTTTGCCGTGAACACGGAAGGACTCTATAACTGCTGCCGTGCCGCCATTCCCGGCATGGTGCACGAAAAAGCCGGCTGCATCATCACCGTCTCGTCGGTGTGGGGCGTGTACGGTGCCTCCTGCGAAGCCGCTTATGCCGCTTCCAAAGCCGCAGTCATCGGACTATCCAAATCTTTGGCCAAGGAGCTTGGGCTGTCCGGCATCCGTGTGAACTGCGTCGCTCCGGGCGTCATTGAAACGGACATGCTCAGCCGCTTCACCGTCGAGGAAAAAGCAGCGTTGGCCGATGAGACGCCGCTTGGCCGTCTTGGCAGACCAGAGGAAGTAGCGGAACTCGTCGCATTTCTTGCATCCGATAGAGCCGGGTTTATCACGGGCCAGGTCATCGGCTGCGATGGAGGCTTCGGCGCATAAGACTCCCAACAAAACCTGTCATCTTCCGGATGACAGGTTTATTTTTAAAAGATAATTCCGAGCAATACTCAGGCTGCGCCAGCAATGCGCAGACACAAGTAAGCCGTCGGTATGGCAAACAGCATGCTGTCCGTCTTGTCCAGAATCCCGCCGTGTTCTGGAATCAGGTTGCTGAAATCTTTTACGCCGCACATCCGCTTGATAAGCGAAGCCGCCAAATCTCCCACCTGGCCCGCGGTGGTCGAGATCAAGGATGTCACGATGCAGGTTATCAGGCCCGGGCCGCTAAAACTTCTGAGCACAAAATAGAATATGATTCCCGCGACGAGGCTCGCAGCCGCGCCGGTGTAACAGCCCGCCCATGTCTTATTAGGCGAGACAATCGGCGTCACTTTTTCCTTCCGAATGCCCGGCCGCCCGAAAGTGCCGCCGAATCACAGGCCCATACGCCCAATACGCCAATTGTCAGTACGCTCAACCACGCGCCGGAAGCGCTCACATACAAAATTACGGCGTAGAATGCAAAAGGCCATAACAGACCGCCAAGCACTGCTTCTGCTCCCGCTCCGCCGATTTCTACAGGGTATAAAATGCCCCACAGCATCGCGGCAAACGCAGCCACACCCAACAGTGCAATCATCCAGGCAACCGGTGCACCGAAATAACAAAGCGCGCCCTGCACTATGATATAAACAGACGGGATCGTCATCGAAAAAGTTCTGCCTATGTTTTTTAGAATCTCGCGCATCTCATACGCACTCATGACAGCCAGCACCGTGAAAAAAAGTACACGTGTTACGCGGCACAACAAAATGCAGCCGATGGTGATAACAACGATGCCGACGGCCGGCAGTACGCGGTTCTTGAACATAACTGTCCTCCCTTTTTGAAAGCAGGCAGATTATTAAAGTAATTATAATATTTTCTGGATTCAATTACAAGTATACACTGCCGGGATACATAAATAGGGACGGCTGATCTTGCCTAAAATTATGACAAAGTCGGCCGTCCCACCGTTTTCAATTATAAAGTCACGCGTTATAATAAAGAATTCCAAGGCAATTGGGACCGCAGTGATTGGAAATCGTGCAGCCGGAATTCGAGTGGTAAATCTCTTTGAATCGACCCAATCCGCTTATATACGCATATACTACGTTTATAATGTCATCGTCTACGCCAGAATCACAGATGAATATACGTTCGAAATCGATATTCTTATTTCCTTCCAGCCGGTCTTTCACATAATCGAGAATGGTTTTTTTCAAAGTGCCGCGGTATTTTCGGCCCACGCCCATGGCTCCGTCGCGGACTTCGATGCAGGGCTTCAGGTTAAGTACATTTGCTCCAAATACCGTCAGGGCCGAGCATCGCCCGCCCTTATGGAGATATTCCAGTGTATCCAGCACAAAGCTCACATTCAGACGTTTTTTCTTTTCGTCAAGAAGTTTTTTTATCTCCTGCGCAGATTTTCCTTCCCTTGCCAGAAGCACGGCGTCTATAGCAAGATGACCGATGCCGTTGGAGAGATTTCGTGAGTCCACCACGAAAACCTTTCCGGGAAACTCAGCGGCCGCCACGCAAGCGTTTTGGTAGCAAGCAGACATATCCGAGGAAATGGTAAAATGCACAACCGCGTCATAGTCTTTGAGTTGAGATCCGAACCAATCCGTATAGTCGCCAATGCTGACGGCGGCAGTGGAACAGATCGTTCCCGTCCGCTCAACGTAGGAAAAAATCTCATCTTTGGTGCAGTCTATGCCGTCCCGCAGTGTCTGATTGCCCATGATAATATACAGGGGCACGATGCCGATATTATATTTCTGCAGGATTTCTTGGGAAAGGTCGCAAGTGCTGTCTGCGGAAACTCGGATATTCATGGCAAAATCCTTTTCTGTGAATTTTTTACGTTGGCAATATGGTGTATTATAGCACAAATCCTATGCATCGCAACAGACTTTATTGCAAAAGCCTGGAGGAGAATGTCTCCCAAAAAGCCGGTCTAGTTTTTGAGTCAATTCACTATAGCATCGGGAGAATGTCCGCCCTGCATTTTTTGAATTCCTATAAGAATGTGCTAATCCGCTTCAAACCTGAACAAAGTCCGGCGATGATACGGCTCGGCGGCCGCAAGGGTACAGGTCGGAAATCGCGGCTTATTGGGGCTATCCGGGAAAAACTGCGCTTCCAAGCAGACCGACATACCGGGCCCGTACTGTGCACCGTTTTTCCCCAGTCGTTCACGCAGCCCACCGCCTGTATAGAGCTGCACACCAGGCATATCTGTGTACATGATCAAGCGCCTGCCGCTCTCCGGCGAGTACAGGATGGCTTTTGGGCCATCTCCGTCACCAAGCACATAATTTATGTCATATGGATACTCCCCGACAGGCCGAAGTTCCCGGAAGTCAAACACGGTCCCTGCGACAGGGCGGATGTCTCCCGTGGGAATAAGCCTCTCGTCTGCCGGCGTATAGCTCTTAGAATCCAGCCATAGCCAGTGGCAGTTAATCGGTCCTCCGCCGCTGAGGTTAAAGTAGCTGTGATTTGTCAGGTTCACAATCGTGTCCCTATCGGAAACCGCATCATAGGTGATGGCCAGCGTATGGTCCTCCGTCAGCTCATACCGGACGGTCACGCACAGATTTCCCGGAAAACCGTCCTCCCCATCCGGTGACAGACGGGTAAGCGCAACGCCGTTCTCTTCCTCCCGCGCACGCCAAAGCATCTTATGGAATCCCATGCCGCCGTGGAGCGTGTTGCCGCGGTCATTTGCCGTAAGGTCATACCGAATGCCATTCAGCATAAACGCTGCTCCCCAAATGCGGTTGGCATACCGGCCGATCACAGCGCCGAAGAATGCATCATCTCTTACATATTCCCTCAGCGTATCATAGCCGAGCACGACGTTACAGGAATCACCGTCCCGACCGGGAACAGTCAGGGACGTAACAATGCCGCCGAAATCGGAGACGGTCAAAGATAGTCCTCCGCGTGTGACCGTAAATAGATGTGTCGCCCCCCCGTCTGGCAGTATGCCCCACTCTTTGCATTCAACCATTGCACGCCTCCTGCCAAAAACGCATTCCCTTTGCGGGAATGCGTTTTTATTTTATTGTCCATAGTAGGCATTTTTTCCATGTTTCCTCAGATAGTGCCGATCCAGCAGTTCCTGCTGCATGGGCTGTGCCTGAGCATGCCACTGCATGAAGGCCACTTCTTCCAGCACTACCGACTTGCATACCGCTTCTTCAGCATCCCTGCCCCAGCAAAACGGCCCGTGGGAACAAACCAGCACCGCTGGTATCTCCATGGGGTCTTTTCCCCGGAACGTCTCAACAATGATGTTTCCGGTCTCCTTTTCGTATTGACCGTTTATTTCCTCCGGCGTCATGGGCCGGGTGCAGGGGATCTCACCGTAGAAATAATCCGCATGGGTGGTGCCTGTGGCGGGGATTCCCTGCCCCATCTGTGCAAATACCGTAGCCCAGCGGCTGTGGGTATGGGCAATGCCGCCCACTTCTGCAAACGCTTTATATAGCGTCAAGTGGGTCAGCATATCACTGGAAGGCTTATAGCGCCCCTCGACCCGGTTTCCGTCCAGATCCACAATCACCATATCCTCCGGCCTCATGCCGTCATATTCCACCCCGGAGGGTTTGATGACCACAAGGCCGCTCTGCCGGTCTATGGCAGAAACATTCCCCCAGGTAAACGTGACGAGGCCGTGCCTAGGAAGCTCAAGGTTTGCCTTGCAGACCCGCTCTTTCAGTTCTTCCAGCATGGCATTACCGAAGCTTCCAAGCAAGATCGGCAAGGAATAGCTGCTCCTCCAGCCTCTCCACCGAGGTATCCTTTGCGATATGCACGAACTCAATATCCATGATATCCGCCCAATCCTTCATCATCTGCGACGTTATGCTGTAGCTGATGACGCTGTGGTGGCCGCCGCCCGCCATGATCCAGCAGCGAAGGCCGGTCAGAAGATCGGGCATTCCCTTCCACATAACCCGCGCTACCGGCAGGTTCGGCATATCGCCAACCGGCTTTATACACTCGATGTCCTGGCAGATCATCCGCATCCGGCCGCCCATGTCCACCAGCGTCACGACGATGGCCTTTCCCGCCTTGCCGTCGAACACCAGCCGCGCAGGCGGCTCCCGGTCACCGATGCCCAGCGGGTGCACCTCGATACGGGCCTTGCTCTCCGCAATGGTTGGGCAGACCTCCAGCATGTGGGCCGCCAGCTCGGTTTCGTTCCCCGGTTCCAAGTCGTAGGTGTAGTCTTCGATGAAGGACGTACCGCCCTCCCTGCCTGTGCCCATGGCCTTCACAATCGCCGTCACGGCCGCAGTCTTCCAGTCCCCCTCGGCACCAAAGCCCATCCCGTCAGCCATGATATTCTGTGCCGCGAGCCCGGGGAGTTCCCTGAGCCCATACAGGTCCTGAAAGTTTGTCACGAAGGCTTTCGCGCCCTCCCTAGACATAATTCTCCGGATGGCAGCTTCCTCCCTCGCCTGGTAACGGACCGCTTCCATATCCTCAGTCGCAAAAACGTAACGCTCCTTGTATTCGCCCAGCACCTTCCTTATTTCATCGTCCGTAACGCTTTCCATGGTCTCCGCAAGACACCCTACCGGCCAATAATCCACCTGCCAGCCGAACTTGATGAGGGCCTCCACCTTATCGCCCTCCGTTACGGCCACCTCGCGCATATTGTCGCCGAAGCGGATGATCTTCAGGTCACGGGAGAATGCGGCGCCGACGGCGCTTCGTTCCCAATCGCCCAGCTCCGCCATAACGGAATCGTCCTGCCAATAACCGGCGATAACCTTGCGGCTCTTGCGCAGCCGAGCGCCGATAAAGCCGTGCTCCCTGTCACCGTGAGCTGCCTGGTTTAAGTTCATATAGTCCATGTCGATTTCATCGCAGGGAATGCGGCGGCTATACTGCGTGGCAATGTGGCACCAGGGTTTCTGCAGCAGCTCCAGTCCGGCGGTCCACATCTTGGACGGGGAAAACGTGTGACACCATGTCACCACGCCCGCGCACTCGTCGGAGTGGTTTGCGTTCTTCATGTACTGCGTCCCTTCAGCCGCTGTCTTGACGATGCCCTTGAAAACAAGAGGATACGGCATCTTTTCGCTCATCATTTTGGCCATCTCTTTGGCGCGGGACTCGACCGTATCCAGTACTTCGGGGCCGTACAAAGACTGACTGCCTACCATGAACCAAAACTCATATTTTTTCATACGAACGCCTCCTCAAAGGCTCTCCACGGCGGCCTTTTCCGCCGCAAGACCAGTTTTATAACGTTTTAGGAAAGCGCTGAATCCTTCCACATCCCCTGCATCAGGCTCCAGCGTTGTGCCTGTGCAGCCAGCAAACACTTTGTGCTCCAAATAATCTTCCAGCGGTTCGTCTTTCTGCCTGGACAGCATATACGCCGCCAGTAGCGCCATGCCGTACGGACCGCCCTCTCCGGCTGTATTCATGCAGGTGATCGGAGCATTCGCGGCGGCAGCCAGATATTTCTGCCTACCCCGGCGTCTTGAACAGCCCGCCATGGCAGGTAAGTCTATCGATAGCAACATGCTCGGTGGCTAGAATATCCATACCGATCTTCCACGTCGCCATGGTGGAGTAGAGCTGCGCGCGCAGGAAGTTCGCCAGCGTAAAACGGCTCTCCGGCCCGCGGACAACCAGAGGCCGTCCTTCCGCTAAGCCGGTCACCGGTTCGCCGGAAAGATAGTTATACACCATCACGCCGCCACAGTCCGTTTCGCCCTCAAGGCTCTTATTATAGAGTTTTGTGAACAGCTCACCTGTAGAGGGCGTGAGCCCAAACAGGGCGGCAGTCTCTTTCAGGATGCCCGTCCAGGCGTTCATATCGGACGTACAGTTGTTGCAATGTACCATGGCGACCGGACTTCCTATTGGCGTCGTCACCACATCGATCTCCGGATAAACTTTTGAAAGTTTTTTCCCCAGGACCACCATGGAGAAGATCGACGTGCCGGCAGAGACATTGCCGGTCCTCTGCCGGATGGAGTTTGTCGCCACCATCCCTGTGCCCGCGTCGCCCTCGGGAGGACAAACCGGAATGCCTGGCTTCAGCGTGCCTGTGGGATCCAACAACTTCGCGCCTTCGATGGTGAGAACGCCGGCACTCTCGCCCGCCGTCAGCACCCTCGGCAGAATATTCCGGAGACGCCACGGATATTTTTTCTCCGCTACGAGAGCAGCGAACAGTTCCAACATTTCAGAATCGTAATCCAAGCCTGCGCTGTCGATAGGAAAGATGCCGCTCCCTTCGCCGATGCCTACGACTTTTTTCCCGGTCAAGGAGTAATGAACATAGCCTGCCAGCGTCGTGAGAAAAGCAATGTTCTTTACATGCTCCTCTCCGTTCAATATTGCCTGATACAGATGAGCAATGCTCCACCGCTGCGGAATGTTGAAGTTAAACAGCGCCGTCAGTTTTTCCGCCGCTTCGCCGGTTATAGTGTTGCGCCAGGTACGAAACGGTGTCAACTGTTGCCCGGCCTTATCGAACGGCAGATAGCCGTGCATCATGCCGGAGACACCCAGCGCGCCGAAGGAAGTCAGCTCCTCGCCGAATTTTTCTTTGACTTCCTTTTTCAGGTTGGCGTACGCGTCTCGCAGCCCATTCCACACGGCTTCCATAGAATATGTCCACATGTCGTTTACATAGGCATTTTCCCAAGTATGGTCGCCGCTGGCGATCAGCCTGTGATTCCGGTCGATCAGGACAGCCTTGATGCGCGTGGAACCCAGCTCTATGCCAAGCGCTGTTTCTTCAAAGCAGACAGACGACAAGGTATCCCGTCTCCTTTCATAACGCATAGAATACCTACTCCCTCCGCAAATTTAGTCGTGCCAGGGTGTCGGCAGAACTCAGGAGGAAGGAAAGAGGAAGAAGCTTACTTAATAACACGTAGAGATTTACGGTCGATGGTCAGCGCCACAACAATCAGGAAGGTGATGCCCCTTACAAGCTGCTGAGTGGCGGAATCGGGCAATACCATCGGAAGGCTGACAGCAAGAACGCAGTACGTGATGGTGCCGACAACGATGTTGGAGAAGCGGGCCTTGGCGCCGCCCGAGACCGGCAGACCGCCCAAAACCAGCGCCAACATGATCTGCGTCTCCAGCTGGCTTCCAGCCGTGCCGGTGATAGCGCCGACCTTGACGACGTTGATGAACGATGCGAAGCCAGTGATGGCGCCTGCGGCGACATAAATCAGAAACTTAGTCAGGTCGGGACGGCTGCCCGAGTACCGCGCCGCGGTTTCCCCGGCGCCGATGGCGCGTATATCCGCGCCAAGACGCGTGTACCGGAAAGCTAGAAAGCCGCCCAAAAGGACGACGCCCGTCAGTAAGAGCTTCAACCAAGTCAAGTTTAGCGCCACTACCTGGATGCTGGCCGCGATAGGGCCGTTCGTCGTGAAGTATTCACACAAGCCTCGAAACAAGTACATCGTGCAGATCGTGACGATAAAGGACGCAATCTTGAACTTAACATGAAACAGGCCGTTGATTGCCCCCATGGCGGCGCCAGTTACAATAGCCGCCAAGATCGCAAGGAGTATATTTGTTTTGGAAACCCAGCAGAAAATGATGGAGGACAGGCCCAGAATGGAGCCCTGGGAAAAATCCAGGCCGCCTGCGGTCATGATAAAGAATACGCCCATGGAGGCGATCATCATAACGTAGGCTTGGGAGAGCATAAGTTTCAGGTTCTTAGGCAGGATGATATTCCCTTCCGTTAAAAATGCAAATACGGCGATAATAATGATCATGCCAAAAAGGGGAGTCAGATTTCGCAGCCAGGTCAGATTATTTTTTTCCAGAGGAGTCAGATTCCACAGCCAGGTCGGATTCTTCTTTTTCTTTTCCAACGTACTCTGTTCAGGCATCTTCCCCACCTCCTTAAATCATCTTGGCGATGAGATCTTCCTCGCCGAGCTTGGGATTTCTCACGTACTCACCGTTTACTTTTCCATCTTTCATAACAAGGATGCGATCCGCCATGCCAAGCAGTTCCGGAATCTCCTCGGATATCATGATGATGGACTTCCCCTGCTTTTTTAGCTCGCCCATCAGGGCATAAATATCCGCTTTCACCTTGACGTCGATACCGCGGGTGGGACTGTCCAGCACCAAAATGTCGGAGTTCTTGCCAAGCCAGCGCGCCAGCACGACCTTTTGCTTATTGCCCCCGGATAGGTTGGATACATACTGCGAGATTCCTGTCATTTTGACACTTATGCGATCTGCGTTTTCCTGCGCAAATTTATCCAGCTTACTGTGTTTCAAAATTTTTCCCGTTGACAGATCGTTGAGAGACGGCAGACAGATATTGTCGCGGATCGAATCGGCAATGATAACGGCCTCGTTGTCACGATCTTTGGACGCATAGGCAATACTGTGTTTGATGGCCTTAGGGATGGAATTGACTGCTGTGCCGTTTGAGAGCGTTACCTTGCCCTTCCGGCCATAGGAAGCGCCGAAAATTGCTTTCCCCACTTCGTGCATTCCACACTCCGACAAGCCGCCGATCCCCAGAATCTCACCGCGGTGCAGCTGAATGCTAACGTCCTCGATCTCACCGGGGACCGTGACATTCTCCACCGTCAGGACTACCTCGTCCGAAATCGGCTCGCCAAAGTCCGTACGGTAGTAGCGGCCGCCAAGTTCGCGCCCCACCATCAGCCGCTTGAGATCGTCCGTTGTCACCTCGCTGCTTTTTACTGTGTCGATCAGCTCTCCGTCACGGAGAATGGAAATGCGGTCGGTGTGCTCGATGACCTCGCTTAGATTATGGGAAATGAAGATGACTGTATTTCCTTCATTGCGGATGCGATTCATGTGCTGGAACAATGCCTCGCGGCCGGACTGGTTCAAGGCCGTGGTGGTCTCATCCACGACAACAACTTTCGGGTTAAAATATGTAGCCTTGACGATCTCGACCAGCTTTCGGTCCTCGAAATTATAGTGGTCAATCATTACGGGGGCCTTGATGCGGCCAAAGCCGTATTTGTCCAGCAGATCCTGCGCCTCCTTGTTCATGGCAGCGGTGTTCTTGATGCCGCCGTGCATGAAACGGCTTTCGTTTCCCAGAAAGATGTTCTCCGCGACCGTCAGGCCGGAGAGTGTACCCGTCTCCTGCACGATAATGGAGACGCCTGACCGGTTAGCGTCTACCTGCGTTTTGACCTTCAGTTCCTGACCGTCCAGGAGAAAGCGTCCGCTGGAGATGGAGTAAATCCCACAGAGCATATTGCAGTACGTTGACTTGCCGGAACCGTTCTCTCCGATGAGACCGTGGATTTCACCCTTTTCAAAGGAAAGGGAGACATTCTGAACAGCGTGGGTAATCCCGAAATGCTTATTGATGTTTTCGGACCTTAAAACTACTTCTCCCATGCCTCCGCCCCCTTATTTCACGACGGTGCCCAGGGCACCTCGGTTGGTCAGGGTCACGATGGTGAGCAGCACGGCACCGGTGATAAAATCGTTGATGGTCGTCGGCACGTTCAGAGCCACCAGGCCGTTAAAGATAATGGTAATAATGAATTCACCGACCACGACAGCGGAGACGGGACATCCGTATTTCTTAAACGCCACACCGAAAAAGGTACCCATCAGGGGCTTGAAGTTGCGATCCATGGAAGCCATACCGGTGACGGCCAGCATACCGCGGCCATAGCTCACAGTCAGCAGCGCCATGACGCCCAGGAATAAATGGAGCAAGATAAAGCCAACACGCTTATATTTTTCAACATTGATCCCCATACTTTTTGCAACGTACTCGTTGGAACCGATCGCGTTGCAGTATGTACCAATTTTTGTATACCGCAGGATAAACGCCAGCAACATAAAGGCAGACACAGCGACTATGTAGTTCCATGGTGCACGGCTGAAAGCAAGGATACTGTCGCTGGTTAGTTTGCCGGGGAAACTTGAGGCGTCCAAAGCTACGACGTAGTTTGCGACGCTTTCCAGAATCAGCATGAGGCCGATCGTGACGATCATGGATGGGATCTTGATTTTGGAATACAGGAAGCCGTTGAAACAGCCAATCAGCGTACCGGTGATGATACAGCCCAGAATCAGACCCCAGTACCCGTATTGCCGGGAGAGCAACACGCCCACCAGAGATGACAGAACGATATTTGCGCCGACGCTCATATCGAACAGGCCCATCACGACGATGAAATAAAATCCGCAACCGCCGACGGCATATTGGATGCTCGTCTGCAAATAGCTGATTATCAGTTCCCCCGAGCCAAAGTTCTTGGGCGTCAGGATCTTGAAAAAAGCCCAGAATAGCACGGCCATCACAATCAACGCAATGAAACCGAAGTATTTGCCGGTCTTGAATTTGGCGAATTTCTCATTCATGTCATCACCCAATTCCATTGAACAGGCCGGCGGCGAACAAACGCCGCCGGCCTGTTTCTGTTATTTAGTT
>Ga0183099_1001948_pt1 | contig 11144 bp, 9 predicted proteins | sample Biomet1_FD_127788 | JGI IMG/M metagenome (GOLD analysis project Ga0183099, IMG submission 127788) | Microbial communities from bioreactor (seeded with anoxic lake sediment) at LBNL, California, USA - Biofuel metagenome 1 | ecosystem: Engineered > Bioreactor > Anaerobic > Unclassified ... | reverse complement strand
CAGCAAAAAGACGATGAGCCCGCCGTGAAGCCCGAAGGCGGTCCAAGTAGCTTCGGCCATTGCCTCGGTCCAACCCAGATTGCTCGGCGTCACTGGCACGGAAGCCGCGAAAAAAACCAGTGGGGAGAGCAGCGCTCCCGTAGCAGCCTCGGTCGGCGAGGAGACGCCCAGAGCGATACAGCCCACGCTGACCATCCCCAACAGATGGCCGGCCACAGCCAGCAGCGTCACCGCAAGAATCGTCCTGCCACGCTTCGTTTGTTCGTGCAGGCTTCCTAGTATGCCCTGGAGCGTTTTACCGCCCCATACGACCCCGCGGAGCGCCTTTGAACGCAACGCAAGCAGTCCAAAGAGGAGAACCGCCAATATTGCCAGCACGGTGCGGAGCAGTGCGCCAGCCGCCGAGGCACTGCCGGGGGTCAGCATCGTTAAGGGGATAAACGCCGCGCCAGCAACGCCCCCCAACGCAATCATGCCTAGCAGCCTGTCCAAAACGATCAGGCCACCAGCAATATCGGCCGTGCGACCGCCTGCGCCACGGAAGTACAGCAGCCGAACAAGGTCGGTGCCTGTGCCGGCAGGGAGGATATTATTGGCAAATTCCCCGGCGAAGGTCACTTCCACGGAGCGCTTGAAACCCACCCGTTCCGGTGTGTCGCTGAGGAGGATCATCTGGCGCAGGCCAATCAGCAGTGTTGCAGCCAAGCTCAGAACCAGTGCGGCTGCCAGCCAAGGCAAACGTGATGGGGAAAGCGCATCTACAAACAAATGCCATTGAGTGGACAGACTCCACAGAACATAGAGGAGCAGCACAAGCAGGATGGCCGTGCGGAACAGACCGCGCCCGCGTCCTGCTTGCTTCGTTCCCTCCCCCTCGCGCATGCGGCCTGCTCTAGGCGCCTAACACGCGGCGCAAGGCCAAGACAACACGGTCCTGATCCGCCTCTGTCATCTGCGGATACAGGGGCAGGATGAGTCCCGTGTCTTGAATTTGCTCACTTCTGGCGAGGCTGGCGCAATTTGTTTCCACGCAGCCGCAGGAACGCTGGGAGCATGTCCATGCCGAGCCCTTGGGCTGTTCCCTGTGTGCGCACATGACCCCGCGCCTGGAGGAAACCCCCATGTCCAACAAGGCCTGCAAAACCTGCCGCTGATCCCTGCCCTCAGGGAGACGCACGCAGAAGCTCTGCCAGTTGCTCCGGCACCACGCAGGTTCATGCGGCAAAGCAAGGCCAAGACCGGTCAGCTCACGCAAATAGCGCTGCGCCAGCTCACGTCGGCGCGCAACAATGCCAGGCAGACGGCGAAGTTGTTCCCGGCCAACCGCTGCCTGGATGTCGGTCATGCGATAGTTGTAGCCCAACTCTGGGTAGCTCTCGAAGATAACCTTCGATGAGCCGTGCCGCTCCCGGTCAGAAACGCTCATGCCATGCTGGCGCAGCAAGGCGAAACGTCTGTCATATTCGGAGTTATTGGTGGTAAGCATGCCTCCGTCGCCGGTGGTGATGACCTTGCGGGGGTGAAAGGAAAAGCAGGCGATGTCGCCATGCGGCCGACCGATCCGTTCGAATCCATTGCCCAGGTCAATCTCTGAGCCGATGGCGCACGCCGCGTCCTCCACAACGGGAAGTCCCTTGGACCGCGCAAAGGCCACAATTCGCCGCATGTCACAAGGCATGCCCAGCTGATGCACGCAAAGCACGGCCTTGATGCGCGGAGTCCAAGCCGTCTCAAGCAACGCCGGATCCATGTTGAAGGTGTGCAGGTCCACATCAACAAACACGGGCATTGCGCCGCAATAGCGCACGGAGTTCGCCGTGGCGATGAAGGAATGGCTGACCGTGAGGACCTCATCCCCGGGGCCCACGCCCACGGCCAGCAGAGCCATGTGCAGGGCCGAGGTGCAGTTGGACACGGCTTTGGCGTGCGCCGCACCCACATAGTCCGCAAACTCGGTCTCGAAGGCCGCCACCTCCGGCCCCTGGGTCACCCAACCCGACAGGATCACCCGGCCTGCGGCTTCGGCCTCTTCGCGGCCGAGCAGGGGCAGGGCCACAGGAATATCACTCATGATGCCTCCTCGGCCATAAAGTTCCACCCGGCCAGGGCTGCCCCGCTGCTCTGCCCCACACGCCAGCTCCAGCGATCACGGCAGCGCATCAGACACCCCAGGCTCTCTTTGAAGAATGTGACGCCAGCGTTATAGTTGCCGTCCCAGCTAGCCGGCCCAAGGTCCAGCCAGCGCACGCCGCGCTCGGCCAGCAAATCAGCAAGCTTCGCGTAGAGCATCAAATTCCCACGTTCCTCGGCGAGAGCCGTGCTTGCGCAAATATAAAAAGTATAGGCAGCGCGCGGATTGATTTGCAACAACAGCACCCCGGCGGCGCAACGGCCGTCCAGCATGGCCAGAACCAGGCGCACTCGATCGGGCAGGCGGGTCAGCAGCCAAGCAATTTCCTCTGGGCTGTGTGTGGCGGTCGCCCCATGGCGGGTATAGGTGTCGTGAAACACCTCGAGAAAGGCATCGAGACCTTCTGGTCCCTGCTCGACAACGATCATGCCCTTTCGCTCAGCGGCGTTCACATGCGAAACCTGCCGCTTGCGGAAGAGAGCCTTAAAACGCGGCGCCGGTGCGCTCTCAAGATCCAACATGGCGCACAGCCAACGATTCTTCAGCATGAACCCGCGGCTGAACAGCGCAAAAGACAGCAGATCCGTATCCTGGGCGGCAAAAGGCCCCGGCGCAAGGGTCAATTCCACTCCGGCCCAACCGCGTGTTTGAGCATACTCTTGCAACGCTTGAACCAGCGCCAGGGCTTGCGCGCTACGCAGTCCCGGGGCAACGGCGAAGCCGCCCACCGAAGCGCCCAGAGGCGAGACAAACACCTCGCCCTCGTCGCGGTGGACAAGACCACCAGGCAATAGCGCCAAGATGTGCCCTTTCTGCCGAAACACCAAGTGTTCAAAAGCGAAACGGCCAGTTGGGTGGTAGTCCAAAAAATCGAGATCATGGAACAGCGTCGCGTTGACCGCACCAGCCAGAAAGGCCTGCCACGCCGACCGCTCTGATGACGCAAGAGGCGATACGACAATGCTCGGCTCCAATTGCATCAGTCCACCCGCCCGTCACGTTCGGCCGCATTTATCCTGTCCATGGTGGTCCATGGTAGAGCCCCAGCGGCCACCTTTTCCAGTAGTTCGCATAGCATGGTACGCGCCCCACGGCCCTGGTGCCGCGCTGCCAGCAGCCGCTCCGGGTCGTGGTAGAAGGTCATGGTGGAAGAGTACAACGCCTCATCCGGGGAGTTGGTGAATATGATGTTCGGATGGAAATCCAGCACTTTCAAGCCTTGGCGGTCCAAGCGCAGTCCGGAAAGAGTGAACCCAGTGGCTTGCGCCATGAGATCGAAATGGTCTCCGTAGTATGTTGGAATCTCCAGCATGCCACGCTGCTTAAAAAACGGCCGCAGGTTCTCCACAAGGCTCATCTGGTGAGTGCAATCATATTCCAGTCCAGCCGCGCGGTACACAGGCACAAGGGCAGAGTCGGAGAACAGGCTATGCGAACGAAGGCCTTTGGCCTCTGGGGCAAAGGACTTGCTGCGCTCCACCACTTGCTGATAAAATGAACTCTCGTCGCCTGACCGAAACAACTCCGGGTCGGCTTCACGAATGGCGCGGCCCGTGTCGCCACGCCAACGGAAGTTCGGATGCAGGCCACGCTCGTGGCCGGGGACGCTCACTCCTGCGTGGGTTGCGAAAAATGTCGCGGTTAACCCGGCTCGGTTAAAAAGTTCACAGATATCCTCAAGCACGATAGGGTGAGCCCACTCCACGTCAACAGTGAAGCACAGGGAATTGGGATCGTAGGTCATTTTTCCGCTATGACCACGTTGCTGCGGCGCATGGCGCCGGTTTCGCCAAGTTTGGACAAAAGCCGATGCAGGACCGTGATGTCTTCGGCCGTGACGTCACCCTCGTCGCCCCTGCTACGAAGATAGCTTATGAACAGGGACATGGCGGATATGCCGCCGCTGAAGACCACCGACAAATCCAATTTATGGAATTCCTCAGCAAATTCCTGCGCCGTAAAACATCGGCTGCGCACCAGCATGTCCGGTCGGCCGTCCCAGATGTCGCGGCCGAAGCCGGCCTTAAGCAGACCCTGCACGCCGCCAAAATAGAGCATCTGCATGACCAAGCCGCCCTCATAATCTCTGTCGGCCACCAAAAGCCTGCCGCTGCGCTTCAGCACGCGAGAGCACTCTGCAAGCCCAATGCTGTAGTTTTCATTGAGGTATGCAAGGGCTTCGATGCTGAGCACCCTGTCGGCAAAGTTCTCTAAAAGGGGCAAATTGCGGGCGTCGGCCTCGATAAGCAGGAGACGGTCCAGCCATTCAGGATGCTGCTCGACCACACGCATGCGCAAACGGCGCAAGGCCGCGAACACAGGCTCCACAACGATGACCTTCTCATGCCCCCATTCGAGCAGGGGCCACGCGTTGCGGCCATCGCCACCGCCTACGTCCACCACTGTTCCCGTTTCCGCCCCCTGGCGCAGCTTTGCAAGGTAGCTATGGTACACAGGAGTATCCAGGGTGGTCATGGCCAGGGGCACTTGTGAGCGCTCGTGAAAATGCGCGCCGCCCACAGCATTATAAAAGTCGATGGAGCAGTCGCCGCTGGGCAACCCGAAGCGCACGACGCCCTGGTCCACACGGCCAGCTTCGCTGCCATCCGGCGCGAGCAGTCGGTCGCCGCGTAAAGTCAGCCCCGGCCGACCTCCGGGCACGGCCAGCACGTCCATGGCCCAAGCTGGCAGGGCGTAGAAATCCTCGGTCACGGCGATTGTCCTCCGCAGATTATGGATGATCCCTTCCAGGGAAGCTGTCCACCGGGATCTCCCGGTAGCCGATGATAAAATTACGACGCGAATCGGGCTCTGGCAGGGGGGGCTGTGCCACAGGCCGCCCTAGGAGCGCGTCCAGCGTCAAACGCGGCAGATTGATACCATTCATGGTCGTGAGGTAGCTGTAGCCGTTGAGGCGGCAATTGGCCTCCATGAGAACAAAGCGCGCGCTGGACGCGTGCCGTCTGAACTCCAGATTGATGGGGCCGCGCCATCCACCGGCCTCGGCCACCATGGCCTGGGCCAAAGCGGCCAGCTCCGGCTCATCCACCACCTCGCCCGCACAGCCGCCGCCCCCCCACGTAAAAAATGTCATGTGCGAACGCATGCCAACGCTGACAACCAAGTTCCCCTGATGGTCATAGAGCATGGTCAGCACATATGTGGAGCCAGGAACAAACTCCTGCACAAGCAAATCCTGTCCATAGTCACGGGTTAGGCGTTGCCGCGCGGCCAGAAACGACGCAGAATCGGGCGAGACGCTCACCCCTTTTCCGCCGCTCATGTTCGTCGGCTTGATCACCACAGGATAAGGCAAGCGAGCCGGGTCTTCGTCCAAACGGAAAAGACGAGGGATGGACTCGGGAAAACGCACCGCCATCTTTCGTGCCAGCGTCTCCTTGTCGCCCAAGACGGCGAAGGCCTCCCAATGCGGCCGGAAGAGCGACACGGAAGGCTCCCAGCCATCCTTGAGCCAGAGGAGCACAGCCTCCACATCGTAATCCGAAGTGGGAATGACCACGTCTATGGCATGCTGAGACAAGGCGCTTTCCAATGCGGTCCGGTACTCCAACGTCTGCCGCGCCCGAGGCAGCGGCACCGGCGTTACGCCAGGCACAAAAAAACCGGGACAATACGGATCGCAGTCCGAGACAAACAGGCGCACCTCGGGGTCGCCGCTCAGGGATTGAATGTAATTTATAGCCGAGGCGACTCCAGAGAGAATCAGCACGTTCATGCGCCGAGCCCCCTGTAGCTTGAGTAGTGCGGGTAAGCGACAAAACGATGCCCGCCACGGGCAACGCACACTCCTTCCGGTTCGGCAAGGAGGTCTGCACCAGCGGCGCGCAAGCTCAGCAGCCCGGCCCGCAGAACAGGCCGGAACGAAGTCAGCCTGAGACCATCATCCGTGTCCAGCCAAGCAAGGCTGAAGTAGCCAGCGTGGTCCAAAATGTCCAAGGCGGCCAGGGATAATTCAACAAGGTCTGGGCGGTTCACAATTTCAGCCGCCTGAATCACGTCGATGCGGAAGAAGCGCTCGGCCAGCAGTTCCAACACACCCAGAGTGACCCGCCCGCTGCCGCGCCGCAGGCCCATGACGAGGAAGTTGCCGCGTGCTGCGATCTCCCGCTGATATGCCAGGCCGCATCCATGAACGTCGACAACGTCATCAAGCTCGGCGGCCGTTCCGATGAGGGGCGCGTCCGGGCGGTGAAACAGGTCGCCTTTAAGCCGCCAAGTCCCCTCCACCCCAGGCCGAGAAAATACTGGCAGCGCCCAAGGCGCGAACGCTGTGGCCAAGTGGCCCAGCGACGCGCCGAGTCGGGCCTTGCAGCGCCGCTCCGCAGGAAGCCAACGGGGGCACAGAGCGACTCCATCCTTTCTTTCCAATGCGTCCGGGGGTGTGGCGAAGCTGAGAGTCACGTTGGGCAGGTCCCAGCCATCCGCCACGGCGGCATCCGTCAAAAATTCAAAACTGCGCTCAGGATAGGCCAAAGCCAAAGACGAGGCCGCCTGCTGCTCCGCACCGAGGATGCGCACAGTGTTCATGCGCAGTCTTCCTCACGGGGACGCTGGTGCGGTTCCGACGCCAACCGGGGCGGCTCAAAACTGCCGCGAGTTTCCCAGACGAGGTAAAGCGGCCGATGTCTGACATCATCCAGGGCGCGCCAAAGGTATTCGCCCAACACTCCAAGCACGACAAGCTGCACTCCCCCAAGCATCAGAATGATTACGATGATGCTTGTGTAGCCAGGCACAGGACTGCCGGACAGCAGGCGGTCCAGTGTGGCATAGAGCGCATAGAGGATGCTTGCCCCGGCCAGAGCGAAGCCAGTCAGCGAGGCCATGCGGATGGGCGTGGTGGAGAAGGACACCACACAATCAATGAGCAGTTTTATTTTTTTGGATGTGGAGTAATTCGACTCGCCGGCGCTACGCTTTCCCCGCTCATAGGGAACCTGAATCTGACGGAAGCCCAAAGTCAAAATAAGCCCGGATATCATGCGGTTGTGCTCTGGGTAGCGGCGCATGGCATCCACAACCTTGCGGTCCAAGAGACAAAAACTTCCGGTACCGCTGGGAGGATAGTTCGGGATGGCTATCCGGCGCATGATGGTGGCGAAGAGGCGAGAAAAAAAGACATCCCGGTGCCTGTCTTCGCGCGTTGAGCGCACTCCCCACACCACATGGTAACCCTCTCGCCACTTCTCCAGAAAACGACCTATCTCGCGCGGGTGGTCCTGCAGGTCACAGGGAACAATAACAGCTGCGTCCCCTGAGGCGAAGTCCATGCCTACGCTGACGCCGACGTGGCTGCCATAATTGCGCGAGAGCCGGACCGCTTTGACCCGCGGATCCTGTCCGTGCAGCCGCTCCAGCAACTCGAAGGTGTGGTCCGTGCTGCCGTCGTCGATGAACAGGAATTCACAATCCATATCGAAAAACTGCGACTCATGGCGCAGAGCCTCGTACATGGCGGGGAGAGTATCCTCCTCGTTGTACGCAGGGATCATTATGGAAAGCAATTTCCTCTTGGTATTCATGCCCGCCCCAAAGAAAAGGATTGCACATTCTGAGCAAGGTTCTGTGCCGTGGCAGTACGCGCCAAGCAGCCCTCTTGCACGACAAGACCCGTGAATAACAGAGATCTTGTCAACTTGCAAAAGCCGTTTGACTCCGCTGGAGCCGCGAAGCCTCCAAAGCTCGACAGGATCAAATGCTCCGTGACGTTGCCAATATCCGTGGCCACGCCGTTTCCGAACACGACAACGAGGCCGAGCTCGCACGCCAGACGGGCAAGCGCCAAACAATGCATGGGGCCGCACTGCTTGAACAGCTTGAGCTTGACTCCGTGCGCGCCCATGGCAGCAGCTCGGCGCACGTCATCTTCCGAGTAGACGCTTTCGTCCAGAATCAGGGGTGCCGGGCTCTCGGCGCATAACCGGGCATGGCCTTCCCAGTCGCTGCGTTCAAGGGGCTGTTCGAACCAGCACAGCCTGTCGCCGCCCTTCGCCGCAAGGCCGCGCGCAAAAGCCAACGCATCATCCCAGGTAAAGCCCTGATTAGCATCAAAGAGCGCCGCCATCTTCACGCCTGGAAACTCATCGAAGAACACCGGCAGATTCGCCAGCTCACGCTCCACGTCACGGCCGACCTTGACTTTGATATAGCGGTAGCCCTTGGATAACCCTTCGGCCACACGAGCACGCAATGCGCTGGGCTCCGCGTCGCCGGCAACGGGCCAGTTCAGAGGGAAGGTCTTGCCGGGGGCCGCTAGCTGCAAAAGCTCCGGCAGTTCCAACGCGCTCATGACCGCAGAGGCGGCGAACGGCGCCCGCACCCAGGCCGCCCGGCAACGCTCGGACAACTCCCGCACTGGCCGCCCGGCCGCACCATGAATCAATTCGGACACCACGCGCTCAACATCGTCAAGAGTCTCATCTCCATAGCCCGGCAGAGGCACTGCCTCTCCAACTCCGCAGCGGCCATCGTCATCCATGAAGCGCACCCAAACCCCGGCGTACGCCTCCAATGTGGCGAAAGACAGGTGATACGGCGTCTTGAGAGGAATCCTGAAAGCACCCCAGGAAATATCCCGCACGATCCCGGCCATGCTCATTCTTCCTCAGAGGAGGGGCGCAGCCGGTCTCCGGCCAGCCGGCTCAATCGCTCTCCCCGCGCGGCGACGATGCGCGCCCGCTTCTGAAACATAGCGTCGTCACGATTTTTATCGGCAGAGAGCACGTAGCCTACAGGGTTGTACCCCACTCCCCCTCCCTTGAGGGCTTGCGCAAGCCTTCCTGCCGCGAGCCGGGCGGCTTGCGCCGACGCCTCGCCAAGGCCGACAAGAAGTTCCTCTTGGTCTGGCAGACCCCCCTGAATCAAATGGCCGACCAATGGCCGGGACATGACCGTATGGTGCCGGATGAGTGAGGTCAGCATGCGCAAAGGATAGGTGCTGACGGCTCCAGGTTCCTGAATCACAACCGGCGCAACCAGTGTATCTGACCAGACGTAGTCGCCGCGGCGCAAATAGCGCGTGCGCTCCATAAACTTCTGGTAATCGCCGGAAATCCGCCCCGGGTCGCGCACCGACACCACCACAGGAACCAACATGTCATGATCAAGCAGTCTGGAATGCATGCCCTTCATGGCGTCATTCTTCACCAAACAACGGTAGCTCTCGTCCACATCCACATCGGCAGGACAAATGTCGCAGGCCATGCAGCGCCTGAGCCGGGCGTCCGTAAAATCCACCACCTCCAAGTCGAGCTGGCCAGACAGCCGCCCCCGCATGGACTCGACAAACCCTGCGCCCACGCCCTCCGCATCCTGAAGCAGCAAAACCAGCGCACTCGGCTTGGCCTTGAGCCGACGGGGAGACGCCAATAGCTGCAGCACCTTGGCCATGCGTCGCCCGACCCCCATGGAGGTTTCCAGCCCTGAGGCGTCGCGGCTGATGGTGCCGACGTCACCGGCGTGGCAAGTACCGCCATACTGGGCAGTGGTGTCGGAATCATTGCCCACACCCAGCATGCCCATTTCAAGCATGTCCACAAGCTGATAAATCAGCGTTGTCTCTTGTCCTCCATTTCGTTTTGCGCCAACGGAAATGCCGCCGTAGAGTTTGCCGCGCATGGCGGCGCGGAGCCGCGCGTCCTCCAGAATAAAATCCTGCAGGCTTTTTACTAAGCTTGAGCGATCGCCAAAGTAGACAGGCCCGGAGATCAGCACACCGTCGGCCCAGAGCAGGTTTTCGCGCAGCTCGGCCATGCCAACCCTGCCTTCCTCGCCTGGGAAGTGGACCGAGAGGGGCACATGGCGCACTTCCGCTCCAGACCGCACAGCGCTCCAAAGGGCCGCGGCTAACGCTAATTCTGAGTTGGACAGCCCAGAGCTCCGGGTCATCCTGCGCAGATTGGCGTAGATTTCATTAAAAGACTTGCCCTCCTTGCGCCCTGCCTCAAGAAATTTTTCCAAGCAGAGGTCGCCTTGCCTGCTGATATACTCCATGAGGGCGTCCTTGGTCGTCAGCTCGCGAACGGCCTCGACCAAGCCTGACTGACCTGGTCCAGGCCAGGGATTACGCGGGCTTGCGGAAATACAAAGAAGACGAGGCTTGGGCATTGCCACTCCTTATGTCCTGGCGTTGTTATGGCTTGGGCCGCCGCAAACCCCACTTGGCCCCACCCTCCTTGGCTTCAAACCAAGGTTCAGCCATAGATAACTCCCAGTTGGCGGGGGCCAGGGATTCGAGGATCCCGCTGTTGAGGGGCACATTCTCGCGGAACCAGTCCACCGTGCGGCGCAGGCCCTCGGCTATGGCGATTTGCGGCGCATTGCCCAGCAAGGTCTGCAGACGGCTGTTGTCTCCAAAAAGCCGCAGCACATCGCTTGGGCGGCTGGGCAGATGCTCAATGGCCGAGGTTGAATTGGTGTACGCAAGAATCAGCTGAGCAATCTCAGCTATCGAGACCTCCTGGCCATGGCAAAGGTTGACGGTTTTGCCCACGGCGGCGTCGCAGGCCATAAGCCGGGCGAGAAAAGCCGCCGTTTCGACGACGTAGGTGAAGTCTCGGGTTTGGGCACCGTCGCCGTACACCGTAAGGGGCTGGCCGGCCAGGGCCTTGAGGATGAACCTGGGGATGACCTCGCCCAGCACGCCCTTGTAGTGCTCGCGCGGGCCGTAGCTGTTGTGCGGCCGCACGATGACCGTCTCCAGCCAGCCGGAGCGCTGGAACACCTGGGTGTAGTACTCGCCCGTGAGCTTGGACGCGCCGTAGATCGTCTCGGGCTGGAAGTGGTAGTCCTCGGGCATGGGAACCACATCGGCCGTGCCGCAGACTTCCGAGCTGGAGCAATAGAGGAAGCGCCGCGCCCCGCAGGCCGCCGCCGCCTTGAGGGCGTTCAGCGTGCCCGTGGCGTTGACCCCGAGCTGGAGCAATAGAGGAAGCGCCGCGCCCCGCAGGCCGCCGCCGCCTTGAGGGCGTTCAGCGTGCCCGTGGCGTTGACC
>Ga0183099_1001947_pt1 | contig 11144 bp, 3 predicted proteins | sample Biomet1_FD_127788 | JGI IMG/M metagenome (GOLD analysis project Ga0183099, IMG submission 127788) | Microbial communities from bioreactor (seeded with anoxic lake sediment) at LBNL, California, USA - Biofuel metagenome 1 | ecosystem: Engineered > Bioreactor > Anaerobic > Unclassified ... | reverse complement strand
CCGTCTATTCCTCGACGAAGATCCGTGTAACCGCAGGCAATATAGTAATTCTCGATTTTGGCTGAGATCAATCATCTTGCTTCAGAATTTGCAGTATAGCCGTAACTGTGTTTATTTCTTGAGAGGGAATTTCAATTTCTGCACCCCGAAAGCGCACCAGGATGACTCTTGAATTTTTGATGCGGTTATCTTCAGGTAATCTTTTGGCATATCGATCCGAAGCAATTTTGGTTGGCAGTTGTCCATTAGCGTCAGCCGGATCTTCTTCTGCCAATAAAAATACTGCCGTTCAGAGATATTATTTCTTTGCAGAAATTCCGGATACTCAGCCCACTTTCTTGGCGCTGGCGCATAATCTGTCCCCATTCTTGCTCTTGGTATGCCATTCGCACTGCCATCACTTCCTCCATGACTTTGCCTCCTTGAAAAGTGTAGTAGCTTACAAAAACTGCAATCTCAGTTTTTGTAAGCTACTACATTATCTCTCCTAAAAGACACTGCTTCCAGCCGTGTGATTATTAAGCCGTTACGCTTCAAGGAAACCGGGCTGGACCGTAACCGTCAAAGCTGAGAGCGGATTGAAGAAGTATCAGGAATATGGGACACTCTCACATAGTAACGTAGAGTCTACGCTGTATATGTAGAGTCTACGCGAAAAATGGGGGTACTCGCATGGAGAATGGCTTACAAACGTTAAACGGCCAACAAAAGCTGGCAGAATGGGCAACACGGATTGCGGAATGTCGAAACAGTGGTCAAAGTGTACTCAGTTGGTGCAAAGAGAATGGGGTCTGCACACAAACATATTATAAGTGGCAGAGACGGCTGTTTGAGATGGCAAAGAAGCAGCAGGAACCTCAGTTTGCAGAAATATCACCGCCAATAGTCGAGAACCGCACAGATAACATTTCCATCACCGTTCAGGTTGCAGGAGTAGAGGCCAAAATACATGCTGGCGCGGATATCGCAACCGTAGAGGCAGTTTTGCGAATACTGAAGTTATGCTGAGCGATTTTACCGGAGCCGACAAAGTCTATATTGCCTGCGGGAAGACGGATCTGAGAAAGGGTATTGATGGATTAGCCGCGATTGTGCAGCAACAGTTCCAACTGGATCCGTTTACCAACACGCTGTTCTTGTTCTGCGGGGGCCGCAAAGACAGGATTAAGGGTCTGTATTGGGAAAAGAACGGGTTTATTCTCCTATACAAACGATTGGAACGAGGTTCTTTTCAGTGGCCACGCAAAGTATCCGATGTAAAAGCCCTGACGCCGCAGCAATACCGATGGCTGATGGAAGGGCTCAGCGTAGAGCAGCCAAAAGCACACAGAGCAGTGACAGGAATTGCAGTCGTCTGATTTTCGGCAAAACAGAGAAAATGAAACCCGCGCATATCCTGCTCAAGTCTGACAATACCGGCATTCGTGGAAAGTTTTCACCGAATGCCGGTGTCCTTTTAAGTAAATATCCACATGCCCTGATATAAAGCGTTTTTTGTGAATAAATCTTTGCAGTCCACACCTTGTTTTTCCACGTCATAATGACGAACACATGATCATGAAAACCTTGAAAATACTGGATTCTCATGGAATTTGGCAGTATACTAAAAGCATGGAAGAAACCAAAAAAGCAACAAGTAATCTGGGTGAGATGGTGAGCATTTCCCAGACGGAATATGAAAAATTTCAGTCATTGGAAAGCCGGCTTGCACAGGCAGAACTCCAAAATAATTGGCTGTTGGAGCAGTTGAAGCTATCCAAAAAGAAACTCTTTGGCCAATCCACAGAGCAGGCCGGCGAAGCTGTTGTGGAGCAACTCAGCCTCGTATTTAACGAAGCAGAAGCACTGGATGCAAAGAGCGTAGAGGACGGAATTCCCGACACGAAGGTGAAATCCCACACCCGTAAGCGCCGTAGTGGCAGCATTGAAGATATAATTCCAGAAAATCTGCCGGTGGAACGTGTGGAACATCGTCTGCCGGATAAGGAACAGGTCTGCCCTGTCTGTGGATCTGAGATGGTGGAGATTGGAACAGAGACCCATCGTGCTCTGAAAATTGAGCCACCTCGTTATAGCGTAGTGGAGGATATTTATTATACTTACGCCTGCAAAGCGTGCAAAACGGAAACGGATGAGGCACTCATTGTAAAGACGCCGAAGGAGCCCACTGTTCTGCCAGGCAGTTTTGCTTCTCCCGAGGCAATTGCCCATATCATGACGCAGAAATTCGTCATGTACAACCCGTTGTACCGGCAGGAGCAGGAGATGAACCGTGGTGGACTGAAGCTCTCCCGGCAAACCATGTCCAACTGGATTCTGCGGGCGGCAGATGACTGGCTGAAGCCGATTTACGAGCAGCTCCACCGGCAGCTTTTGCAGCGGAAGGTGCTTCATGCGGACGAGACTACGCTGCAGGTACTGAGGGAGCCGGGAAAATCCACCTCCAGCAAGAGCTACATGTGGATTTACCGCACTAGCGGAGATGCTGCCCGGCCTGTAGTCTTATATGATTACCGACCGAATCGTAAGGCGGAAAACGCCGAGCATTTTTTGGGCGAATTCAAAGGATGGCTCCACGCGGACGGCTACCAAGGTTACCACAAGTTGCCGGACAGAATCCGGGTGGTAGGTTGCTTTGCCCATGCCAGGCGAAAGTTTGATGAGGCGCTGAACACTTTGCCAAAAGAGCAGCAAAGCGGCTCCTGTGCGGCAGTGGGAGTGAGCTATTGCTCCAGACTTTCTCAAATGGAACAGGCCTTGGCAGAATTGCCGCCCGAAGAACGAAAACGTAGGCGTGTAGAGCAGGAAAAACCTGTTTTATATGCTTTTTTGGCGTGGGCAAAAGCGCTTTCTGCCCGAACCGCTCCAAAATCCGCATTGGGAAAAGCTTTATATTATCTGCTGGAGCAATGGCCGTATCTCGTTCGCTATCTGGAGGATGGACGGCTGGAGCTGACCAACAACCGCGCCGAGCGCAGCATTAAGCCCTTTGTCATGGGCAGGAAAAATTTTCTATTTGCCAATACTCCGGCCGGTGCCCAGTCCAGCGCAGTGATCTACAGCATCACTGAAACGGCAAAGGAAAACGGCCTTGATCCATACCGATATCTCCTGTGGATTTTTAAGACGGCACCGAAGCTAGCTCAGAGCAGTGATAACTGGGCTGCACAGCTTCTTCCGGAGTGTGCGCCGGAGGGGTGTTGTTGTCCCGGTTCAAAGAAGGAGGACGCGTGCGGATGAAACTGAAGAAGCACGGTGCGTTTTTGGTTGATTTCATGATAAGCTATGCCGACGGCGAAATGAGCCGTCAGGATTTCGATTTAGACTATTCCGGCTATGTCATAGAGCATTTCGGAGCATTTGAAACGGAAAACCCAAGGCTGGCGGCGAAGTTTGCCAGAACGGTGGATGCAGCATACTCCAATTTTTCCTGGATGGTGGACGATGCTTTCAGACAAGCTATTTCCGACGCGATTGATGATTTTTTAGGTACGGCCAAAATCTCGGATATTTACTGATTGAACCCGCCAGACAGCATAAATGTCTGGCGGGTTAACGTTTGGAACATTGCAAATAAAACGCTTGCACGTTTGACGGTTAATTTCGGCTGAGCAGGAGATATTTTATACGTCGATAGCTTTTACGCTTACGGTTACCGTCCTCAGCTTTGACGCTTACGGTTTGACGGTTACGTTACCGAAGGGAAGTCATAAGAATCCCCCCAGATGTAGTTCTGATTCCCTACATCTGGGGGGATTCTTGTCTATTGTCCAGTTTTACCGGACCTGTTCAAACTTGTGGGATTACAATGCCTGATTTCTGCGTTAAAGATTCAGTTCGATCAGCCGTTCATTCCGTCGTCCTTGCGCTTCTTCCTAGAGATCGCCAGCCAAATCAGGCCGGTGCCGGACGCCGCGGCAACCAGGATCCACAGGACCAGTTCATCACCGGTCTTGGGCGCTTCGGCCAGAGGAACGGTTCCCTCCGGAATCTCGGTCTCCGGAATCTCGGTCTCCGGAATCTCGGTCCCCGGAGTCTCATTCAGAGGAGGATTCTCGGGCGGGATCACGGCCGTTCCAGTGTAGGTGAAGATGACCGTCTTGTTGCCGTTCATGGTGCCGCTGATGAGATCGCTGCCCGAAGCTAGGCCATTGTAGGTGTAGTCCGTAAAGGTCCGGCCGGAACCGCCACTCACGCTAGCCGCGTTGTAGCTTCCACCCTCGGAAATCGTGCTGCTCACGGGGGTTGCCAGCGCGGTGCCGTTTTCATCGACCCACTGCACCGTCAGCGTGTAGTCCGTGGAGGGGGGATTATAGGGCGGGGTATAGGTGTTGGTGACCGTCAGGGCCATCATGTCTGGATAATCGGACGCGAAATCCGCAGGAAGGACCTCGGCTGCCGGGCTCTTTCCGGTCGTGATCGTCCAGTAGCCAAGGGTGTTTCCGGTCAGGTCAGTGCCGTTCAGCTGAATTTCTTTCACGTTGTAATTGATCAGTTCACCGCCAGCGTACTTGTAAAGGGGCGACGGCGCAGCAATGGATAGTCTGGCTAAGGTAGGCTGGATATCGTGGTAGGAGCTGAACGTTCCGATCCAGGTATGGCCGTCCGCAGAAACAAATTGCGTGTCGCTGGTTTCGGGATCAGCGGTCATGTTCAGCCGCAGGCCGGTATCTTCCTTACCCTGATACAGCGCCAGTTCGATGCTGCTGCCAACGCTGCCGTTCCAGGTTTTGACCACAGGGATGCTTCCAATGGTTTCGGGTTCATAGCTATTCGTGATACCGCCGTTAATGTCACTGGGCTGATAGCCGTAAGCGGAAACATACGCGCCATCCGTGTACACAGTCGTCTCTCTGGCTTCATCCGCCGTTGTGTCGGCATTGTCATAGTACCCCATGGCAATCTCATGCACTGCATAGGTGTAAGCCGTTCCGCCCATGGAATCAGGAAGTCCGGTCCATTCATAGGTCCAGCCGAGGGTTGTGCTCAGTGTCGCTGTGTCACCTTGGACAGGCTGACCGTTTCTGAAGAGCTGGACAACCACATAGTCGGGTCGGACTCCATCGCGGTTGTTGTCGTCATTCCAGGTTTTGCTGCCGGAAACCGTAATGTCGTTCGTGACACTATGCGTATTGCTGATGGTCACCGTGCCGTCCGTCGCAACACCATTATTGCTGTAGGACGCCGTATAGGGGCCGTTAATGGATTCGGATACACTGTAGACAATCGCTTCCCCTGTTGTGGTATTTATCGCCGGCAGGTTGGAAATCGCCGCGCTCCAATCCTGTCCGGAGACAGATGCAGCGGTGTACAGGGCATCGTTACTTGCCGTTGCGCCACTCTGCGAAATCGTCACGGTGCCGATGGATACGTTATCCGCCAAAACAGTGACAACTATCTGGTCAGGTCTATTACTACTGTCCATGTTGTCGTTCCATGTTTTGCTGATCGTAAAGTCGGTGAGGGTGCGTGCGTTCTTCACAGACAGAGTGTTGCTGGCAGAGGTCCAGGTATAATCTTCCGCACCGCTGGCTTTATCTCCGGTCAGGCCGGAAATAATCCAGTGATAAATGTTGGTAAAGACGTTGCTGTCCGGGCCTTCAACGGTCATCCCGTTGCTTGTAACCGCGACGGTCCAGGAAGTCGAGCTCTGGTCATATCCGGAGGGAGCCGTCTTTTCCTTCAGGATATACCTGCCCTCATCCAGATCCTGAATCGTAATGCTGCCCGTGGAAGTGCTCGTGGTGTAATCGGTGGCCGCTCCGTCGATCTTTGTCAGTGTGAAAGTCGCCGCGCTGCTTGTGATCGGTGCGCCGCTGCCATCAACTTTCAGTATGGTCAGATCCGGCTTGTCATTCTGACTCACCGTACTGTATTGATAGGTGTTGGTAATCTCGTTATGCCCGGTGCTCTGGTCATATTGGGAATCCACAGAGCTCAGATAGCTCGAGGCGATATGCTGGTCATTCAGAGCCACGCTGCCGATCGCGGTCTCTTCGGCGCGGTATTGGATCTGCGTGGAGGAACCTGTCACATACTCGTTCAGATTGTTCCAGGTCGCTGTGTTGGCACTTGCACCCGTCGCGGAAATATCGCGGCTGCTGTCCGCCACATCGGCCCAAGTCGTCCCGTCCGTGCTTGACTGGAGCTTCACGGTGACGCCGGCCGGCTGATTGGCCAGCGGATTCACATAGCTTCCGGTACCGTGGTTCCATACCTTATAGACCGTAAAGTCCGTGGTCGGCATGGCCAGGTCGTAGTAGATGTTGATGATCCGGCCTTCGCTCCCATAGGAAACGCTGGTAGGAGAAACGGAAGCGGGTGTCGTGTTATAACCCGTCGGGACGGAAGCCAGATAATGGTCGGATGCGCTCACGCTGCCGCCATAGTTCAGCGGGATGTTGGTCACATCAGCGGCATAAGGAGAAGCGCTGCTGTCCGTCGTATTCTGGAAATAAGCGTCGCCCGTCGTCACGCCATAATCTTTTTGGAACCAGTATCGGACGGTGACAGATTCCGCCGGCCAACTCTGGCAGCTCGTTGTAACCGTTGCGGTGACGGGAGGAAGACTGCCCACAGAGGCCGTGTTGGTATAGCTGGTACTGGCGGTGGAAACGCTCAGAGCCGCCGTATAGTACAGGGTCACGGAGCCTTCGGCAGGGATCTCGGAAGGCATAGAGCCCGGAGAAACCCGCGCCGGAGCGCCCAGTGTAGTATCGCCGCAGGTCAAAACATCGGCGTAGCTGCTTCCCAAAGAAGCGCCGGGCGTACCCGTAATCATAACCTTGAACAGAGCGGTCACGCTGGAGGTGCCGGGCGTCAAATTAGTGAAGCTGGCGCTGCGATCCCAGGTAGCACTGGTATAGTCACTGACATTGAAGCTATCGGCCGTATAGGCAGTCGTCATGACGCTCTTGGTAATTCCAGTAACAATAGGAGTGTCATGGATAACCAGTGTACCGTCAACTCCAAGTCTGGAACCACCCGTAACATTGACAATCCAGTGCCAGACATTCGTAAACACGTTACCGGTGGTGGGAGCTGTAACGCTCACCAGAACCTTGCCCTCATCCGTCACCGTGATGTTCCACGGGCCCGCTGCGGAATAGCCGGCAGGGGCGAATGTCTCGGTCAGTTGATAGGAGCCCTCAGGCAAATTTGTAAAGGTGATCTTGCCGGAATTCTCAGAGCCGGTAGTGGTAGTCTGCTCAACGGAGGCAAATGCTTCGGGGCCGTTTTCCGAAGCGGCGGAAAGGGTAAAGGTTGCACCTGCCAGAGGCGTGGTGCCGGCATCGTACTTTTGCACGGAGAAACTTCCGGTACCCAAATCCACTGCCGGGGTCCAGGTGTTGGTAATGGCATAGCTGTTCGCAGCGGTACCGGAGGAAGCCGTCCAGCAGCCAAGTACATTCTTCACCTCTGGATTCGAATTCGGTACTGTGCTCGTGCCGTAGACCATGAAACGGCCGTTTGCATACGTGGCGCCGGAGATCCCGGTTTCAGCCACGGAGTAGGTCGCCGCTGTGGTATCCGCCGCATTGTCGTATAAGGACAGTCCGTCAAAGCTGTAATTCCAGTTCGGACTTGTCACGGTCCAGGTCTGGCTGGTTGGAGCTCCGTCCTTATACAGGGTTACCGTGATGCTCTGGGGAAGGGTTCCGGTATAAGCGCTTTCGTCGGCATTCTGCCAGCTCTTGGTGCCGCTGACGGACGTTGTAAGGGAGTTAAAGTAATTGTTTGTGATGGTCACGGGCTTGCTTGCGTCCATCGTCCCGCTTGCGGATGCATTCGCGCAGCTGTAACCGGTCGGCATGGAGGTGGTATCCTCCGTGACCGTATAACCTGTGTTCGCTGGAACATCGTAAATGACATACGTGCTGCCCGCAGCCAGGCTGAAGGTATACGTGCCGTTTTCAACGTAGGTGCTGTCGGCAGGAGTCACGGTGCCGTCGCCGAAGGTCACCGTAAAGGGGAATGCCGGAGTGCCGGTCGGCGCCTGACTCTTCGTGTGATCATAGACAACTTCTTTTTGCACCGTCAGGTCGTAAGTGCTTCCGCCGGTGGTGCCGCCGGTGCTGTTGACAATCGTCGGAGTCCCGGAGGCAATCGTATAGCTCCCGTCATAGACCTGTGTCCACTTGCTGTGCGCAGTAAACGTCACGCTGGTGGTATTACTGGAGAAGCTGATGGTACCGCCCTCTATTGTGCTGGGGGAACCGGAAACAAAGTCAACCGTTTTTCCGGCAGGCCACACCTGGCTGAACGGCCCATTGTCGGGAGCCCCGGCAATGGCCGCACGAAGGGCATCGTGCTGTGCGCTGGTAAGGGTGTTCTGGGTCCAGATGCGGAAGCCCTGATCACCCGTCAGCATGACGGCAATGAAAGGACTGGATACGCTGTTGATGGTCAGGCTGCTGCAGCTCGTGATCCGGTTGCACTGGCTGACGGTCACGCCGCTGCCGGCGGGTACCAGTGTCGAGGTATAGCCGTCGGCCTTGCCGTCCGTGAAGCCTTGACCATTTACCGCCGTTTCAGAACTCAGCGTATAGGTGTTGCCGGCGGGCAGATCGGAAACAGTGCAATGCCAGAGGTGGCTGTCTGAATTATCCACGTAGCCGCCTGCATAATTTCCAATACTTGTTGCGGAAGCCGGATTGGAAATCACAGAGGAATACGTTTGATTGTCGCTGCCCAGCAGCGTCACCGCGATGCTGCTGCCGACCGCGCCGTCCCACACCTTATCAAAGGCGAAGCTTGCCGTAGCCGGCACGTAGTGGTTCACAAAGGTGACCGAGTCTCCGGTCGTATCAGTGACCGCTGCGTTAGCGATGGTTGTTGTGTTAGCACCCACCGTGGTGTTGGTATATTGATGTCTGGTTACGTCACCATCTCCCCCGGTCTCAACGACGGTATAACTGCCGGGAGTCAGGCCGGAAAAGGTATAGCTGCCATTGTAAAAGCTGCTGTACGGAACGCTCCGCGCTATGAACGCATCGTCGCCATCTTTCGTTAGTGTAAAGGTGGCATTGGTATCAAACCCTTCCGGCATAGTCGTTGTACTTGTGCCATCAAGATCAAACACCTTGTTCACGGTAATGGAATTCTGCGGAATGGTGGGCAGGTTGAAGCTGAGCTTCAGATCGGACGCGCCCGCGCCGCGCTCCATGTAGAACATAACGATACTGTGGTTGGTATAATCGGCGAATGTGTCTCCTTTAAAATCGTCCGCGTTGTATTTGCCGGCATCGGTAAACTGCTGTTTGATCGTCGTCAAGCCGGGCAGCCCCTCAATGCCAAATGAACGATTTGTCCACGTAACCGCGCCGGTGGCAAAGTTGATGCTGCCATCCTGCCCGATATGGATGCCGCCCAGATCCAGCACCAGCACGCCGTCGATATAGACCCACAAGTCGTCGTCGCCGGAGAAGTTAAAGGACATTTCTCTCCCGTTATACAGGCCATTTCTAAGCTGCGCGAAGTTGGCGTTCATATACATACCGAAGTAAAAATCGGTGTTACTCGCGCCAACATCCGGCAGATACAGATCCGTGCCGGTATAAGCGTCAGTGGGATTGCTTACGGAAGCTGCGATATTCCTGTTATGCTGGCTGCTGAGTTGATTGCCGATCGTGTTATAAGGCAGGAAATTGCCGCACGTATATAAAGGATCCGTGTTACCGCTGTTTTGGGGCGTTCCCAGTGCCTTGTATACGGTAAAATTGCCGGTGGAAGTGTTAAGCTGGGCAAAGTTTTCTGCGCTGTTGTAGTAGTACGTGCCCTTGGTCGCATCCGCATCGTAGACAGAACTCAGGAACAGATTGTATACAGGTATTCCGGTTCCAATCAGGTCGCCGATCACGTTCCGGAGACTTTGGTTTGCATTACTTCCCGTCAGCGAAATCGGATACCCGTCGGTGCCGAGGACGGGGCTCATCATTCCCTGTGAAATTTGTCCATTACGATACCAATCGCCCGCCAGTGCATTCGTCCAAGCGTGACCGTAACTAATTTGGTCGGGATTAAAGTCCAGCATCTTCATCGTGATGCCCGAGTCGCTGAACGTCGAGACGGTGGGGAGTGCAACGTTTACGGTAACGGATTTAATATTATTCCATGAATCAGACGGCTTATTTCGGCCCTGAAAGGAGATCGTCGCGTTGCCTGTAATGTTTTTCGCTGTGATTTTTGCATAGTTTGCATCGCTATACGCATCAACCGAGACAATAGTAGAATCACTTGAATACCATCTATAATGCTTATAGCTAGTTTCTCCCGTGTCCTTTTTATAGTAGACATTCTTCGTTCCGCCAACATTCAAGGTCGCGTCGGTAATCAATGTGGCGCCAGTGGGTGAACCCAGGGTCGCCACCACATAGATAGAGAAGCTCTCAGCATCTACGGAGACCTCATTGGTTTCCGCAGCAGAGTCAATGGCGGTCGGTTCGCTCACTGCCTGTGCCTCGCCGTTTTCGTCCACGTGGAAGGCCTGCAGGGTGTTGGCGTCATCGCTCAGGATTTGGGAGTCCTGATCCACGCTGAACGTCACGGCAACCGTGTAGCCGTCGGCCGGCTGGATCTCGTCGCCGTTGGCATCATAGAAGGTGATGTCGAACGCGGCCAGACCGCACAGGGAGTCGGGATCGTCCATCGCGTCCTGTACGGTATCTTCCACATTGGACTGGGGGATCCACAGGAAGTTGTTGATAATCCCGCTGATGGGGGTAATTGTCAGCGTGGTGCCGGCCGGGAACGCACCCTCGGGCGCGTCCACGTTCACCGTCACGTCCTTGGCGGTGGCACTGCCGGTGATCTCGGGATGCTCAGCCTCAAACGCTGCCTGACGAGCCGCCTCAGCTTCAGCAGCGGCTTGGGCTTCAGCAGCCTGACGCGCAGCCTCCTCAGCAGCCAACTCCTCTGGCGTCTTCTCAACGACGGGAGCCGCGGGAGCAGCCGGGTCGACAGGGGCAGCCGGGTCGGCAGGGGCAGCCGGATCAGCGGGAACCGCCGGATCAGCGGGAACCGCCGGATCGGTAGAAGCTGCCGGATCAGCGGAAGCCGCCGGGTCAGCGGGGGCAGCGGGGGCAGTTGGCGGCGCCCGGGCCGGGGGGCCAGCGGGGGGAGGGGCGGGCGGGCGGGGTGCGGCG
>Ga0183099_1001946_pt1 | contig 11148 bp, 12 predicted proteins | sample Biomet1_FD_127788 | JGI IMG/M metagenome (GOLD analysis project Ga0183099, IMG submission 127788) | Microbial communities from bioreactor (seeded with anoxic lake sediment) at LBNL, California, USA - Biofuel metagenome 1 | ecosystem: Engineered > Bioreactor > Anaerobic > Unclassified ... | reverse complement strand
TTTTTTCTACATGGGGGTACCGGCTCACCCGGTCTCAGGAAAAAGAAAAAGTAAAAGCGGCGGAAAGTGCTGCTGCGGTTAAAAATAAGACACAAAAAGGCGGCGGGCCGGCTGATTCTGATTCTATAGCACCGCTCGACACACTGTCTCTGGAGCTTGGCTATGCTCTTATTCCCCTTGTGGACAAGGAAAAAGGTGCCGAGCTGCTGGAACGTATAACACGTATACGTCATGAAGCCGCGCTCGACATGGGGCTTATTGTTCCGCCGATACGCATCGTGGACAACATGACGCTTGATCCGAACGAGTATAATTTTAAGATACGCGGCATAGAGGCGGGAAAAAGCAGGATCAGGCTCGGCTACTATATGTGCATGAACACTGGCAGTGTTATGGAAGAGCTCGACGGCGAAAAAACGAAGACCCTGCGTTCGGTATGCCCGCGATCTGGCTTCCGGAAGAAAAGCGGGCTGACGCGGAACGCAGCGGTTACACAGTCGTTGATCCGCCCACGATCATAGCGACGCACCTTACCGAAATAATAAAGTCACACGCCGCGGAAATTCTCGGACGGCAGGAAGTGTCGACGATCGTTAATCGCGTAAAGGAAACGAATCCTGTCGTTGTGGACGAAGTGCTTAACGGCGATAAAAAATTCACGTACGGCGAAATTGAGAAAATACTGCGCGCGCTGCTTCAGGAACGTGTGTCAATACGAAATATCGTCGTGATCCTGGAAACGATCGCCAATTACAGCGCCATTACGCATAATACGTGGGATCTGACGGAAAAAGTGCGTGAAGCGCTCGGTCTTCAGATATGCAGGCAGTACACGGACGAAGACAATACGCTGCGTATCATGAGCCTGTCCCAGGACCTGTCGCAGATGCTGCTCGACCACACTGTGCGCATGCAGGACGGCTCGGAACCGTACGCCGCACTGGATCCGGTAGATTCACGCAAATGGGATTCTGTCATGCACGCGGCGTACAACGGCATGCGGGGCAGAGGCTATCTGCCGATCGTCATGAGCGCTTCGATTGTCCGCCGCCTCGTGTGGAATTCTACGGAACGCGAACTGCCCGACATAATAGTCATATCGGACAGGGAGATAGTCGCGGCGGGAAAAGATATAAAAGTGGAAGTGCTTGGAGAAATTGCAGAAGAGAAAGGGGTAAACATACAACATGTATAGTGGAGAGCAGGACGCACCAGTACAGAAAATTGCCGCAGCAACCCTTGCAGAATGCAAGGAAAAGCTGTTTAAAATGTTCGGGCACGAATACACGATCCGCGGAAAACGCCAGATCCTCCACGGAGGATTTCTCGGACTTGGACAGCGCGAATGGGTTGAAGTGACATATACGGTGAACGCCGGTGCAGACTTTTCAAAGCCGGCGCCTGCTGTTCCGGTACAAAAAACGCCGGGAGACGAGATCGCCGCGTTCAAGAAAAACAGGGACGACTTTCTGAAGGCCGCCGCCGTGTCGAGCCAGATGACAACGCTCGACACAAAGTTCACTGAACTGCAGAATGCGCTTACGAAACAGATACAGAATATTGCAGTTCCGTCGTCAGGTAAACACCCGACGATACAGAAGATCGAGGAACTGCTGGCAGACAACGAATTCAGTTATTCGTACATTACGTATATATCCGATAAAATAAAATCTTCATTCTCCCTGGACACACTTGACGATTTTAAAGCGGTGGAGCGGAAAGTTGTAGACTGGATCGGGGAATCGGTTTCGATCGTTCCCGAACGCGCAGTCAGGCCGCCCCACGTCGTCGTTATAGTTGGACCGACGGGCGTCGGCAAAACGACGACTATCACGAAATTTGCGGTAAAAATGGTAATGGACGCAAAAAAAGCACATCAGGCACTGCCCGAACTGTGCATTGTAACGATAGACAGTATGCGCGTCGGTGCATACGAGCAGATATCGAAATATGGAGACATAATCGGCACGCAGGTTCAGAAAGCGGAGACTGTCGAAGATATGCGGAAAATCTACGACGAACGCAGGAATTCCGCAGATGCCATATTCATCGACACGAGCGGGTACAGCCCGAACGATTCGGTGCACATAGGAGAAATGAAGAGTCTGCTGCAGATCGACGGACTCAACCCCGACGTGTATCTTTCTGTCGCCGCGTCTACAAAAGCCCGCGATCTTGAAAATATCATGGAAAATTACGAACCGTTCCATTATAATTCCGTGATCGTAACAAAATGCGACGAATCCCATCAGTACGGAAACATCATCAGTGTCCTGCATTCCAAGCATAAAAGTCTGTCGTACATAACCGACGGACAGTACGTGACGAGAAACTTACGCCATGCGGATGTCATAGATTTTCTTATCAACCTGTCAGGATTTGATGTAGACCGTGTTCATATTGAAGATGTATTTGGAGAAAAATAACGATGGAAGAGCAAGCTGAAGAATTACGAGAACTGATGAAGAATGAAATACCGGAGAAAAAAACAACGCCCGCAGACAAAACTGCGCATCACACCCGTATAATCGCCATCACGAGCGGAAAAGGCGGTGTCGGAAAAACGAACGTTGCCGTGAACATGGCTATCGCGTATGCGCAGATCGGCAAAAAAGTTATTCTCATCGACGGCGACCTCGGTATGGCGAACGTGAACGTGCTCCTCAACGTTGTCCCGACGTACAATCTGATGCACGTCATAAACAAAAAGAAGACGATGAAGGAGATAATCCTTGATACGGAATTCGGCATAAAATTTATCGCCGGTGCCAACGGATTCTCCAAAATTGCGAATCTTTCGGTGGAAGAACTTGAGGATTTTGCAAAACAGTTCGGTTCGCTGGGGACAGCGGACATCATCATCATAGACACCGGCGCCGGTATTGCAAACAACGTACTGCAGTTCGTTGCGGCAGCCGGCGGAGGGGACGTGGTAACAACGCCCGAACCGACGGCGATCACGGACGCGTACGGTATCATCAAGATAATCACCACGGAAGTAGTAGATCACCAGGTTAATCTTAAACTGCTTGTGAACCGCGTCCATTCGGCGGACGAGGGGAAACGCATTTCGGAACGCATAATCACGATTGTAGGGCAGTTTCTCGGATACAAGGTGGACTATATAGGATTTGTGTACGACGATCCTGTCGTGCAGGCATCCGTCATACGGCAGAAACCGTTTATCGTCGTAAATCCGACGTCAAAACCCGCGATGTGCATAAAGCACATCATCGGACGGATTGAAAAGACGGAATCGTCTGAAAACGAAGGCGTTTCGACGTTCCTCAGAAAATTCCTGGGAAAAAAGAAATAGCCTATATACTGTATTTTTATCCATAAATGTACTATAATGATAATAATATAAGCAAAATTACAGTATCAAGGGAGGTTCGTATGAAAAACATCAAGTTCGTCATCGGTTTTGCAGCAAGCGGCTTCCTACTGTCATTTATCGCCGGATTGTTTTCCCGCAGCGGATTCGGCCATATACTGCTTATGGCCGCTGTTTTTGCAGTCGTCTTCGGGGGACTTGCGTTTCTTATACAGTTTCTGATGGACGGAGTGCTGAACATAGACGCGCAGCCGGCGGCGGCGGAAAGCGCTTCGGAGCAGGCTCCCAAAACAGGCAGTGTCGTTGATATAACGGTGCAGGACGAAGACCTGCCCGCAGAGGATAATACGCCGCAGTTTTTCGTCGGAGCCAATCATCAGATGCTGAACAAAAACGATTATTCAGGAGATGACTTGGAACGTACGGACGCGTTCAGCCGCGGTGCCGAACAGCCTGTCCCTGACATAGACGCCGTTCAGAACAGTGACGAGCCCGTACGGAAACAGGACGGAGCGCGGAGCACGGTGGAAACAAGCGCGGATGCCGGTTTTGTTCCTCTTCCGCTGCAGGAGACCGCCGCATCCCTGTCCGGTACGGAAGCAGAAGAGAATACGGAAATAAAAGTCTCCGCAGAAAGCTCCGGCGACGATCTTAGAAATTTGGAAGACGATACGCTCGACGATCTTCCTGAACTGCAGGACCTGAAACCGGGAACAGCCGACGAAGAATCCGTTTCGGAAGATACTGAATTTTCTAAGGCCGGAAGCCCGAAAAAAACGGAAGACAAAGCTGAAGTAAAAGACGCAGCGATCATGGCCAAAGCAATAAGTACAATATTATCAAAAGATAAAGACAATTAATAAGGGTGAGAATATATGGCGGATCAGGTCAACGACGAAAAAGAAGAAGATAATCTCTGGGCAGAATACCGTAAGACAAAAGCACCTGCGCTGCGAGATAAATTCATACGGCAGTATATGCCGCTGGTAAAGTACGTTGCCGGAAAAATTTCTGTCGGAATGCCGAACAGCGTTGAATTTGACGATCTTGTAGGCTTCGGACAGTTCGGACTGCTCGACGCGATAGAAAAATACGACCCCGAGAAAAATGTTAAATTCAAGACGTACGCGGTTACGCGCATCAGGGGCGCCATCTTCGACGAACTCAGGCAGATAGACTGGGTTCCCCGTTCTGTAAGGCAGAAATCCCGCGAAATCGAAGATACGATCAACAGCCTTGAAGCACGCCTCGGGCGTACAGCGGGCGACTCGGAGATAGCCGACGCGCTCGGAATGAGCGAGGACGATTACCACCGGACAATAATGAAAGTATCGGGAACGAGCGTCCTGTCGCTTAACGACGTGTGGTACAACGGAGACGATTCGGGCAATATGTCCATCGGAGACAGTATAGAATCCCCATCCAGCATGAATCCCGACTCTATCGTTGAACGGGAGGAAATAAAAAAGGTCATCATACAGGCGATCAACGAGCTGCCGGAGAAAGAAAAGATGGTGATCGTTCTGTATTATCACGAAGATCTTACTTTCAAGGAAATCGGGCAGGTGCTTAACGTGAGCGAGTCCCGTATTTCTCAGCTTCATACGAAGGCAAATCTCCGGCTTCGTGCGAAATTAACAAACCTCAGGAAAGGGATAGTATAGAACATGGTAACGCTGGACAAGATTCGTGAAGACATGAAAGCATTACTCGAACGTGATGACAAAATGCACAACGTAGACGTGAATGCAGATTCTGTCGACGAAGCGCTTGCCGACGCTGCCGTTCAGCTTGATACGAAGTCTTCCAACCTGGAATACGAAGTCGTTGAAAAAGGAAACAACGGTTTCCTTGGCATAGGGAAAAAACCGTGGAAATTACGCATATATCAGAATCCCGACAGTATAAAAATTGTTAAAAAATCTTCCGGCGACGACTTGTTCAGCGACGATACGGAAATGGAGGGACAGAAGATCGCGGACAGGGACGGCATGTATTACATACGTCATTTCGGTTCACAGATCATGCTTAAAGTGCTGACTCCGGGCGGGAACGGAAAACCCGTTGACGAAAAGGAAGTCATGCAGCAGCTCAAGCGGCCCGACACGCTTTCTCTGGAAGACGATCTCGTGCGTAAATATGTGAGGAACGGTACCGACGGCGATTACCAGCCGGTAGGCGAATACAAGCATGTTGCGGCCGGCGACGCTATCCTGTCGGTCGACGTTGCAAAAGATGAAATGAAGGCGACCATAACAGCAACCGCTCCCGCTATGAGCGGAGCGGACATAATTCCCCAGATGATAGAACGAGCGCTCAAAGCTCAGGGAATCAATTCAGGAATTGAAGAAGACAAGATATCGGAGTTTATAGACAATCCCGTATACAATGTTCCGTATGAAGTCGCCGCGGGTGTTCCCCCCGTGGACGGAAGGGACGCGTACATTGCGTACGATTTTGAAACAGATCCCACGAAGCTTCACGCAAAAGAATCAGCAAACGGACAGGTTGATTTTAAGGAACTCAACCTTATTCAGAACGTTATCAAGGGCGGACGGCTTGCTCAGAAAATTCCTGCGGAACGCGGAAAAGGCGGCAAAACGCTGTTCGGACGCTATCTTGAAGCTAAAAACGGAAAAGATATACCAATCCCTCTCGGACAGAACGTACGTCTTGATTCCGACGGCGTAACCGTCGTTGCGGAAGAAGACGGACAAGTCATGCTCGTTGCGGGAAAAATCACCGTGGAACCGCTGCTGCAGCTCGATGGAGTGAATATAAAAACCGGAAATATCAAATTCCTTGGAACAGTTATCGTAAAGGGAAACGTCGAAGACGGATTCAACGTAGACGCTTCTGGAAACGTTGAAGTGAGCGGTACGGTGGGAAAATGCCGGATCAACGCGGGCGGAGACATCATCGTTCAGCAGGGAATATTCGGAAAGGATGAAGGCTGGATCACCGGGCAGAAATCACTGTGGACCAAATTTATCCAGGCTGCTAAAGTTGAAGTCGAAGATTCAGTCATTGCCACGGACAGTATCATGAGTTCCGAAGTAACTGCTATGAAAAATATAATTCTCAACGGCAAGAAGGCGCAGATAACGGGCGGCCATCTTTTTGCCACGGAAGAGATAGCCGCAAAAAACATAGGTTCTCCGGGCGGCGGAGCGGAAACGATACTCGAAGTAGGTTTTGACCCGCGCGCGAAGCAGCGACTGGACGAGCTGCAGGACAAACAGGGAAATCTTGTTAAGGAATTGGAAAACGTCGACCTTGATATTTCAACGCTTGAAAACCAGAAAAAGATCCGAAGGACGCTGCCTAAGGATAAAGAGGACAACCTTACAAAGCTCAAAGAGCGAAGGGACCAGATAAGCGCTGAAGCCGCTGAAATGACGACGGAAATTGAAAAACTCCAGAAGCACCTGCGTGAACTAAAGGTAGTGGGAAAAGTAAAAGCTTCAGGAACTGTTTATGCGGGCGTAAAAATATTCGTAAGGGATGTTCTCGACGAGGTCCACAACGAAGTCACCAGCGTGACGTTCTACTACGAGAACAGTTTTGTTAAACGCGGTAAATATGAACCGCCGGCAGCGGAGATAAAGGGACCAGATGGCTATTCATCCAATTGACCTCCAGACAATGTATTCTCAGATGGCGAACGTCGCTGAAAACGTAGCCCGCATGCAGGAAGGGCCGCAGCTCACCGAAGCGATGCAGCAGCAGAACGTAGTGCGGAAAAACAAGGAACAGGCGGAAAAAGTTCAGCAGGCTTCCGGCGACGGTTCAAAAACGTCAGTCGTAAAGGACGAAGGGCGGAACGGCGCGGACGGAACCCCGGCTGACAAAGGACGCAAAAAAAACAACGAAAAAGAAGAACAGGAAGACACGCCTCAGAACGACGGGATCAGAGAATCGTATCTGGGACAGCATATTAATATTACGAGGTAAATTTGGCTGCATTTGTTGTTACTATCGGCATACTGAATATTATTCTCTGGATCGTGTTTCTTGTTAATTATAAAAAATTATTTTCGACGGACGACGTCATATCAAAAACACGCGCGGCTATGAACAACATGATAACGGATATAAACCGGAGCGCCGAACGCGATATAAATCTTCTCGACGACAGAATGCAGAAACTCCGTCTGCTGATTGCGGAAGCGGACAGACATATAGCGCTCGCGCGGGCGGAAGAAGAAAAACTCGCCTCGGTACAGGAACTCCGCAGCGCGGTAAATAAGACGCCGGCTGTAGAAAAACGGGCGGAAGATACGTACCGGCGTACGTCCGCAATGGTGAAACCCCGCCCGGAAGCAGCGTATGAAGTTACCGACACGGGCGTTCACGCTGCGGGAATACAGAAAAATCTGTTTGATGAAAGCATAAAGACCGGAGAGTCTGCCGCTGCGGATGAAACAGCCGTGACGGAAGTTCCCGTGATAACTCCGAAAGTGTTTTTTTCCGAAACTCCCGTCGTACCAAAAAAGGATTTTACGGGACAGGTGACGGATCTTGCCGCGGCGGGGCTTACCGTCGAACAGATAGCGAAAGAACTGTCATGTTCGCTCTCGGAAGTTCAGATGGTGCTTGACATGAACAGCTGAAAGGGACGCTGTCCGCCGTTCCGGACTTCGTATGAAACTGTATAGGAGTACATATATGAAAATAACAAAGCAGCGTTTCGGTACGCTTTCAGACGGAACAAAAGTGACCTTGTACACGGTCCGGAACAAAAGAATGGCATTTTCCGTAACAGATTACGGATGTACCGTCACCAGTATCGTGCTCACCGGCAGAGACGGCACCTGCACGGACGTAGCGCTCGGGTATTCAACGCTCGACGGCTATATAAACGGCAATTGTTTTTTCGGCGCGTTTATCGGACGGTTTGCGAACAGAATGGGCAAAGCGTCATTCACTCTCGAAGGAACAAAATATCAGCTTGATAAAAACGACGGTACGAATTCTCTTCACGGCGGCTTTACCGGATGGGATAAAAAAGTGTGGCACGCCAAAACAGTCAGTACGAACAGCGGTTCGGGCGTTAAATTTACCCGTCTTTCCCGCGACGGAGAACAGGGCTATCCGGGAAATATGAAGGTAGAAGTAACGTATCTGCTTGACGATTCCAACAACATCACCTGCCGGTACACGGCGGTCACCGACAAAGCCTGCCCGGTAAACTTTACGAATCATTCGTATTTTAATCTTGCAGGCTGCGGAACGGTAGATGATCACCTGCTGAAATTGAACTGCGTAAAAACGCTCGACATTGATGGAAAGCTTATTCCGACAGGAACACTGCTTGACGTTAAGGGAACGCCGTTCGATTTTACGACTGATAAAAAGATCGGAAAAGACATAAAGGAAACCGGAAACGGATACGACCACTGCTACGCTGCGCCCGCGTACGATCCGGACGATCCGCACTGCGGATGCCCGCTTTCTGACGAAAAGCTCGTCCGCGTCGCAGAACTGACAGAACCAGTTTCCGGAAGATGCATGACGGTTGATTCCAATATGGAAGGCGTACAGCTGTATACGGGCAACTGGATCGGTGGAACGACAGGAAAAAACGGCCGCGTCTATGAAAAACACGGGGCTGTGTGCCTTGAAACGCAGTGTTTCCCCGATACGCCGAACAAAAAAGAATTTCCGGCGTGTATTCTGCAGCCGGGAGAAAAATATAAAGCGGTCACGGTATACGGATTCAAGTTTTAATCAAAGGTTTAAGAAAATAAACCGATTATTCTTGAAATTACGGGTTAGAGACATTATTATGTAATGTAGTACAACTTTTGAAGGTTTTAGAGAGGTTTTTAATGGATGTCCAATTACAGGAATTGATCGACAGGATCAAGAAAGACGGTGTAGCGAACGCAGAAAAATCATCTGAAAAATTATCGCTGATGCCGAAAAGAAAGCTGCGGAGATACTGAGTGCAGCGGAACAGAAAGCCGGGAGCATTATTAAGGATGCTAAAGCCGAAACAAAGCGTATGGAAAAAGCGGGGGAAGACGCCGTCGCGCAGGCGGGCCGGAATATGATTCTGTCTTTCCGGGATGCGCTTGTAGCGGAACTCGATAAAATTATCCAGGCGGAAACAGTAAAAGCATATTCGCCTGAGCTGCTTTCAAAACTGATTCCTGAGACAGTCCGTGAATGGACGAAAAAAACGGAAGCGGACGACCTTACCGTACTTCTGAGTGAAAACGATCTCAAGAAACTCCAGTCGGAACTTACGGCAGCGCTAAAAGCGGAAATAGGAAAAGGCCTTGAAATAAAACCCGATAAAACGCTCGCGAACGGATTCCGTATCGGCATCAGGGATGGAGCCGCGTTCTATGATTATTCTGCAGAATCACTGGCCGGGCTGTTCGCTTCATATCTCAATCCCCGCACGGCAGAGCTGATGAAGGGTGCCGCTGAAGGAAAGAAATAGTGAACCGAAAACACTATTACCTGATAGCACAGCTGCCGGATATTTCCGCTTCCGCGGAAAAAAGCACTGTGCCGATCACGGAAACCTATTACCGCGATCTCTGTTCGCGTTTTCTTTCGGCAGATGAAATGAAGGTTGTGGAAACGCTTTCCCTCGTTCCTCCGAAGGAAGAAGCAGATACCGGATCCGTCTTTCTGAACGCGTGGTACGAGAAAGAACGGAATCTCCGGTTTGCACTCGCGCAGATACGCGCCCAGAAGATGAAGAAGGATTTTGAGCAGGTGCCGGGTTCGTGTACGGCGGATATTCTGCAGGCCGCACGAACAGCTGTAGGTATGGACAGCCCGCTTTCTGCAGAACAGTTTCTGCACGCATACCGCATGAGCGTTCTTAATAATCTGAGACCGTACGATATGTTTTCCACCGATTGCGTGTATGAATACGGGATCAGACTAATGCTTACGCAGCGCATAAAAAGATTCAACAAGGAAACGGGAACGGCTTCCTACCACAAAATTTACGATTCAATACTTGGAGAAAAGATATGACGGATACTAAAGCAAAGGTAGTCGGCATCAACGGCAACATGGTTTCCATCAGTTTTGACGGAAACATCGCCATGAATGAAGTCGGTTACGTCAAGGTCGACGAAAAAAAGCTCAAGGGCGAAGTGATCCGTATACGCGGCAGTCTTGCCCAGATGCAGATATATGAAATGACGAACGGCATCAAAGCCGGCGACGAAGTAGAGTTTACGGGCGACCTGCTCTATGCGCAGCTGGGGCCGGGACTGCTCGGACAGATTTACGACGGTCTTCAGAATCCACTGCCGCTCGTTGCCGAGCAGGCCGGATTCTTTCTTGAAAGAGGCGTCTATGTTGAACCGCTTTCAAAAACGGTAAAATGGAATTTTACGCCTACTGCGAAGAAAGGCGACGTCGTATACAGGGGAGACGCAGTAGGTACCGTTCCCGAAGGGCCGTTTACCCACAAGATACTCGTACCGTTCGATATGTACGGCACGTACACTGTAAAAGAAATAACGCCCGCCGGTTCGTACTCGATCGACGAAACAATGGCCGTTCTTGAAGATGAAAAAGGAAAGTCCCACGCTATAACCATGACGTTCAGATGGCCCGTGAAGCGGGCGGTTGACTGTTATGCGGAACGCCTTGCGCCTACGGAAACAATGGTCACGAAAACGCGTCTTATAGACACGTTCTTCCCCGTTGCAAAGGGTGGTACGTACTGTATTCCAGGTCCGGTTCGGTGCGGGTAACGCCCGCCGGTTCGTACTCGATCGACGAAACAATGGCCGTTCTTGAAGATGAAAAAGGAAAGTCCCACGCTATAACCATGACGT
>Ga0183099_1001944_pt1 | contig 11164 bp, 8 predicted proteins | sample Biomet1_FD_127788 | JGI IMG/M metagenome (GOLD analysis project Ga0183099, IMG submission 127788) | Microbial communities from bioreactor (seeded with anoxic lake sediment) at LBNL, California, USA - Biofuel metagenome 1 | ecosystem: Engineered > Bioreactor > Anaerobic > Unclassified ... | reverse complement strand
TTAGCATATAAGATAATATCCTCGCGATTTTCCACCACTACTCCAAAAATTTCGCTCAATTCCTTTTTATTCGGTTTTATTAAAAACGGTTTATACTTAACGACTTTAAGCAGCAGCTCACCGGTGGCGTCCACGACAATTTTCACACCTCGGTTTTCCAGAAATTTCATGATTTTTTCGTAGGTATCCTCCGGCAGCGCCGCCGGAATACTTCCTGCTAAAACCAGCATATCCCCTTTTTCAATAAAGCCCAGTTTTTCAAACAGTTCGCCAAGCTCCTTTTCACTGATATCAGGTCCCTGTCCATTAATTTCACTTTCTTTATCAGCTTTTATTTTGACATTAATTCTGGAATTTCCCGATTTGAGCTTCACAAAATCAGTATAACAGCCAAATTCTTTGACGCTGCGTTGAATTTCTTTGCCGGTAAAGCCCCCAACAAAACCGAGAGCAATATTTCTGATGTCCAGATTTTTTAGAACCATGGACACGTTGATGCCTTTTCCGCCAGGATAAATATGCTCCCATTCACTTCGGTTAACCTCGCCTTCCCGAAAAGAGTCCAACCCGACAACATAGTCCAACGACGGATTAAAAGTTACGGTAAAAATCATGTTTCATCCACCTCCCATTTTTTTGTATATTTTTTATAAGCATTACTTGCTAGCTTTGTGGTGATGATCTCGCCTTGACCCAATCCGTCAAAACTCACCGGCGCAGTCAAATCAAACGCTGAAGGATTGGCCAGAACATCGGTCGTCCTCAATCACTTGTGTGCAAGATAGCCGCTTATTTTGCACGTTTTACTTCCTTCTATCTTATTTATTACCCGCTTTTTCTTTATATTACAAAAAAAGATAGAATCCGGTGGATTCTATCTCATAAAATAATTTTATAAACAATTCGATGTCATATTTATTCTGCCAGGGGCAGGATAATGGCAGCTTTAAAAAGATCCCCGTCAATTTCAAGTTTCAGCTCACCCTGCTGTATCGTCATCAGGTCCTTGGCAATGGCCAGGCCTAAACCGCTGCCTTCACTGTTCCTAGTTTCGTCACCCCGTTTAAACCGTTCCATCAATTCATCCGGCGAAATATTCAGGGGTTGATCGGATACGTTTTTAAAAACAACCCTCCCCGTTTTATCTTCTTCACATTTTGAAAACTCAATATAAACCCGGGATTCTTTTTGGGCATACTTTAAAATATTGAAAAGCAGATTTTCAATCACCCGCCAGAGCAGACGACCGTCTGCAGTCACAACAAAAAGCTCTTTGGGATAGTGGGTAATAAACTCCAGTTGGGAATGCTCCAGTTCTTCTTCCATCTCCCCCAGGCCCTGGGTCATGAGCATTTCCAGGTCAACCGCCTGAAACTCCACCTCAATATTCCCTGACGAAGCTTTTGCTGCTTCGAACAAATCATCGGTAAGTACTTTTAGACGATGCGCCTTATTTTCCAATATATCTAAATATTTCTGGTTTTCCTCCGGATCCAGTTTTCCATTTTTCAAAAGATCAACGGAAGTGATAATCGAGGTGAGAGGAGTTCTGATATCATGAGACACATTGGTAAGCAGCTCGGTTTTTAATCGTTGACTCTTGACTTCTTCAGAAACGGCCATTGTAATCCCCGCTCCGATGGCATTAATGCCGTCAGCCAGCTCCCCCAGAGCACCATCAAAGCCGGTCAGTTTATAATCCACCTCGCCGTTTTTTATCCGCTCTACACCTTCCAGAATTTCATCGTACTTTTTAGCTTTTTTTCCACCTGAATAGAGCAGATAAAGGATACCGACAAAACTACCGATACCAAGAAGCGGAACCTGTAACGATAATCCCAGAACAACCAGCAGAATCGCCCAAAACATAAACCGTTTCACCGTTGCGGAGCCCTTCAGAATATTATTATAATAGGCGGAAAAATTTTTGAATTGACCTTTCATAAATTTTCCCAACTGTTTGATCAGTTTCAGAAATGACAACCGTTCCCAGAAATTTCCAGCTTTTAAAATTCGAACCAGCGACAGTAAAAAGTTTAATCCTAAAGCTGAACCCGCAGCAAAGAGCAGGAGCATATCTGCTCTTGGAAAATTTTGATCATAAAAAAATACAATGGCCGCGATAATCACGGTTTCTACACACAGCAATAATATAAAATGAGCATCAATCCAGAATTCATCAATTGGCAAAAGATGAACGCCTTCCATATCTTTTTTCCGTCCAGCCGAAATGCATGCAAACAGAGCGAAAATCGCGGCCAGAATAAAAAACACAATAAAAATACTCATCAGCCACAGAAATTGCAGCCGTTCTGCCTGATAAAGTACTTCCCGTTGAGCGATATAAGCATCGTCAAATCCGATGATCACCTGGAAATCCGGCTCTACCGAATAGTTCAAAGGCTCAAATTGGTCAATATCTGGTAGACTCGATGAAATCGCGCCCTTGTTATAGGTGAACGTCACCCGGCGGTTAAGCAGGTCATCCTGTGATACTTCTTTAGGCTGACTGTTCTTGACTCCTTTATTGTCAATGAGATAAGATAACCCCTGAGTTTGCTCCAACTCTTTCTTCAGTCGTTCGTATTGGTAAAGATCGTCATTAATCAATCGTTTTTTTTCAGCTTCAATTTCAGCTGCATAAGGTTCCCAGAAAGTTGAATCATTCAGCAGCTCCTGCTCGGTTGTGAATCCCAGATCTTCTGGTTCTTCAATACCCAGTGTCGCCAGTTTATTTTGTTTAAATATCTCAATATCTGTTGTTTTCAACGTATTTCCAGCGCGAATATTTTCTTCACTTTTATAAAAATTATAAACCTGATCGATATCACCATACGCCGTCAGGACTTTGTCCTCCAGCTCGGCACTTTCCAGATAGTTATTTGTATTTGCCCTGCCATCCCAGTTATTCCAATACACCTCAAATAAGGCCCCAAAACTTACGGTAATAAAGACGATCACCAAGAGCGAACAGGCAATTTTGAATTTTTGATCAGTCCAGATAGTTTTCAATTTTATAGCCAATGCCCCATACCACCTTTAAATATTTTGGTTCTTTTGGATTGATTTCAATTTTTTCACGAATCCGACGAATATGCACTGCTACTGTGTTATCCGAATTGTAGGCCGGCTCTTCCCAGGCATTTTCATAAATCTGCTCAATGGAAAAGACTTTACCTTTTTCCGACATTAAAAAAAACATGATTTTATATTCAACTGGAGTTAGCCTGACCTCTTCCCCATCTACTGTCAGCCGCTTATAATCATCCTCCAGAACCAGTCCGCCAGTACGATAGGTACCCACTTTTTCCGGGCATCCCCCCAACGTGTTGTAGCGTCTCAATTGCGATTTGACCCGGGCGATAACCTCCATGGGATTGAAAGGTTTGGTGATATAATCGTCTCCGCCCATGGTCAAACCCATAATTTTATCATTATCTTCTGTTTTGGCAGATAAAAAAATTATGGGTATGTTTTTTGTCTCTCTTATTTTCATGGTTGCCCGAAGGCCATCCATCTCCGGCATCATCACATCCATAATAATCAATTGGATTTCTTCTTTCGCTACCATCGATACCGCTTCTTTTCCTGTATAAGCTTTTAAAACAGTATATCCTTCGTTTTTTAAATAGAGTTCCAGGGCCTCAACGATTTCTTTTTCATCATCGCATATTAAAAGACTCATTACTTAACCATCAGCCTTTCCATTTCATCTTGATTTAACTTTAACACAAACTTCTATCAAAACAACACTGAATTTCCTTAAGAAATTCTTACAGTCAACCCAGATCTCTGTTCTAACAATCAAAATAAAAAAAAGACAGCATCCATTGGATTGCTGCCCTTAAAAATGTTTTAGATTAAAAATTTAATGTGTTCCGGTTTATTGGCGTTTGAGAAGTCAAATCCCTGCTGGATCGTGTTTTCAATCATTTCTCCGTCAAGGTTCATTAATCTGAATAAATTTCGCACCAGAAAATAAACCATCGCCCGGTTTGTGAACCGAATGTTCTTTTCATAATAATCAATGAAAAGTTCTTTTCGCGCTCCATATTCCGACCGTGAAATGACTTCCAGGTCCGCTTCAATATAGTTTTTGTTCAGGAAATCCAGACAGGAGCGGTTCATTGTTTTTGAGATATTGGCTCCATGAGGGTTTACGTCTTTGACAAGCACTTCATAATAGAGGGTTCTATTATGTTCATCATTTAGGATGATTTCGTAATACAATACCAGGGCATAACAATACTTGGTATAGAGATTAAGATTCTCAGAAACTGACGAAACATACTCATACAATGCCAGAAAAAAAACATTGTAAATATCAGAGATCATCTCATCTTTCTTTTTATAATAGTAGGTAATCGTTCCAAGTTTCACGTTGGCACGATCTGCAATATCCTGTATACCTGTTTTATTATATCCATTCTCATAAAACAGAATTTTCGCGGTACTGATAATATTCTGTTTGGTTTGGGTTCCTTTTTTTGACTTTGCCATAATTTGCCTTTCTTAAAATAAACGATCTTTATTATTATACGTATTTAAATTTGATTCATATCTTTCATCTTACGAAAAGTTTTGGCAAATGTCAATAAATAGTTTTAAAATGTTCAAGCTTTATTTTCTTATCGTTTATTTCATCAGTAACGTTTCTGCGTTTAAAAGATTGACACCATGAGTCTTTTCAAGGGTTTCAATCGCTTTTTGCTGCGTTTCATCATCAACGCGAATGATAATAATTGCATTTTCTGTTTTTTTAGGCAGGAAAGAATAGGCATAGACAATGTTTATTTTTGCCTGAGTTAGTGCTTCGACCAGATTGCTTAATCCACCTGGCTCATCCGGAACTTCCGCTGCCAAAACAGAAGTCAATGTGCAGCGGATATTATTCTTTTTGAGCACTTCAATTCCTTTTTCAGTCTCCTGCAGAATCAGACGAACGATCCCATAATCCATCGTTTCTGCAATATTCAGCGAACGAATATTGATGTCATTTTCTGCCAGAATCTTAAGCAGCTTATTCAAACGGCCTTCATGATTTTCCATAAAAATTGAAACTTGTCGTATCATTTTCTCCTCCTAAATTTTTCTTAAATCGACAACTCGCTGGCTTTTACCTTCGCTTCTCGGAAGGCTTCCGGGTTCCACAAAAGCAATTTTAGCATTGATGCCAATTGTTGAATGAATGCGCAGACCAATTCGTTTTTCAAGTTTTTCAAGATTGCTGATTTTATCCGAGAACATTTCTTCACTGAGCTCAACCTTGATTTCCAGGGTATCCAAAGAGCCGTCTCTTCTGACGATCAGTTGATAATGTGGTTCAACTTCACCAAGCTCCAGAAGAACGCTTTCAATTTGTGTCGGGAATACGTTAACCCCTCGAATGATCAGCATGTCATCCGTTCTTCCCTGCAGTCGTCTGATTCTCAAATGTGTCCGGCCGCAAGAACATGGTTCTGCAATAATCGATGTCACATCCCGGGTTCGGTAACGCAGCAGAGGAATCCCTTCTTTTGTAATGGTAGTAATGACCAGTTCGCCCTGCTCGCCATATGGCAGAACTTTCAAGGTGACCGGGTCGATGATTTCCGGAATAAAATGATCTTCCCAGATATGCAGCCCATCCTGAGCATCGCATTCAATGGCAACACTGGGTCCCATAATTTCAGATAATCCATAAATATCATGGGCTTTGATTTTCAGTTTCTTTTCGATTTCTTTTCTCATATTGTCCGACCAGGGTTCTGCTCCAAAAACACCCGTCTTGAGTTTTAAAGACGCTGGATCAATGCCCTTCTTTTCCAGGGCATCGCCTAAATAGATCGCGTAAGAAGGGGTACATGTCAGAACAGTTGTCCCGAAATCCTTCATAATCATGATCTGCTTGTCGGTATTTCCTCCGGAAATAGGAACAATGGAAGCGCCAAGCATTTCAGCCCCGTAATGGACTCCCAGCCCCCCGGTAAACAATCCGTATCCATAGGCATTTTGCACCACTGAATGGGAATCTGCTCCGGCCGCCACCAATGAACGCGCCATGATCTCAGACCAGGTCGTAATGTCTTTTCGAGTGTAACCGACAACCGTTGGTTTACCGGTGGTCCCTGAAGATGCATGAATTCTGACAATTTTTTCCAACGGTACGGCAAACAATCCGTATGGATAATTATCTCTCAAATCGACTTTGGTTGTAAAGGGCAGCTTCTGCAAATCCGAAAGCGTCTGTACATCCTCTGGAACTAAGCCGGCCTCCTGAAATTTGTTTCGATAAAACGGAACATCATGATAGATCCGATTGACCATTCCTTTTAACCGCTCTAATTGCAGTTCCAGCAGTTTTTCTCTGGGCATACACTCACAACTCTTATTCCAATACATTTTTTTCCTCCTGAATTTTCTTGATTATATCACTTGATAATGGTGTTTTCTTTAAAACCGCATGCCAAAACAAAACATCCGGTTTACAAATGGTCACCGTGACAGTTTCCTCCTGCACATTAAAAAAGACCCGTCCTTTATAAAAGGACGAGTCTTGCTCGCGGTACCACCTAATTTGACTATAAATAATCCACTCATTTAAGAACACTCCAACCGCAGTCGTTCATGCTCCTCCTTCTGTTAACGGCAAGGATCACCGGTTCCACCTATTAATGATCGCTTAAGATCCTGTCTCAGCAAAACAACTCCTGAGGGAACTTCATCATCATTATCACCATCGGTTCCCACCAATCCCGACTCTCTGCAGACGCTAATGAAAGCTACTTTCCTCAATCACAGTTTTTTTAATATAGTATTCATTATATTACCAATTCAAAAATATTGTCAAGCAGTTTTTATAGGATCCACTTAAAGTATTCGCAAACTTTTTCAACCCATGCTCTTGAATTTCGGAGCAGGTTTGAACTTCAATGATTCATTTTAGACAACGCCTAAACCAACAGCAGTATAAGTCGTCATTTCCCGATTCATATATAAAGCGGCTTCAACAATGTTAAATGCAATCGCTGCTCCACTGCCTTCACCTAAACGCATACCCATGTTCAGGAAAGGTTTTGCTCCGATGAATTCCGAACCAAAAGCAGCGCCTCTTTCTGCAGATGCATGGGAACAGATCAGGTAACCATCTACTTCCGGTTTCAATGCAATCGCTACCGCAGCAGCGGCAGTTGAAATAAAACCATCAATCAGAACCGGGATCCGATGAGCCGCCCCAGCAATCATGGCACCTGCCATGGCGCCAATTTCAAATCCGCCGACTTTTGCCAGCACATCAATTGCATCCTTTTTATCGGGCTTATTCAGGGCAATCGCATCTCTGATTACCTGAGCTTTATTGATCATTTTTTCTTCAGATAAGTTTGCTCCGGCTCCGACAAGTTCTCCGGGATCAACGCCGCTGAATGCGGCAAAGATGGCAGCACTTGGTGTGGTATTGCAAATCCCCACTTCTCCGGTTCCCAGAATATTGTAACCGTTCTTGATGGCGCGCTCAGCCAAATCAATACCGGCTTCCAGTGAGGCAATCGCTTCATCACGGCTCATTGCCGGGCCTTTGCGCATATTCGATGTTCCTTTTCTGATTTTTTTATCCAGAATTTTTGATTTTGGATCAAGATCGCTCATCATGCCAACATCACAGACAAACACATCGGCTCCAGCCTGTTTGCTCAGAGCGGCAACGCCGCTTTTTCCTTCAATCACCATTTTTGCCATTAAATCGGTTACTTCCTGAGGTGCAGCCGCAACGCCCTCTTCGAAAACACCATGGTCGCCGCAGAAAACGAGCATCGCTTTCTTACTGATATCCGGGAACATTTCACCAGAAATTCCTGACAGTTGAACTGCAATTTGTTCCAGCACCCCTAAACTACCAACCGGTTTCAATAAATCATCAACCCGTTTTTTGGATGTTTCCATCATTTTTTCATCCAGTGGCTGAATTTTCTCAAGTGTTTCATTTAATAAACTCATTTTATCTCCTCTGTCATTTAATAATTCTAAACCCCATTATAACACAATCACTGGCCTGTTGAATCGATAATTTAGGTAAATATTGCAAGGAAAATCTCATTTTAGACCGCAACCTTTTACCAACTAAAACAACTGTCATGCCGTTTATTGTTTTCTTAATTGCTGCTGTTCTTTTTTTCTTAAAAAAGCTTCGGAACCACTTCTTTTTATGATAAAATATAAAATCGCATCGGTATATTAAAATATTATCATAATCCATTGTGTTAAAAAAAACGCAGCTCAATTGCCTTGTTTAGCGCTCATTAAAACCACTCCCCAAGCCAGGCAGCATAATGATCATTCAGAAAGCGCTATATTTCTGTTTAATTTATGAAAAAAAAGATATCTAAACTATATTAGCATCTACAAATCAGGAGGAACTGTGAACAGTGAGAAATAAATTACTAATTAGCTTTATGGTCGTCATTTTTGTCGCAGTTGGTTTTGTTTTTGTTGGAAATTTCATCCATTCTCCCCAGTTTAAAAAAATCGCCAACAATCTCAACAGCGTAACATCCGGCAATGTCGTTCGCGAGATAAAAATTCGCAGTGGCGAAGAGATGCTGGAGCCAGAAATGATTGAGCCTATTATTGAGTATTTTAAGTTGGTCGGTACTGCAACCGCCGATTTGAACACCACCGACATTACCACTCTCTTTTCTGATCCAAACAGTATGAGTGCATGGGTCAATCAGAGCGCCCTGGATTATCTGATTAATTTACGGCTCAGCCAAAGCAATGATTTACGCATGACAAATTACGAATATGGGTTGACGATCTCCGAAGTCAATGAAACAGAAGATCAGATTGAAGTAATTCTTACCGAGGACCGCACTGTGAATTTCGCCTTTATTCCTGATGTTGATTCGTCAAGCAGCGGAATCTTACATACTTTTTATCTGAAAAAAAGTGAAAATAGCTACGTCATTAGTGAGCATGATCAGGATGAAGACTATTTTCTGATGTTGGAGAAAGCCATTAATGAGAATTCCGAGCATTCAGGAGAAATTCCAAACGAGCTCTTAGCTCAATCCTCGTCTGTTATAAAAGAATTGTCTTCACAGAAAGAAGCCTTCAATTCCAGCGATCAGAAAGCTCGGGCGTCCTCTGCTCAAAATCCATACGATGCCAAATCCGCCATCAATTACGCCATGATCTGGGTTAATTCAAAATATGTGATCCGCAATACGGATGAATTTGGTGTGTATGATCAATACGACGGCAACTGCAACAACTATATCTCCCAATGCCTTCACGCAGGCGGAATCCCTATGGATTATTTTGGAGATACCTGCACCCAATGGAAATGGTATGATGACGGAATTAATTTGGACGAGACCAACTCGGGAAGGAGTCCCGCCTGGGCAGGTGTAGACGAATTTTATACCTACTCCAGTCAAAATACCGGATATGGACTGGCTGCCATTGTCGATGACAATGTCTTCAGTGGGTCTGCCGGTGATATTCTGCAATACGGTTTTGACAACAACTGGCATCATTCGGTCATCATTACCGATGTCATCAAGGACAAAAACGGAAAGATGTTGGATTATCTGATCAATTCCAACACCACCGACCGGATCAACTATCCTGCCAGCGCCTATGGCTATCCTGAAATACGATTGATTAAAATTATGGGCTGGAACGACAATCCGGCGGAAACCACTCCAGAAAACGAACCGGCGGCTGTTCCGGCCGCGCCGGAGCAGCAACCCCAAGCTGAGCAACCTCAGCTGGCACTTTAATTCAAAAATATAAGGCCCGTCATTCATCGCTGCATTAAAAACTCAGGATGAATGACGGGCCTTTTTTATTTTTTCTAGGAAATTGGTACCACGGCACCTTTATAGGTTTCTTCAATGTATGCTTTCACTTTGTCGCTTTGCAGCGCTTTCATCAATGCCACTGTTTTGGCGCTCTTTTCATCACCGGCTCGGACCGCCACGATATTGGCATAGGTTTGTGCTGCCAGTGAATTTTTTTCTTCTTTGGCAAGTGCATCGGTGCTGACATTCAGGCCTGCTTCAATCGCGTAATTTCCGTTGATAACGGCTAAATCCACATCCTGCAGTGATCGTCCCAGTTGCGCTGCTTCCAGTTCCTTGAATTGAATGTTTTTGGGATTTTCAACGATATCCTTCGGTGTAGCCTCAAGTCCGGCATTGGGATTAACTTTGATCAAACCGATTGTTTCAAGCAGTAACAACGCACGGGCTTCATTGGTTGTATCATTTGGAATCGCGATGGTTGCTCCATCTGTAATTGCATCGAGGGTTTTAATTTTTCCCGGATACAGACCCAGTGGTTCATAATGAATCGCACCAGCACTAACAAGTTTTGTATTGTTTTTCTTATTGAAATCTTCTAAATAAGGAAGATGCTGGAAATAGTTAGCATCCAACTCTTTATTTTCCAGAGTCAAGTTCGGCTGAACATAGTCCGTGAACTCTTTTACCTCGAGAGTATAGCCGTCTTCTGCCAATACCTCTCCTGCAATTTTTAAAATCTCCGCATGTGGTGTCGGACTTGCTCCCACAACAATCGTCTTGGCATCAGTCCCTTTAGCAGCACAGCCCGTCAACAACGCAACGCCTAAAACGCTGGCCAATAAAACAGAAATAAGTTTTTTCATCTCTCGCTCCTTTTCTTTCCCTTTTTTCTTTTTTCATACTATTCATAGTTGATTAATATGTAATATAGCATGTCTAGTCTCGATTGTCAATCCTAAAATAATTTTATCATGCTCATTATTTTCTGTGATCAGCCTTCTGGGCAATTTTCATTCCAATTTCCTGAAAAATCTGAACCACTAAAACAAGCAGCACAACCGTAATAACCATAACGCCGGTTTCATAACGATAATAACCAAAACGGATGGCAATATCACCCAGTCCACCGCCTCCTACAATTCCGGCCATTGCTGAATAACCCAGGATCGTTGTGGTTGCGATGGCCGCTCCGATGATCAGTGAAGGCTTTGCTTCAGGGATCATAACCTTCATCACCACCTGAAGCGGACTGGCACCCATGGACAATGATGCTTCTATAATCCCGTAATCCACTTCTTTAATGGAGGATTCCACCAGACGAGCTATAAAAGGAGCCGCTGCAATAACAAGGGGTACAATGGTTGCCGTCGATCCGATGCTCG
>Ga0183099_1001943_pt1 | contig 11168 bp, 10 predicted proteins | sample Biomet1_FD_127788 | JGI IMG/M metagenome (GOLD analysis project Ga0183099, IMG submission 127788) | Microbial communities from bioreactor (seeded with anoxic lake sediment) at LBNL, California, USA - Biofuel metagenome 1 | ecosystem: Engineered > Bioreactor > Anaerobic > Unclassified ... | reverse complement strand
TATGCCCGGCGGGGCAGACGGTTCCTGCTGGCCTGGAGGGCTTGACCACGACGGAGCCGTTGATTTTTCAATGAAAAGAGGGCTTTTATGATTAAGATCTCGCCGTCTATCCTGTCCGCCGACTTTGCGAACCTGGAGCGGGACATTCGGAAAATTTCCACCGCCGACTATGTCCATGTGGATGTGATGGACGGCGTGTTTGTTCCCAACATTACCATCGGGCTTCCGGTGGTCAAGGCGATCCGTCCCGCCACGGCCCTGCCGCTGGATGTCCACCTGATGATTGTTCAGCCGGGACGGTACGCTGCGCAGTTCTGCGACGCTGGGGCGGATATCGTCACGATGCACGTGGAGTCGGACACGGAGGCGAATCTCCGCGACGCCATTGAAAAAGTTCACGCCAAGGGGAAGCGGGCCGGCGTGGTGGTGAAGCCGGGAACCCCTGCCGAGGCGGTTCTGCCGTATATCAGGGACGTGGAAATGATTCTAGTCATGACTGTGGAGCCTGGGTTCGGTGGGCAGAGCTTCCTATCCGATCAGATGATTAAGGTTCGCACAATCCGAAAATTGATCAACGAGCAGAATCCCGTCTGTGAGCTGGAGGTTGACGGCGGCGTGGCCCCGGATACGTTCCATGCCTGCATCGATGCGGGTGCCAATGTGCTGGTGGCGGGCAGCGCGGTGTACAAGGCCCCGGACATTCCCGCCCGCATCCGGCTCCTGCGGGGCTGAGAGGAGAACGCTATGAAGAACATCAGCGATCTGCCCCGTCTGCCCCTAGGGCGGTATCCCACGCCGTTTTACAAGCTGGAATCCGTCAGCGCCAGATACGGGCGGGACGTTTATATCAAGCGGGACGACCTGTGCGGGGTGGCTCTGGGAGGCAACAAGGTCCGTAAGCTGGAGTTTTTGCTGGCCCAGGCAAAGGCCGACGGGTGCGACACGGTGTTTACCACCGGAGGTTCCCAGTCCAACCACGCAGCGCTGACCGCCGCATGCGCGGCGAGGATTGGCATGAAGGCCATGCTGCTGCTGAAGCAGCGCGGTGTGACGGAGCGCCGGGGCAATCTGATTCTGGATGAGCTGTACGGCGCGGAGGTCCATTTGATGGACACCGATTCCTACGACGAGATCTATGCCGAGATGCGCTGCCGAGGCGCGGAACTGGAGAAACAGGGCCATAAGTGCTGTCTGATCCCGCTGGGCGGGTCCACGCCTCTGGGGGCCGTGGGCTATGTGAACTGCGTCCGGGAATTCACGGTGCAGGCCATGGCGGCGGGCGTCCGGGTGGGGCACATTGTCTCCGCCACCGGCTCCGGCGGTACGACCGCCGGGCTGCTTCTGGGCGCGCGGCTGTTTCAGCCCGGCGCCAAGGTCATCGGTGTGGCCGTGTCCGACGATCCCTTCGACCGGATTGTTTCCGAGTTGGCCGCGGGGGCGGCGGAGCTGCTGGACTGTGCCTCCGCCGGAAATCCCGGCGATTTTGAGATGGTGGAAAACGTGGGGGCGGGATATGCCGTTCCCAATGCGCAGGATACTCCCCAAATTCTGACGCTGGCCCGGGACGAGGGCATTTTGTTGGACCCGGTGTATACAGGGAAGGCATATTCCAAGCTGTGCCGGATGCTGGAGGAGGGTTCCCTTTCCGGGGACGGCGCGGTGGTCTTTGTCCACACCGGCGGCGCAGCGGCGCTTTTTGCAATGGATCTTGGATAAATTAAGAGAATGAGGGCTGACCATGGAGTATTTTCCCGCACCACTGGAAAAACTGGTGGAACAGTTTGCCCGCCTCCCCGGCATCGGCGGAAAGTCCGCGCAGCGGCTGGCGTTTTATGTGCTGGGGCTTCCCGAGGAGGAGGCCAGAGAGTTTTCCGAGGCCATTATCGATGCGAAGAAAAACGTGACCTGTTGCCCGGTGTGCCAGAATTTTACCGCGGGAGGGCTTTGCCCCATCTGCGCGTCGCCTAAGCGGGACGGGAGCGTCATATGCGTGGTGGCGGACCCCCGGGATGTGGCGGCGCTGGAGCGGGCGCGGGAATTTAATGGACACTACCATGTGCTCCATGGAGTCCTGTCCCCCATGAACCACATCGGCCCGGACGATCTTGCCATCAAGCCGCTGCTGGACCGGGTGGCCAAGGGCGGCGTGGAGGAGATCATCATGGCCACCAATCCGGACACGGAGGGGGAGGCCACCGCCATGTATCTGGCGCGGCTGCTGAAGCCGTTTCAGGTGAAGGTCACCCGGCTGGCTTATGGTATCCCCGTGGGCGGTCATCTGGAATTTGCCGACGACGCCACGCTGTCCCGCGCGTTGGAGGGGCGGCAGGAGATTTAGCAGATGTGTGATTAGAAAGATGATAGAAGCTGTTGGTATCTGAAAAGAGATACCAACAGCTTCCTTTTTGCTTGAAATTTTGCCCTTATAACTGGAATTTTACCACCAACTCTTTGAGTATTTGCGCCTGCCCGGACAGTTCTTCGCTGGCAGCCGCGCTCTCCTCCGCCGTGGCGGAGTTTGTCTGGACCACATTGGAGATCTGATTTACACTCATAGACACTTGCTCGATTTTATTGGACTGCAGGCTGGATACCTTGGAAATCTGCTCCACATTCTCAGAAACGGCTTCCATACTCTCCACAACTGCCTGCAGCGCCTTGGCTGTGCTATTGGCGACAACAGCGCCCTTTTCAACTTGCTCTCTGGAATTGTTAATTAACTGAGTTGTTCCCTTGACTGCTTCTGCACTTTTTGCCGCCAGATTCCGCACTTCATCCGCCACAACGGCAAAACCCTTTCCTGCCGCCCCTGCACGGGCTGCCTCAACAGCTGCATTCAATGCAAGAATGTTGGTTTGGAAAGAAATATCTTCAATCGTTTTTACAATTTTTTCGATTTCATTGGACGACTGGTCAATTTTAGACATGGCCTTCAACATATCATTCATGTGCTGGTTGCTTTCATTGATTTGGATGCGGACATCGTCAACTTTTTCGTTTGCCTGACCGGCGTGCTTTGCATTTGTCTTAATATTTTCTGCGATTTCTTCCATGGTCGAAGACAGCTCTTCAACAGAACCGGCCTGCTCCGTTGCGCCTTGTGCAAGCAGTTGAGCCCCGCTTGAAACCTGCTCGGCTCCGCTGGCGATTTGCTGCGAAGCCTGGCTGATGGAAAGAAGAGACTCATCCAATGATTTTGTGATATTTTCGAGAGATTCTTTAATAGGAAGAAAATCTCCGTCAAACTCAATCTGGGTTTTAATACGCATATTGCCGAGTGAAACTTCGGACAAAACTCTTGTGATTTCTTCAATATAACTGCGCAGAGACAGCACCGTTTTATTCAAAGAATCTGCCAAAATTTTCGTTTCATCGTTGGAATGAATATCCACAGTATCGGAATGCAGGTCGCCAATCGCCAAGAGTTCAAGCCTGCGGCAGACAAATGTAATGGGATTGACAATGGATTTGGCAGCCAGCAGAGCAACAATGATTCCGCATATAATGCAGAAAACGGACGAAGCAATCAGTCCCAAAATTGTGTATTGAATCGAAGAGGTCATTTCGGCGATCGGAGCAACAATACCGAACGACCATCCGTCTGTCCCAGGCAATGGGGCGTGATAGCAGATCCGATCTCCCGTGCTATAGGAATAGATTGTGATGCCGCTTTGCGTCAGGTCTGCATACTTATAGACTTCCGCAATTTTATGGTCGTCAATTTTTTGAGACGAAATATTGCCAATTAGGACGCCGTCTTGGTCAATTATAAACGCGCTGCCGGTTTTGCCCACCACAACATTCTGAATAAACGGGCTATAACTATACGGATCCAGTGTGGCCATTAATACGCCGCTGAAATTTGCGTTGGAAATCGGAGTACACGCAATAATGCAGAAATTTCCTGCCGGATCCTCCATAGGAACCGAGAAGTAAGTGTCGCCCTTTGCGGCATCCTGAAAATAAACCTGATCGGAAATGCTCTGATTATTGAGTCCGGAATCCTTGCTGATGATCCTTCCGTCTTTTGAAACGAGGCTCAACGTTTGATAGCCAAGAGAATCCTTTTCTTGATCCAAAATACTGATTATCTGGTTTTCCGAAAGTCCGGCGACTCCAATCTCATCGAATTTAGCCAAAGACTTAAGCTGAGTTTGCATATTTTCCAATCCATGCGAAATGGATTCAGTCAATATAGTACCCATTGAGGTTAAATCACTGTTGACATTGCCCGTCAAACCCTTATAACTCGCAAAAGTTCCAATCACCAGACTGAAAACAGCGGTTAAAGCTACAATTGAAACAGTGCATAGTATAAGCTTGGACTTAAGAGAATTAATTTTGATTTTTTTTAACTTTGGTCGTTTATTCATAATACTGTCCCTTCCTTCTATTGCTTTTCCTCTATTGTTCTTACAGAAATCAACAATAAATGAATATTATGCCATGGCAAAAATCCTGTCAAATTACAATAGTTACAAAAACACGGGAATTTGGAGATTATATCTGTATTTGTATCATTCAACCCAAGTAACGTTGCCCTTCCTGATAGGATCGGCTTGACAAAAAGCAGACTCCAGAGCTACTATATTTTAAAGTGCACCGCTTATTTTCGTTTTGACACATAAAACTAACGGCCCTTCAGCCAAAATACAGACAAGAAATTGCTCAAATGAAGAAAGTTGAGGATCATCTATGCCCGAAATCAAAAAAACCGCCATGGTCACCGTCTGCGGCCGCCCGAATGTGGGAAAATCCAGTCTCACCAACGCACTTGTGGGTGAAAAGGTCGCCATCGTCTCCAACAAAGCCCAGACCACCCGCAACCGCATCTGCGGCGTGGCAAACCGGGGAGACACCCAGTTCGTCCTGATGGACACGCCGGGACTGCACAAGCCTAAGTCCGCGCTGGGGGACTATATGGTGAAGATTGTTACCTCCAGCCTCTCCGATGTAGACTGTGCCCTTTTACTGGTGGAGCCCATTCCCCATGTGGGCGCGCCGGAGGCGTCCCTCATCCAACGGGTGAAGGAGGAAGAAATCCCCGCGATCCTGTGCATCAACAAGACGGACACGGTGAAGCCCGACGAGCTGCTGCCGGTGATCGCGGCCTATAACGAGGCGTGGGACGGATTTGCCTCCATCATCCCCATCTCTGCCCACACCGGCGACGGACTGGACGATCTTATGTCCGAGATGAGCAAATACGCGCAGGAAGGACCTCAGCTGTTCCCGGACGGGCAGACCTCCGACCAGCCGGAGCGGCAGGTGATGGGGGAGATTCTGCGGGAAAAGCTGCTGCTGTGTCTGGACAAGGAGATTCCCCACGGCACCGCCGTGGAGATCACCAAGTTCTCCGAACGGGACGATGAGGTCATTGAGATCGATGCCACGATTTATTGCGAGAAGTCCAGCCACAAGGGCATCATCATCGGAAAGCAGGGCGCCATGCTGAAAAAGATCAGTACGCTGGCCCGGCATGACATGGAAAAGTTTATGGGGACGAAGGTCTATCTTCAGACCTGGGTCAAGGTGAAGGAAAATTGGCGGGACAACGTCAATTACGTGAGAAACCTCGGTTACAAGGAAGAATAAACGACCCTGCAGGCGGTGAGAATAGCGCGGAAGGGGATGCAGCGGTTCGCCGCGTCCCCTTCCGCAATTGCACTCCCTCACCGCGGGTTGCCGTACCCTCTTGACACGCGAAGCGAATCCTGATAATATAATAGTTACGCGAGGAACGGAAAGAGTAGCATTTCCCCAAAGGTCAGAGAGGGCGCGTCATCGGCTGCAAGCGCGCCTGCGGCGGGGAGTGTGAAGTGCATCCGGGAGCGAGGGGCGTAATGGCCTCCGGCAGAGCCGCCGTTATTGGGCCGTCCGGCTGCTGGGCCGGCATGAGTATATGCAAGAGTGGAACCGCGTCGCTGACGCCTCTTGTACCTGTTGAGGTACGAGGGGCGTTTTTTGATTTCGGAGGAGCTTTGGATGCAGACTTTCGCCTTTCGATGTCCCGGGATTGACTTCCCCGCGACATTTTGAATTTTAAGGAGTTTTTGAATATGAACCGTTTGACGGAATTGCTGGACGCCTATCAGCGCCGCGACCCCGCGGCCCGCAACAAACTGGAGATTTTTTTGCTCTACCCCGGTGTTCATGCGCTGATTAATCACCGTATTGCCCACCTTTTTTATAAGAACCGCATGCTGTTTCTGGCCCGGTGCGTGTCCCAGTGGAGCCGCTTTTGGACCGGCATCGAGATTCACCCCGGCGCGAGCATCGGGAAGCACCTTGTAATCGACCACGGCATGGGCATTGTCATCGGCGAGACCGCCGAGATCGGAGACGACTGTCTGCTGTACCAGTGCGTGACACTGGGCGGCACCGGAAAAGACAAGGGAAAGCGCCATCCGACCCTGGGAAACAACGTGATGGTGGGTTCCGGCGCGAAGGTCCTGGGTCCCTTCACCGTGGGAGACAACTCCCGCATCGCGGCGGGGGCCGTGGTGCTCAGCGAAGTGCCGCCCAACTCCACCGCAGTGGGCGTTCCGGCTCAGGTGGTGCGGGTCAGCGGGCGGAAGATAGAGGCCAGCTTTGCCAACGACGTGGACCAGATCAACGATATACAAGACCCCGTTCAAGAAGAGCTTCTGGCTCTGTTCCAGCGGATGGACTCTCTGGAACAGGAGTTGAAAACCATAAAAGAAAGGACGGCTTGAGCCATGTATCTCTACAACTCCGCCTCCCACAAAAAGGAAGAATTTAAACCCAATCACCCTGACATCTTGAAAATGTATACCTGCGGCCCCACGGTCTATCACTTTGCCCACATTGGGAACCTGCGCAGCTATATTATGGAGGACGTGCTGGAAAAGTACCTGCGGTACGTCGGTTACAACGTCAAGCGTGTCATGAACATCACCGATGTGGGCCATCTGACCAGTGACGCGGACACCGGTGAGGACAAGATGCTCAAGGGGGCGAAGCGGGAGCACAAGACCGTTCTGGAGATCGCCCAGTATTATACCGACGCGTTTTTTGACGACTGCCGCAAGCTGAACATCAAGCGGCCCGACGTGGTGGAGCCCGCCACCCACTGCATCGACGAGTATATCAAGATCATTACCCGGCTGATGGATACCGGATACGCGTATCTGGAGGGCGGCAATGTGTATTTCGACACCTCCAAACTGGAGCGGTATTACGTGTTCAACGACCACGACGCGGACGATCTGGCTGTGGGCGTCCGGGAGGGCGTGGAGGAGGATGTGAACAAGCGGAACAAAAACGATTTTGTTCTCTGGTTCACCAAGTCCAAATTTGAGGATCAGGCGCTGAAATGGGACTCTCCCTGGGGCGTGGGCTATCCCGGCTGGCACATCGAGTGCTCCGGCATCTCCATGAAGCATCTGGGCGAGGACCTGGATATTCACTGCGGCGGCATCGACAACGCCTTTCCGCACCACACGAACGAGATTGCTCAGTCCGAGTCCTATCTGGGCCACCACTGGTGCAACTATTGGTTCCACGTGCTGCACCTGAACACCACCAGCGGAAAAATGAGTAAGTCCAAGGGCGAGTTTTTGACCGTCTCATTGCTGGAGGAGAAGGGCTATGACCCGTTGGATTACCGGTTCTTCTGCCTCCAGTCCCACTACCGCAAGGCACTGGTGTTCTCGTATGAGAATCTGGACAACGCCAAAACTGCCTATGACAAGCTGATTGCCCGGGTGGCCGCGCTGAAGGACGGCCCGGCTGAGGCCGGAGGGGAAGCTGCGGATGCGTTGCGGGCTGAATTTAAGTCCGCCATGGACAGCGATCTCAACACGTCGCTTGGCATCACGGCACTGTATGACGTTTTGAAGGCGGACATCTCCGACGGGACAAAGCTGGCCCTGCTGAATGAGTTCGACAGCGTACTGGGCCTGGGGCTTTTGGACCGGGCGGCAAAAAAGCGGAAACAGGATGCAAGTACTGTCAGCTCCGCCGTGGGCGGATTTACCGTTCAGGGCGAGGGCGATCCGGAGGTCGATGCCCTGGTATTGCAGCGGGCGGAGGCGAAAAAGGCCAGGAACTTTGCCGAGGCGGACCGCATCCGCGACGAACTGAAAGCGCAGGGGATCGAGGTCACCGACGTATCCGGCGGCGCGGTGTGGAAACGGGCCTGAACCACCGTGGAAACCGAAAAATGAACGGGTGCGCAGACAAGGGATGCGCCCCGATCACCTCTGATCTGCTTTTTATTTGATTGAGCCAGGCGTTTACGCCCGGCTCTTTTTTAAAATATTTTTTGAATTGTTGCAAAAACTACTGAAGGTATTTATATATTAGGATATTCTAATAATACGAAATTCCCAGTGGAAATTCGGATTATGTTTTTAGCCATGTGTTCTAATTCAGATGAGAGGTGGGTGAGAGATGGAAGTGAATTATATTCGTCAGGCAGAGCTGTTAAAGGCGTTGGCCAATCCGACCCGGCTGGAGATTGTTCACTGCCTGCTGAGCACCGGCTGCCGCAATGTGAGCTGCATGGAGCGGGGGACGGGAATGAGTCAGTCCTGCATCTCTCAGCATCTGCAAAAGCTGAAGGCAGCCGGAATTGTGACGGCGGAGCGCAGCGGAAACGAAGTCTATTACAGGGCGGCGTCGCCGGAGGTGGCTCGGTTGGTGGCGGCGCTGTTTCAAGAGGAGGTTGAGAGCTATGTCCTATGATGTGCTGGTGATCGGCGGCGGCCCGGCGGGGCTGAGCGCGGCGATCAACATTCGGGCGCGGGGGAAAAGCGGGCCGGCGCGTGCTTCACCACCGGCTCCGCCGGCACCCTCGGCGCCGGCGATAAGCTCAAGGAGCGTTTCCCCGCCCTCAAGCTCGCCGCGGGCGAAGCCCTGCAGTGCCCGACGCTTCTGCGCAACGGCTTCGGCGGCCACCGCATCGAGGGCATCGGCGACAAGCACGTCCCTTGGATCCACAACGTCAAGAACACCGATATGGTCATCGCCATCGACGACAACGACAGTCAGGACCTCATCCGCCTGTTCAACGAGCCGGAAGGCATCGACTTCATCACCCGCGACCTGGGCGTCAGCCCCGAATGGGTAAAAATGCTGCCCTGGCTCGGCATCTCCGGCGTCGCGAACCTCCTTTGCTGCATCAAGATGGCGAAGTACTATGAGTTCACCGAAAACGACGTCGTGGCCACAGTCCTTACGGACTCCATCGCCATGTACGGCTCCCGCCTCGAGGAACTGCGCGTGCGCGACGGCGCCTATAACCACGAGAAGGCCGCTCTGGACTGGGCCCGCCACATCGAGGGCCAGAAGACGGACAACCTGCAGGAACTCACCTACGCCGACCGCAAGCGCGTCCACAACCTCAAGTACTACACCTGGGTCGAGCAACAGGGCAAGACCTACGAGGAGATCAACGACCTCTGGTACGGCCATGTGTGGGACGACGTCCACCATCAGACCGCGCAGATCGACGAACTCATCCGCGCCTTTAACGAGGAAGCGGCGAAATGATTGCCATCCGGGGCGGCTCCGTCGTAACGCCGGACGGGCTTGCGAAAAAAGACCTGTATATAGACGGCGAAAAGATCGCGGCCGCGTCCGGCCCTGCCGACAGGGAAGTGGACGCGCGGGGCTGCTTTCTCTTCCCCGGCTTCATCGACAGTCACACCCATTTTCAGATGCCCGTGTCGGGTACCTGGACGGCGGATGACTTCGCGTCCGGCACCGCCGCAGCCGTCGCCGGCGGCACCACCGTCATCCTGGACTTTGCCACGCAGGACCGGGGCCATACGCTCTCGGAGGCGCTGGACGTGTGGCACGGCCGGGCGGACGGGCACTGCTCGTGCGACTACGGCTTCCACATGGCCGTCACGGACTGGAACGAAAAAACAAAATCCGAGCTTACGAAGATGCTTGATGAAGGCGTCTCGAGCTTCAAGGCCTACATGGCGTATGACGCCCTGCGCCTGACGGACGACGCGCTGCGCGCGCTGCTCGCCGAGACCGGCAAAATGGGCTGCTGGGTAGGCGTGCACTGCGAGCTGGGCGACGAGGTGAACCGCCGCGTGGCACAGCTTCTCGCGGACGGCTGCACCGCGCCCCTGTATCACCCTCTCTCCCGCCCCAACGAGGTGGAGGAGACGGCCGTGCAGCGCCTGATGGAGCTTGCCAAGGAAGCCGGCGGCCTGCCATGGGTCGTCCACCTGTCCACCCGCGAGGGACTTTCCGCCATCGAGGCCGCCCGCGAATCCGGCCGGCGCGTCCTTGTGGAGACCTGTCCCCAGTACCTGACCCTGACCAACGCGCTGTACTCCATGCCCGGTTTTGAGGGTGCGAAGTACGTCTGCTCGCCGCCGCTGCGCAGCCTCACGGATGCGGACGCGCTGTGGGGCGCGCTGGCGGACCAGGAAGTTAATATAATTTCCACTGACCACTGCAGTTTCAACTTCAAAGACCAAAAAGAATTAGGGAAACATAACTTTAGTAAGATCCCCAACGGCCTGCCCGGCGTCGAGCTACGCCCGGCGCTACTGTGGACCTACGGTGTTGCGGACGGCGCGATCCGGGCGGAGGACATGTGCCGGATGCTGTCTACGAATCCGGCCAAGGCCTTCGGCATGTACCCGCGCAAGGGGTGCCTGGAGCCCGGCAGCGACGCCGACGTGGTGATCTGGGACCCGGCGTACGCCGGTCGCGTACAGGCTTCAGAGCTGGAGACGCACTGCGACTATTCGCCGTGGGAGGGTTTCGACATTCACGGCCGCGCGAAGGCCGTGATCCTGCGGGGCGAGGTCGTCGCCGAAAACGGAAAATGCGTAAAAAAAGGCTCCGGGAAGTTTATCCCCCGGAAGCCCAATATGCTGGAAAACATGTAAAACAAACGGCGGAGGCTATGCCCCCGCCTCGATTTATTTTGTGTCCAGATCCTTGAGTTCGCAGGCGCTGAGCGCCTGAACGGCCTCGACGCGCTTTTTGTGCCGGTTCGCCACGTATTTGCCCGGCTGGTTGCGCGGCAGGGTTTTGAGTTCGCCGAACAGGTCTTTCGGATAGATGCACGGGTTGCCGCTCCTGCCTTCGTAGGACAGAACAGTGATCCGATCGGGCTGCCGCTCGAAGCTCCGGCACAGCTTCTCCACGCTTTCGCGTGTAAGATTCGGCTGGTC
>Ga0183099_1001942_pt1 | contig 11169 bp, 12 predicted proteins | sample Biomet1_FD_127788 | JGI IMG/M metagenome (GOLD analysis project Ga0183099, IMG submission 127788) | Microbial communities from bioreactor (seeded with anoxic lake sediment) at LBNL, California, USA - Biofuel metagenome 1 | ecosystem: Engineered > Bioreactor > Anaerobic > Unclassified ... | reverse complement strand
TGATCCCTTACGGGCCATCGGCGGTTTGCTCTCTGTTGCACTGGTCGTAGGCTTACGCCTCCCAGGCGTTACCTGGCACCCTGCCCTATGGAGCCCGGACTTTCCTCTCCCCTGTCCGTCTACCCGAAGGTACAACGACAAGGCAGCGACTGCCCTGGCCAACTCCGGCGCGGATTATAGGGCTTATGTCCCTTCAGAGTAAACAGAAGCCTGCTCTAATCCCAGTTTATACAGCGCGTTCTTCTTCACTCCGTGGATCTCGGCGGTTAACGCCGCAGCCCGCTTCAGTGGCAGCTCCTTCTGTAACAGCGCCAGCGTACGCAGCACTTCGCTGGGAATGGCATCCGGATCCGGCTTGGCGCCTGCGATCATCAGCACTATCTCTCCCCGGCAGCGGTTGCTGTCCGCAGCCAACCACTCGACCATGGCCGGAGCCGGCAGCGACTGAAAACTCTCGAAGGTTTTGGTCAACTCACGCGCCACCACGATTTGTCGTTCGCCATAGAGTCGAGCCAGAGCCTGCACTGTCTCGAGCAAGCGGCGCGGTGACTCATAGAAGATCAAGGTCCGGGTCTCATCCTGCAATTCGGTCAGCCGATCATCCCGGGCCTTTTCCTTGGCTGGCAGAAAGCCTTCGAAGGTGAAACGATCGGTGGGTAAACCGGAAGCACTCAAGGCGGTGATCGCAGCACAAGCGCCCGGAAGTGGAATAACCCGGACACCCGCCTCACGGCAGCGGGTCACCAGGTGATAGCCTGGATCACTGATAAGTGGCGTTCCGGCGTCAGAAATCAACGCCACAGACTGACCTTGCTGGACCCTGGCAATCAAGGCATCTGCACGTTGCTGTTCATTGTGATCGTGCAACGCAAGCAGATTAGCTTTAATCTGCAAGTGGTTGAGCAACACGGAAGAATGACGAGTATCTTCTGCTGCTACCACATCGACCATGGCCAGCACTTCGATGGCCCGCTGGGTGATGTCAGCCAAATTACCAATCGGGGTCGGTACTATGTAAAGAGAGGGGGGCGATTGCATGGCTTCTCCTCGCCGAACAATTGTGTCGGAAAAATGGCCCGATTACACTATGTCGCACACCACATTGCGGTCGGGGAATAATTTTGTATCGGTTCAATAAGCCATTTAGCGTATCACAGTTCCTGTCTCTGGTTCTGCTCAGCCTGTTGTTGAGCGCCTGTGCCAGCACGCCGGACAACTCCAGTAACGCGCCCACAGTGCCACCGTCCGCTTTTTCACGTCTCGAACATAAGCCGGATTGGTACTTGCAACAATTAGCCCAAGCGGATGCCGCCTATCGTTTCACTTGGGAAACACTGGCTGCTCGCAGCCTGATCGCGGCGGGCGATTTGCAACAGGCCTCCGCACTCTCCCAGCAGTTGGCTAAAGAAGCATTTACGCCCAAGCAAAAGCACGAACAGCGCATCGTACAAGCGATGATCCTGCAACAGCAGGGCAAGAGCGGCGAAGCGCTGGCACAAATCGCCGATATCGATCTGCGCCCCTTGTCCGATGATGCCACGGCCAGTTACTACAAGTTGCAGGCCAGCTTGCTCAGCCAAACAGCAAACCCGTTGAGTGCTTTGCCAGCCTATATCGCCTTGAACAATTACCTGTCGACTGCGGAGCAAAAAACTAACAACGAGACGATCTGGAGCCTGTTGCAAGCCCAAGATACCGCCCGTTTACAACAAGCCATGGCCGAGCCAGCACCAAAAGTACAAACCGGCTGGTTAGCACTGGCGGTGTTGCAACGTACCTTAGGCAATCAGCCGCAACAGTTTGCCACCCAGTACGCCCGTTGGCAGGCCGAGTATCCGGATCACCCCGGCAGTCAGCTGTATCAAAAAGAGCAAACAACCAACGAGACAGCAACCACAGCCCTTGCTTCCGGCATGCCCAAACAAGTTGCCATTCTGATCCCACTCTCCGGTAATCTGGCCGCTCAGGGGGATGCCCTGCGCAACGGCATGCTCACCGCCTATAAAGAAGCCGGATTGCAAGGTGACTTACGCTTTTACGACAGCGCCAGCCAACCCATAGCAGCCCTGTACCAACAGGCCGTGAAAGAGGGTGCCGAGTTCATTGTCGGCCCCCTGCTTAAGGATCAGGTCGAGGCCTTGATCGCGTTGAAACCGCAAGTCCCCCTGCTCGCACTCAACGAAACGGATGGAAAATCCACCACCGACACCAACTTCTATTTTTCACTGTCACCCGCGGCGGATGCTGCAGAAGCGGCCGAAAAACTTCGTCAGGATGGTAAACGCCTGCCGCTGTTGATTGTGCCGCAAGGGGCCCAGGGACAACGCGTCGTTGATGGCTTCACTAATCAATGGCAGCCACAAACCGGCGGTGCGCCACTGGTGGCCCGTTTTACCGACCGCCAAAGTCTGGAAGCCATTTTGCGCCAGGCGATGGGGGTAGGCGCCAGCCAGCAGCGGATTGATGCCTTGCAAAAGAGTATTGGCCAGAAGGTGTTTGCCCAGGCATTCAACCGCCAGGATGTCGATGCTATCTATATCTACGCCTCCCCTCTGGAAGCCGGGATCATTAAATCGTTTATCGATATCTCCCAAAGCCCCTTTGCCCCTCCGCCAACCTATTACCTAGGCGCCAAGGGTAATCCGGGGCTGAATAATCCCGGAGTTGCCCAGAATGTACTGGGTATGCAGCTGGGCGATATGCCCTGGATGCTGGACTCCAGCTCGCCCCTGCGCGACAAGGTGCTCACCTTGTGGCCCCAAGCCAATAACGACCTGCTGCGATTCTTTGCCATGGGCTACGACAGCATCAGTTTGTTACCACATCTTGCCGAGCTCCGTGCCGCAACGGGGCAACAGCGCGAGGGATTAACCGGTGCCTTGAGCATCAACGAACAGGGCGTTGTACGCCGTCAGCTGCACTGGATCCGCATCGAAAAGAGCGAGCCAAGCCATGAGGTTGCGAAACCTGTTGCCGCGCCTGCGGCTCAATAACCCGAAAGGACAACAGTTTGAAGATCTGGCCCTGCACTTTCTCGACCAGCAGGGCCTAATACTCATCGCCAAAAACTTTCGCTGCCGTAGCGGAGAGATAGACCTCATAATGCGGGATGCTCACTACCTGGTCTTCGTCGAGGTCCGGTATCGTGCCTCCCGTAGCCATGGTGGCGCCGCAGCCTCCATCACTCGGAGCAAACAGCGAAAACTGTGGCTTACCGCCCAAACATTCTTGCTGCAACAAGGATTAAACGAGTCAAATCAGGCATGCCGTTTCGATGTTGTGGCCTTCGATGGCAGTGATGCCTGCCAGTGGTACAAAAATGCTATTCAGGGGACCTAGAGTTGGATCGTATCAAAGAGAACTTCACCGAGAGTATTCAGACCAAGATCGCAGCCGCCGAAGCCCTGTCGGATGATATCCAGACTGCGGCCCAGATGCTGACCATCTGTCTGTTGAACGGCAACAAGATCCTGGCCTGCGGCAATGGCCCAGCCGCTGCACTCAGCCAATTGTTTGTCAGTCAATTGGTGCATCGTTTTGAGACCGAGCGCCCTTCGCTCCCGGCGCTGGCACTCTCCGCAGATAGTATCCTTCTCAGCGGAGTGGCCGCGGATAGCGGCTTTGCCGATGTATATGCCAAGCAGATACGCGCCCTCGGTCAACGTGGCGACATCATGTTGGTCTTGGCGGGTGATGGCCGGGAAAAGGCATTAGTGAAAGCCGCCGAGGCAGCCTTGAGCCGTGATATGACCATCATTGCCCTGACCGGCAGCGACGGTGGAGAAATCGCCGGACTGTTGGGCCCCAGTGATGTGGAGATACGGGTTCCATCGGCCAACATGGCCCGCATCCTGGAAGTGAATCTGCTCTGTTTGCAATGCCTGTGTGATCTCATCGATCGCACCCTGTTCCCACAATGATGTGATTGGAGAGACACGCATGAAAAATCGACTGCTACTGGTAACCGTAGCCAGCCTGTCCTTGTTGCAAGGGTGTGCGGGAGTTTTTGTGGCGGGCGCCGCCACGACAGCATCCATCGCCAATGATCGCCGGACCGTCGGCTCGGTCATCGACGACCAGAATATTGAGCTTAAAGCCGCAAATACAATCGCCTCACGAAAGGATATGGATAAAGCCAGCCGCATCAGTGCGGTCAGCGTGAATGGCAAGGTGTTGTTGGTCGGACAAACGCCCTATGGCCAATTCAGCCGCGATGCTGAACAACTGGTTGCCAAAATCGATGGTGTCCGTCATGTGTACAATGAATTACGGATCCGTAAGCCCGTCAGTTTTGGCATTCAGAGCCAGGATTCCTGGATCACCTCCAAGATCAAGTCGGAAATGTTGACCACCAAAGGGATCGATAGCACCCACTTCAAGGTGGTGACCGAGAATAGCGAAGTCTTCCTGATGGGATTGGTAACGCGGGATGAGGCTGAAAAAGCAGTCAATCTGGCACGCCATGTCTCTGGTGTGCAGAAGGTAATCAAGGTCTTTGAATATATCCAGAATGGCAGCAAGAGCGGTTCGAGTCAGAGTTCAAGCAGCAGCTCTGTACCGGCCAACAACCCCGATGCGAGTACGGGGGGAGATGTCCAGTTGGGCAGCGCCGCCGATGAAGTTATTCAATACTAATTTAGAGATGACGGAAGTAAAAAACGCGCCCAAAGGGCGCGTTTTTATTTGTTCGTAGCCAAAGATAGAGCCATCAACTGATTCATTTGACAATACGTAGGCTGGGACGGCCTGACGGTTTCGGCGGTTCAGGTTCATCATCTGGAACTTGAATACTGACCGATTGCTCCGTTGCATCGCTCGCCAACCAAGCCTCATAGGCAGGCTCAGGCGGGAAAAAAGTGCCAAGCCCGTTTTCGCGAGCATGAATAGCAATGATAGCCGCCATCGGGATGTAAACCTGAAACGGCACACCACCAAAACGAGCATTGAAACTCAATGACTCTTTACCCATCGCAAATGACATCACAGCTTGTGGCGCTATGTTCAAAACAATCTGTCCATCCTGCACAAATTGCCGAGGCACCTGCACATGCGGCACTTCACTGTTCACCAGCAAGTGCGGCGTCATATCGTTATCGAGCAACCAATCGTAGAAAGCTCGTAACAGATAGGGACGACTGGGTGTCATCTGATGTTCCATGCTCAGAATCCATTACGTAGTTCGCGTTCAACTTCGGTCAGGGACGCCTGGAACGACTCCCGCTCAAACAGACGTGTCATGTAGTTCTTGAGCTCTTTGGCGCCCTTGCCCGTCAATTCGATGCCCAGCTGCGGTAAACGCCACAACAGCGGAGCCATAAAACAGTCGACCTGACTGAATTCCTCACTCATAAAATAAGGATATTCGACAAAGATAGGAGCAATAGCCAGCAAGCTTTCCCGCAGCTCTTTACGCGCAGATTCCGCCTCGCCACCATTCGCCATGATCTTATCCACTAGCGAGTACCAATCCAGTTCAATACGATGCATCATCAAACGACTATTGCCACGCGCCACCGGATAAACAGGCATCAACGGAGGATGCGGGAAACGCTCATCCAAATACTCCATGATGATCCGTGAGGTATACAGCACCAAATCACGATCAACCAGAGTCGGAACTGAGGCGTAGGGGTTTAACTCCAGCAATTCTTCCGGCAAGTTAGCCATGTCTACGTGGCAGATATCGACACTGACGCCTTTTTCGGCCAGCACAATACGAACTTGGTGGCTAAACATGTCGTTAGCCCCAGAGAATAGAGTCATGATAGAGCGTTTATTGGCAGCAAAAGCCATCGACCCCTCCATTTACAAGCAGAGAAAAGCAATGAAGGAATAGACCTTCATCGCCAGAAAGTTAGTTAGTCCCACCCGATACATCAGGAACCAGATTGCATCATGCAGCAATGCGTTGCTTTCAAGGCCGACCCAAAATTCAGGCCCAGTAAAGAGTCAGAAATTGACGCTTGAATCGAGCTTACGCTGCAGAATAGGTGAGCAAGTGTACCAGATCTCGGCCCGCTTGAGCAGAATCTTCAGCATTAAATTCATAGTCGACATGCCCATGGCTTCGATTGACAGCATCGGAGATGCGTATCGTCGATTAATGAGGAGAATTTTGAAGACTGAAGACCACAGAACCTATCGGTTATAAGCCGCGCGAGGGGTAAATCGGAGACATGAAAAAGCCCCGGCATGCCGAGGCTTTTAAATACCCAAGACGGATTAACGCTTGGAGTACTGCGGACGCTTACGAGCCTTGTGCAGACCGACTTTCTTACGTTCAACCTTACGGGCATCACGAGTAACAAAGCCAGCTTTGCGCAGGATTGGACGCAAGCTTTCATCGTATTCCATCAGCGCGCGAGTGATACCATGACGGATCGCACCCGCTTGACCGGAAATACCACCACCAGCGACGGTGATGAACATATCCAGCTTATCAGTCATCTCGACCAGTTCCAACGGCTGACGAACTACCATGCGGGCAGTCGGACGGCCGAAGTACTCTTCCAGAGAGCGTTTGTTGATAACAATGTTACCTTTGCCTGGCTTTACGAACACGCGAGCGGTAGAGCTTTTGCGACGGCCAGTACCGTAGTATTGATTTTCTGCCATTTGCCAGATCCCGAATTAGATGTCCAAAACTTGAGGTTGTTGAGCAGCATGGTTGTGCTCGCCACCAGCGTAAACTTTCAGCTTACGGAACATGGCGCGACCCAGCGGGCCCTTCGGCAGCATGCCTTTAACAGCAGCTTCGATAACCATCTCAGGCTTGCGGTCGATCAACTTCTCGAAGCTGATGGACTTGATACCACCCGGGAAACCGGAGTGAGAGTAGTACATCTTGTCGGAAGCTTTTTTGCCGGTAACGGCAACCTTCTCGGCATTGATCACGACGATGTAATCGCCAGTATCTACGTGAGGAGTGTATTCCGGCTTGTGCTTACCGCGCAGACGGCTGGCGATCTCGGTGGCGATGCGCCCCAGGGTCTTACCCTCGGCGTCCACAACGTACCAGTCACGCTTTACGGTTTCTGGCTTGGCAACGAAAGTTTTCATTACAGTTAACCCAAATTACTGTTTGAAAGATGAACATTATGCTCGGCTCATGCCGCACATAACAAATTAAAGACCACCCGTATCCCTTCGAATACAAGTCAGATCGCGATTGCTAGTACCACCAGATTGGTGGCCTGTAACGTGGGCCGGGCGATTATAAGTGAAGTCGCCCAAGAAATCACCTGCAGATTTCATTGCCCGTGAAATTTGCAACACGCCCGGCCCGCCTTTGGACATGGATGCCCCCATAACCCAAAGGCGCAATATTTTGACTAACAAAAGCACACTCTGGCAAGGCATTCGTGCAATCTAGGCGATAATATTGTTCATTTCTTGCCATCTGGGCCGGCTCGAGCCTCAAGACTTGTGATCAATCAAATACCAATGATGCTGAAGAGTACCCACTAGGAAAGCTTGGCGGTATAGTGCACGGACTGAAGCATCCTTACTTGTCGTATATCAAGGTACTGTCATGACTGAATTCACCACCATTCTTTTTGTCCTCATTGGCGTCATCATTGGTTTTGTCGCTGGCAGAGCCACCTCCAGAGCCGGAGATGCAACAAAACTACACAATGAGCTAACCAAAGCCCGGAAAGAACTGACGCAATACAAGCGGGAAATGGGCGATCACTTCACCAGCACCGCAGTCATGTTCGAGCAACTAGACGAACATTACCAACGTCTCAGCCAGCATTTTGCGGAACAAAGTGAAAAGCTGGTTCCTCACGCCAGCCCACTGTTCCGACATGACACTAAAGCCGACGATGCAGAGACGACGACTGAGTCAGCTCCTGAATCCCAGCCTCTTGACTATTCCGGCGAGCGTTCTGGACTTTTGACGGACAGAACTAAGCTGGGCTAGGAACTATTCATTACAACTGATAGTCATAGTGTTGTGACATTTTCATCACTTGTCTTTATTAGGAGTTGTAATCAATGACTCGATCCACACGCTTAATGTTGTCCGCTATTGCCATCAGTGTTGGTCTATCTTTCGGCTCTACTACGGCTCAAGCCGCTCTTCCGCTCGTAATGAATGGGCAGGAGATGCCCACCTTGGCTCCGGTTTTGGAAGGCGTCACACCCGCAGTCGTTAATATCTCAGTGTCAGGGAAAAAGGTCACCAAGCAAGCTATTCCGGAGCAGTTCCGCTTTTTCTTCGGCCCGGATTTGCCACCTGATCAAATACAGGAGCAACCCTTTCAGGCACTAGGCTCAGGTGTCATCATTGATTCGGATAAAGGTTATGTCATCACGAACTTCCACGTCATTCAGGAAGCAGATGAAATAAAAGTAACCTTGAAAGATGGGAGAGAGTTTACTGCGAAGAAAATAGGTGAAGACCAACAATCCGATATAGCTCTTTTACAAATTAAGGCTAAAGACCTTAGCCAGGTTAAACTCGCCAACTCAGATCAACTGCGGGTCGGTGATTTTGCTATCGCAATAGGAAATCCATTCGGCCTTGGACAAACCGTCACCTCTGGCATTGTGAGTGCACTGGGCCGAAGTGGATTAAATATTGAGAATCTCGAAAACTTTATCCAAACCGATGCAGCGATTAACTCCGGCAATTCAGGTGGCGCATTAATTAATCTTCGTGGTGAGCTTATTGGCATCAACACTGCGATTTTAGGTCCCAATGGGGGAAATATTGGGATAGGTTTTGCGATACCATCCAATATGGTAAAAGATCTGACTGATCAAATTATAAAATATGGAGAAGTTCGCCGCGGTGTCTTAGGTGTCATGGGGGGCGAATTAACCACGGATCTCGCCAAAGCATTTGGCTACGATAAGCAAAATGGCGCTTTCGTCAGTCAAGTGATGCCAGGATCTGCAGCTGATAATGCAGGCATCAAAGCTGGGGATATTATCGTTAGCATCAATGACAACCCAGTCCGCTCATTCGGTGAGCTCCGGGCAAAAGTTGCGACCATGGGGGCAGGAAAGGTCGTAAACCTCGGCATTATCCGTGATGGCAAAGCCCAGACTGTGCAAGTCACACTAAAGCAATCCGATGAAATGACCACACCGGTGAAATCCATCCATCCCGCGTTGGAAGGTGCCAAATTGGAGAACACCAAGAAAGGACAACAACCACAAGGCGTTGAAGTAGCTGAAGTTGCACCCAAGTCTCCTGCGGCTGCAATCGGGTTGCGTAAAGGTGATGTTATTGCCGGTATCAACCGCCTGCGGGTCAACAATATGAACGACTTCAGTAAGGCGATAAAAGGCCGCACTGACGTTCTAGCCCTCAATATCATTCGCGGTGATTCCTCTCTGTATCTAGTCCTCCGCTAACCACATATTGGCCCGATATCCACGTTGGTATCGGGCCTGCCTTTGCCTCATCCCGCTATTTCTATGTTATTCTGCTTTAATCGCTCAATGACTTGATTAACCCTATGAAAATACCATCTCCGATCAGTTACTTGGCTAAATCAGTATTATTAGGCGCAGGTGTTGCCGCCGCTTTGCTGCTCGCGCTCCCTGAACTAACGCCAAACTCTGCCTCCATTCGATCAGCCGAGAGAAACCAAGCCCCTTTGAGTTACGCTACAGCCGCCAGAAATGCAGGCCCAGCTGTTGTAAATATTTATACCCGCAGCTATCAAGACACTAATGTACGAACAGATTCACAGCTAAAACCTGAAAGTCTTGGCTCGGGCGTTATCATGACGAACAAAGGGCATATTTTAACCAACTATCATGTAATTGCCTCAGCCGATCAAATTATTGTTGCCTTGCAGGATGGGCGCGTATTCACAGCTGATTTAGTTGGCTCTGATATTCCGACAGATCTTGCTGTACTCAGTATCAATGCTGAAAATATTCCTGTTATTCCCCAAGAGGAGTCACTATCTCCTCAAGTTGGTGATGTCGTTCTTGCTATAGGTAATCCATATAATGTTGGCCAAACCATTACACAGGGCATAATTAGCGCGACAGGCCGCATTGGATTAAGCACTATGGGACCCGACAGTAATGGCCGCCAGGATTTATTACAAACTGATGCCGCAATTAATTCAGGAAATTCTGGCGGAGCCTTGGTGAATACCAATGGTGAATTAGTCGGCATCAATTCAGCGTCCTATCAACTGGGTAACTCGGATAATTCAGGCATCGGTTTCGCAATCCCGTATCGCTTAGCACATCGAATTATGCAAGACCTAGTGACACATGGCCGTGTGATGCGCGGCTATTTGGGAATATCTACCGTAGAGGTAGATACGGTCACAGCCAGGCTACTTAATTTAGGCGAACTTCGTGGGTTAGTGATTGAAAACCTAGATCCTGATGGGCCAGGATTTAAGGCTGGACTGCAGCGCGGAGATGTTCTCACGCAAATTAATGGAAAGCCAGCAGCAGGAGTTCGAGCCGCGATGGATATGATTGCTGAGGCAAAACCAGGTACAAAAATTACAGTAACAGTATTACGCAAAGGAAAGCCAATCAACAATACGGTGACAGTCGAAGAAGATCTTCGGTTTAAAAACTACAAACAATAAGGCTGCATATTTGCAGCCAACTAATAAAAACTTGAAATACAAAAAAGCCCCGATATTGCTATCGGGGCTTTTTGTTGACCTTGCGGCCTCATTGTTTGCCTGCGAAGTAATTTCCTACTCTCGCATGCGGGTCTTGCGACCTAATTGGGTGCCTGGCAGTGTCCTACTCTCGCATGGCGAATGCCACACTACCATCGGCGCTACAGCGTTTCACTTCTGTGTTCGGCATGAGAACAGGTGGGTCCACTGCGCTATGACCGCCAGGCATAAATCTTCAATCTGTAAAAGCTGAATTCTTCGTTCTCTGCAACAAGCGCCTAAAACTTCTTGGGTGTTGTATGGTTAAGCCTCACGGGTAATTAGTATGGGTTAGCTCAACACGTCACCGCGCTTACACACCCCACCTATCAACGTTGTAGTCTCCAACGGCCCTTTAGTGGACTCTAAGTCCAAGGGATGACTCATCTCAGGGCTCGCTTCCCGCTTAGATGCTTTCAGCGGTTATCGATTCCGAACTTAGCTACCGGGCAGTGCCATTGGCATGACAACCCGAACACCAGCGGTTCGTTCACTCCGGTCCTCTCGTACTAGGAGC
>Ga0183099_1001941_pt1 | contig 11170 bp, 12 predicted proteins | sample Biomet1_FD_127788 | JGI IMG/M metagenome (GOLD analysis project Ga0183099, IMG submission 127788) | Microbial communities from bioreactor (seeded with anoxic lake sediment) at LBNL, California, USA - Biofuel metagenome 1 | ecosystem: Engineered > Bioreactor > Anaerobic > Unclassified ... | reverse complement strand
GTGATAAAGCCGTACTTCCTGCGACTTTTACTGTTCAAGCTGGTGAAGTGCTCGGTATTGCAGGGCTGGTGGGGTCAGGTCGCACTGAATTACTTAAATTGATTGCTGGTATCGACACTAAAACCAGTGGCACCGTTTCTGTTGATGGCGCGCAGATTCATCATCTGAATGTGACTTCTGCGATTAAAGCCGGGATCGGACTGGTACCCGAAGATCGTAAGAAAGAAGGTATTATTAAAGAGCGATCTGTTGCTGTAAATATGGCACTGCCTTCCATGCGGAATTTTACGCAGGCGGGTTTGATTCAAAAATCTAAATTAGACAAAGTCGCTTTGAGTGTTATGTCAGAATTAAATCTGCGCCCACTTAATATTGAAAAACATATCGGCACATTAAGTGGTGGTAATCAGCAGAAAGTTATCATTGGTCGTTGGGTGGCGGCTGATGCAAAAGTCTTCTTATTCGACGAACCAACTCGGGGTATTGATATTGGTGCTAAGTCTGAAATCTATAACCTGATTGAAAAATTAGCGAAAGAAGGCAAGGCAATTGTCGTGGTGTCTTCAGAAATGCCTGAAATTATTCGTATCTCTGATCGTGTATTAGTAATGCGTGAAGGCAAAATTGCTACCGAATTGAAAGGTGACGATATTAATGAGGAAAATATCGCGCAATACGCCATCAATGATGTAGTGAATAAGAATTAATTTTGTAATTGATATAAATAATAAGAGGCTGACAACATGAACATTCAAGGAAATACTATGCCTAGTTTACAACCTTCAGCGTTATTTAAATTTAATTTACGCGATGCAGGTACGTTGATTGGATTACTCATCATCGTTGGCACATTCGCTGTTCTTTCACCGGTATTTATGACAATGCCGAACATACTGAATATCCTGCAGCAATCATCTATTAATGCAGCGATCGCACTGGGTATGACGCTGGTTATTATCTCCGGTGGCATCGACCTTTCAGTTGGGCCAACAGCGGCTTTATCTGCCGTGTTAGGCGCGACATTAATGGTGGCGGGCGTACCTGTTCCGTTGGCTATCATGGCTACGTTAGGCATCGGTGCACTCTGTGGTTTATTCAGCGGCACGCTGGTGGCCTATGCCGGGCTGCAGCCGTTCATCGTAACGCTGGGTGGTTTATCGCTGTTCCGTGCAGGGGCGTTGATCTATACCGGTGGCAACCCTATCTTTGGTATTCCAATGGAGTTTCGTAATTTCATTACCGGATCTTTATTTGGTATTCCATGTCCGATTGTGATCGTGATGATTATCGCGGTGGCAGCCTGGGTTTTAATGAACAAAACGCCGCTGGGTGAATACATTCTGGCTGTGGGCGGTAATGAAGAAGCTGCGCGTGTAGCGGGTGTGCCGGTCAAAAGAACAAAAGTGACGGTGTATGTTATCTCGGGTGTATTGGCATCGCTGGCGTCATTGATCCTGGTTGGGCGTCTTGGGGCTGCAGAGCCGACAATGGGCAGCTTGTGGGAACTGGATGCTATCGCGGCAGCAGCCATCGGTGGTACATCGTTGATGGGCGGTAAAGGCAGCATCATCGGCACCATCATGGGCGCGATTATTCTTGGCTCATTACGCACCGGCTTAACGCTAATGAATATCCAAGCCTTTTATCAATTGCTTGCGACTGGCCTCATCATTATCATCGCAATGCTAATAGACCGAGCCACACGAGGCAAATAATGACGCATGACCCGCGAGCCATAGGCGCTCAAATTCGAATGAGATTGCCACAGCTAACACCATTAGAACGAAAAGTAGTTGAGTCGATAACGTCCAGAGATGATTTGTCTGAAAGTACATCGCTAAAAGAGATTGCTGTAGAAAATAATGTCTCTGAGGCCATGATTGTTAAACTGACTAAAAAATTAAACTTCTCGGGGTTCCGGGAATTCAGGACAAGTTTGATTCATTACAATCGTTCAGAAGTGGCTAATCTTCATTCTGAAATTGAGCCCAATGATTCGTCGGAGCAACTGTTAGAAAAAGTATTCAGAACATCAATTCAGGCAATAGAAGAAACAATTTCTATTCTGGATGTCTCTGAATTTAACCGGGCGGCTGATATTTTATTTAAAGCCAAGCACATCGATTTATATGGTGTCGGAGGCTCTGCAACAGTCGCTCGTGATTTATCACATAAACTGTTAAAAATCGGAATAAGAGCAATGGTGCATGATGATTCACACACCATGCTGATGTCAGCATCGCTACTAAATGATGATGATGCCGTTATTGCAATAAGTCATTCTGGTATGACAAAAGCGGTGATTGAACCAATTAAATTAGCGGCGCGAAATGGTGCCAAGGTCATTGCTATTACGAATTATGCGGAATCACCGATTGTTCAAAATGCGCATGTAGTTTTGAATTCAACATCGCAAGGTTCTCATTTACTTGGCGAGAACGCGGCATCACGAATTGCTCAATTGAATATATTAGATGCGTTATTCGTGGCTATTGCTAAAAAAGATTTGAAAAAAGCGGAACAAAACTTAAATAAAACTCAACAGTCTGTCCAAAATTTAAGAGAGTATTAATATGAAGAAGATCTTAGTCGTTGGTAGTCTGCATTACGATATTATGGTCGATGCTCATCACCGACCAGAAAAAGGTGAAACAGTGATCGGCACCGGATGTTCATATAAATTCGGCGGTAAAGGTGGTAATCAGGCAGTTTCCGCGGCTAAGTCAGGCGTTGGGGTTAAATTTTTAGGTGCCGTGGGTACCGATGACAGCGGTAAATTTTTATTATCGGTATTACAAAGTAATAGCGTTGATACCAAGTTTGTTGAAGTTATTGATGGCATTGCTTCCGGAATGAGCGTCGCCACGATGGACGCCGAAGGAGACTATGGTGCGGTGGTGGTATCCAACGCGAATCTTCACATTAATCCAAATCAATTCGACAACGATGACATCTGGAGTGATGTCAGTATGTTGTTACTGCAAAACGAAGTGCCGGAAGTAGTAAACTTGAACGCCGCACTGGCAGCAAAAAAACGCAACATTACGGTCTGCATCAATGCCGCACCGGCTAAAGAGTTATCACCAGCCCTGCAAGCCTGTATCGATGTGTTAGTTGTGAATGGGGTTGAAGCGCGTGATATGTCAGGTATTACAGTAAATGATTTGTCTTCTGCATCAGATGCGGCATTAAAGCTAAACAAAACGTTTCCTGTGGTAGTGGTTACGGCTGGCGAATACGGCGTGGCATTTTCTGAAAGTAATGGCACATGCAATTCACTGCCTGCAGAAAAAGTGGAGCTGGTCAGCACCCATGGCGCGGGCGACTGTTTTATGGGGATGTTTTGTGCGTCGATGATCAATGGCTGCACTCTCGAAGAGTCTGTTTCTAAGGCAAATAAGGCTGCGGCAGTACACGTCTCTCGTAAAAGTTAATAATAAATAGAACTTAACTCTAATATTCAGCTACATAAATTATTCAGTTTTATTGTTATAAGATAAATTATTTTTTCATCAATTATTTCGTAATCATATATTGATAATTACATGTCATATATTTATGAGGCATATTCTATTGTCAGGTCAGATGGAATTATTAATCTGACCTGACTTTTTGAATTGTTTTATGTCGTATGATTTATGAAAAACTACAGCATTAGAGTACGAATAAGTTTAAAATCAGCCGATTAGATACGGAGCGAATGGATCTTTATGGCTGATATCTGGTTACATCGAAAGCAAGAATTAATTCGGGTCATCAATCAGGTGACGGATACCGATCATGATGACCTAGACATGTCAGTAGTCTTGAATGTTTTATGGACAGCCGAAGATGAAGAACGTGACCATTTGAATGCGGTGTTAACCAGCATGATATCGGGCAGCTTTGATGACTCTCACTACTCAAGAGCATTTTTGGAACAGTTAGATTTGATTTGTGGTGTTCCGATTAAGGTCGATGACTATCATGAAGAAGATGATGACAGTGAAGAGCCCGAATTAGAGGATGATGATACTGAAGATAACGTAGTCAGTTCAGGCTCGAATTCAGATCATAGTTGGTTAATTTGTTTTATATCATTCAGTGCAGTCGTGTTTTCTTTATATCTGAATAAAGCTACTTTTAATAAAGAGGCTATGCTGGCAGCACTTCCGAAATGGCCCTATTTCTGGTTTGAATTCACACTCGTTGTTATCGGATTTATAATTACGGCTTATATCATTAAATCAATAGTAAATAGCATTGCTGATCATTTGGCTACCATTGGATATTTATTATTATTCATGCCATTACTTTGTATCGTAAAAGGATTCGCTTTTTCTTCTTCGTTCTGGCTGTATTCTTGCTGGGGTTTGTCGGTGATTTTTATCGCATCGTTGAGTCGTATTTGTAGCCGAAAAACCATAGGGTAAACGTCAACATTATCGCTATTGCAAGGGAACGCTTTCGTGTTCCCTTTGTGCGGATTGTGAAAAAGATTGTGTCAGTATGCTCAATCAATATATTGATTCGATTTTAGCCAGTTCAAAGCCAAAACGGCGGCTTTTGAGCACACGGACAAGTCAGCCATGTTCAGATACCTTAGTTCTGCTATTTCCGATGCTGCCGTCGGGTTTCCCTCAAACTTCGCAAAATAACATGTAAGACGAACCAGCGTTCCTTCAGGTTTACCGTCAGCTTGAGCTTCTAACGTTGTCGCATACTGAATAGTCTGAGGTTTCAGTGTTACAGCCAGTTCTTCATCTATTTCACGAATGAGGGCTTGCTGATCGGTCTCACCAAACTCACGTTTACCTCCTGGCATGTAAAACAGAGACTTACCATGAGAGCGAACGGCCAAAACTTTATGGTCTGATATAGAAAATAGCGCCAATTTATCAATAAATGTAGACATATATACAACTCGAAAAAAATCAATTTAAGGAAAATACTTACTTGCTAAAACGGCGACATACAGACGTGTTTATCGCGTGAATTATGACTGCAACAGGATAGATTCAAGCTCAGGTAATGATGCAACCTGATAATGCGGTTTGATACCAGTAGGTTCTGGCTTATTCCCGGCATTGATCCAACAGGTCTGTAATCCGGCGTTAAGGCCTCCCAGTATGTCAGAGTCCGGATTATCGCCAACCATAAGCACACGCTCACGAGCAGGAGATCCCATAACAGAAAGCGCATGTTCAAAAATATCAGGATGAGGTTTGGCGACACCAACTTGTTCGGAAATGATCAGTACATCAAAATGGTTCCGAAAACCGGTACGCTCAAGACGAATCTGCTGAAGCTCTGTAAACCCATTCGTAATGATGCCGAGTTTCACTTTGCCACGTAGTGCATTCAATAATTGTGCAGCCCCATTCAACGGCGCGCAGATATCTGCCATCGCTGATAGAAAGGCGCTATTTAATGTTTTTGGGGTTTCATCCAGCCGTTCAGCCCAAACTTGAAAACGTTGATGCTGAAGCTCTGCTGCTGAGATTGTGCCATCCTGATATTGAACCCACAGCGGTTTATTGACTAGCTGGTATTCCGAAAAATCAGCATCAGAAAAATCAACGCCCAAGCGTGAAAACATGAGTTTTAAACCGCGCAGCGCGTCAAATTCAAACAGTGTTTCGTCTGCGTCGAACAATATCCATTCATACGATTTTATGTGCATATATTTTTATCATATCTGTTTGCCTGAGCAATCAGCTCGGCTTGTCATGTGCGTTGGTTTTTGAGGTTAGTATTGTAAATACGCTTAATCGACGCCGGATTGTTGATCAGTTTTTCTGCTGAACGGCGAGGGCGTTTCACTAATTCCCCACCGCAATTCGGGCATCGTCCGGCCAGGTATTTGGCTGCACAAGCGACACAAAATGTACATTCAAAAGAACAAATTAACGCATCATCGGCATCGGGTGGTAAGTCTTTATCACAACATTCACAATTTGGGCGTAGCTCAAGCATGAAGAGATACCTTTCGTTATTACCGATGCACAAATGATAATAATGATGCCGCGCCGACGAACATGCTCGCAAAACTGCGGTTCAATATGCGTTGTTGGCGAGGCGTGCGTAAAAACAGCAACACTTTAGCGGCTAAGCAGGTGTAACCAGCCATCACTATCATATCAACGGCAATCATTGTCACCATCATGATGCCATATTGCGGCACCAGCTCTTGTTGCGGATCAATAAATTGTGGCAGTACTGCCAGCATAAACACTATCGCTTTCGGGTTACTGATGTTAATTAAAAAGCCTTTTACAATCATGGATAAAGCACGTACTCGCGGAGCTGCCTGCACGTCAGTTTTGATCTCAGAAGGCCGTTGTTGCCATTGCTTAATAGCGAGATAGACCAGATAGGCCACACCAAACCATTTGATCAAATTAAATGCTAAGGCTGAAGCTGTTAATACCGCGCCAACACCGGCAGCAACAACGAGGATTTGAACGGCAAGGGCGATCTGCAATCCAATTACATTCCAATATCCTCTGAGAAAACCAAATTGCAGTCCGCTGGACATCGAGGCAATAGCACCAGCACCAGGTGAAAGACTGATAACCCAACAGGCTGCAAAAAAAGCTAACCAGATATCAAACGCCATGCTAATTCTCCCTGAACATCCAGACTAATTTCCGAATACAACTTGCTGCTGAGTGGACATACAAAAGCAAAGTGAATAGTGCTTAACGCTTTTTAGCCCATTAAATCAATTTGATCAACTCACCAGTTTATTCAACTCTGGATTTAAGATGATCCAGAATAAACCCGCCAGATTGAAACCCACCGTTGCCCAGTAAACTATCTGGAACGATGTTTTCCGCGTTTTATGTCGTAGTGTTCTTTGTGCTATCAACGCGCCCGGCCATCCACCGACTAACGACAGAATGTGCAGCGTATTTTCCTGGATCCGCCAACCGTTCTGTTCCGCAGCAGTTTTATCTATTGAGTAGGTGATGTAGGTGACAATACTGATAATGAAATAAAAAATGACGATAAACATAAGACCTGAAACTTCAGATAGGAACTGGTATCACGCTATCACAATTTACGATGGAAATGCTTATGAATTAAGCGTGAAACTACCCGGCTAATCCAGATACATTTCATGGAATTGTCTCTAGCACTTTGCAGTGCTGTACGCAAAATGAACAAAAAGGGTTTGAGTGCATTGCATAAATAAACGCCGACTATTAATCTAAATTTAACAAAGGGAGTAACTTAATACCAATTGGTCGTCATCACAGTGCATGCACTCGGCCATTGGGCAGTTGCGAAACAACTGTAAGTGAGACTTTGCCACTGCAGGCAAGGTGTATTCTCTAGCTAAAAAAGCCTGTGCTTGTATGACACAGGCTTTTTTATTTAGGGGTGTCCTATCATGGAACTACTTGATGCCTGGTGGATGTGGACTGGTTTCGCTGTAATCGTTATTTCCATCTTTCTTGTCGATTTGTTCGTTGGAGGAGGTAAGCAACATCAGGTTTCGTTCAGAGAAGCGGCAATCTGGTCATTGATCTGGGTTTTTGTGGCTTGCATTTTTAATGGTGGGATCTGGCTATATCTCGATAACACTGTAAGTCGTGAACTTGCTAACCAGAAATATATCGAGTTTTTCACCGGTTATTTGATTGAAAAAGCACTCGCGATTGATAATTTTTTCGTCTGGTTGATGTTATTTAATTACTTTGCTATTCCAGCTGAATTACAACGCCGGGTTTTAGTCTATGGCGTACTAGGTGCTATTGTTATGCGTACCGGAATGATATTTGCCGGTGCCTGGCTTATATCGCATTTCCACTGGATACTTTATGTTTTCGGCGGATTTCTGGTCATGACCGCTATCAAAATGATATGGGCTGCAGATAAAGAACCAGATTGGGAAAGAAACCCATTACTTCTGTGGTTACATCATCATTTACATGTAACCAGAAAATTGCATGATGAAAAATTCATTGTTATTCAAAAAGGTGTACGTTATGTAACGCCGTTGTTCTTAGTTTTGGTATTAGTTGAGATCAGTGATCTTATTTTTGCCGTTGACAGTATTCCCGCTATTTTTGCGATTACAACAGACCCATTCATTGTTCTTACATCAAATATATTTGCAATCATGGGGTTGCGGGCAATGTATTTCCTATTAGTTGGTTTCGCCGATCGATTTGTTTTTCTTAAATACGGGTTAGCAGCCATTCTTTTATTCATTGGCAGTAAAATGCTATTAATCAATATAGTTAAAATTCCAATTTTATTATCGCTGGCTATAGTCGCCATTATTCTTGCGATCAGTATTGTTTTTAGTCTTTACCACAACCGAAAAATGGAGATGGGAAGTAAAAAAGTGGAGAAGAAAAATTAAATGTTGGATAAGGCAATTTTTGTTGTTTATTTTGTTAATTAGAGCGGATTCAATTACGAAGTGCGACAACTTTAAACATAAAAACAGCGAGATGTGATACTCAGGATTTTTACTCCCGCCAAGAAGTGAAAAGCCAATGAAATACACACATCTCACTGAGAATGAAAGGTATATGCTGTCAGCCCTCAGAAAGCAAGGTCTGGCGGTTGCCGCAATCGCAAAAGCCTTAGGACGTCATCGTAGTACGGTCTACCGGGAAGTGGAACGAAACTCCCGATGGTGCAATTATGACCAGCTTTATAGTTACCAACCCGCGCGAGCCCAACAAAAAGTCAGGGTAAGAACAAAGAAAGCGCGAAGGAACAAACGGTATGATCACACGGACTTTCTGCTGGTTGAAGCCTTACTGAAATTGCATTGGAGTCCAGAACAGATCGTTGACTATTTTCGTTATAAAGGCTATCCGGTGATGAGCCATGAAACGATTTATCAGCATGTTTGGACTGATAAAAGTCAGGGCGGCAATCTCTGGCAATACCTGAGACAGTCGCCGAAAATCAGGCGTAAACGCTATCGAAGTAAAGACAGCCGAGGGCGAGTCGCAGCCAAACGGCATATCAGAGAACGCCCGGAATTAGTGAACGAACGAAAAGAGTTCGGACACTGGGAAATCGATACTGTCATTGGACACGGCAGTAAACATTGCCTGGTCACGATGGTCGAAAGACAAAGTCGCTATACCCTCATAGGGCAACTGGATGATCGGACAACAGAAAGCCTGAACACACGAGTCGGTTGGTTGATCAAAGAAACGGGCTTACCCTTTAAAACCATCACAGCAGACAACGGCACTGAATTTAACCAATATCAGCAGTTAGAGAACAGCCATGGTTGTGATTTTTACTTTGCGACACCGTATCATTCGTGGGAACGAGGGACCAACGAAAACACCAATGGCCTGATCAGACAATACATTCCGAAAAAGCAAAGCATGGCGTTGTTGGGTCAACGGCATTGCAGCGACATAGCCAGAAGATTAAACACGAGACCAAGGAAAGTACTTGGATTTAAAACCCCAGAGGAATATATCCGTGAATATCGTTAAGCTATGTCGCACTTCAAACTTGAAGCTACGCTGCATTTATGGCTGGTTTCATCATATCAATATGTGGAATGCCATCTTCATCGTATGGTTCACTAACAGCTTCAAAACCAAGCGATTCATAAAATTTTTGCAGATAAACTTGTGCGCCAATTTTTATACCCATTTGGGGATATTGTTCTTCAGTAAAGCGAATAGCTTCATTCATGAGTGAACGACCGATTTTTAGATTTCTAAATTCTGAGATGGTCATAACTCGGCCAATTGACGGTTGTTCGTATTTAATGCCGGGATCAACAACTCGAACATAAGCAGCTAATTGATTATTTATTGATGCTGCGAGATGCCAAGAATATAGATCCATATCATCGGTTTCTTGATAAGGACACTGTTGTTCGACAACAAAAACAGATTCTCTTGCTTTAATGATTGTGAACAATTCGAGAGCGGAGAGGTTTTCTATGCGAGACCACTTGAAATCTAATTTCATGAATTAATATATCCAAATGAACCAAAAGGTTGGCATTATATCATGTAGGCTAACTTCTAACTGTGGGGCTGCGTAGCTGACCCACACCAATTACTTGTTAGCCTGCACCAAGTGTTGCTTTGCATACAGGACATATTCTCAAACGGGTATTAAATCTGGTGGTAGATGATTTTTGGCGTTTAGAATCCCAACAGGCTGGGCAGTATAGTCCCGAATCATTGGCAAATTGATAGCAGCCATATTTTCTGCCTGTTGGCTTCTCTTCTGAAGGTTGGGCTGTTTGTTTTAATAAATTGTTTTCATCCTGCAGAGTGCTAATCTTTTCTTTAAGTGAAACAATTTCTAATTTCAAGTCTGCTAATTCAAGTGATAAATCAGCTAGCAGATTTTTGAATTCATCATTTTCAATGTTTTTTGAAATTTCGCTAAGTCTTTTTGCCAGTTCTATAGATGCTGTAACATTTTAAATTATATCCATGATATAAGCCCGTTAACTCTTAAATGATATTGATGTGACTTTTTTTGTTTATGTGTTCGGAGATTTCTGCGGGCAAAAATAAGCAGGCTAACTTTTACTTAAATGGCGGCACGTAGTGCCGTCCAATTTCAAGTTTTTGTTAGAGGGTTACTTGAAACCTCGTTGTGATGCCTCGTAATCCATCATGAAAGCAGTCATGTAATCTGGATCAAAAACTAATCCACGTTTTTCCCAATATGCAGCTCTTTTGATATCATTAACCTTTTGATCCATCATAAATGCTGTCATATAGTCAGGATCAAATGTATAACCTTTAGCTTTCCAGTAGTTAGCTCTTTTTATATCAGAAACTTTCTGATCCATCATAAATGCTGTCATGTAGTCAGGATCAAATGTATAACCTTCCTTTTTCCAGTATATCGAACGCTTTATATCGGAAACCTTCTGATCCATCATGAATGCTGTCATATATTCAGGATCGAAATCGTAACCTTGTTTTTTCCAATACGTAGCACGATTTCGGTCAACATTTTTTTGTCGTTCTAGGTAAGTTGTTATTGAATCAGTTTGTTGTCGATAGGCTGTTGATGGAATTGTTCCGTTTAAAGTATTTATGCTTGGTGAGGTATGTGGAGTGAAAGAGGGATATTTCTTATGCCCTTCTTCACCCGTATACGGATTAATATTTCCCTCGGTACTCCAATTGTTGTAGAAGTTTCCATCAGGAGCTGATCTATAATGAGGTTG
>Ga0183099_1001940_pt1 | contig 11170 bp, 10 predicted proteins | sample Biomet1_FD_127788 | JGI IMG/M metagenome (GOLD analysis project Ga0183099, IMG submission 127788) | Microbial communities from bioreactor (seeded with anoxic lake sediment) at LBNL, California, USA - Biofuel metagenome 1 | ecosystem: Engineered > Bioreactor > Anaerobic > Unclassified ... | reverse complement strand
CACCTTGGGGTCCTACATGGGTCTTTCTTTTGATGACTATTGCATTTCCGCTCTTACGAAAGATTGCGCCGGGCACCCATATTTAATACGAATTCTTTGCAGCCAAATCAATAAATCCATAAAAGACGATGGACTTACAAGGCCAATCGTCGTGACACAATCAATTTATGATAAGGCTTTTAAGGAATTCGAAAAGAGTGCTGAAGCATCTAGTTTTTTTACAATGATACTCGAGATATTGACCACAAATTATGAAAAAGAATTTAACGCCCTCAAAGAGATTGCTTTAGGCAACTCTCGTTTGATTTCCCAAACTCACGATGAAAAGACTCTTTTGCACTTAATCGGTTATGGTTTGGTTGATTTGAACAATGAAAATTACGCGATAAAATTTCACGCAATTGAGGCTTATTTATCAGGCGTTTACAAGTTCGAGCGCCAAGGCCTCTCGGTTGAAGACCAATCCGAGGAAATAGGTTTTAGGGTTAACGGAATTGAACGCGCTTTGCGCCAAATTACAAAAAACGCATTTCTATTAAACTTCGGAAAAATTGAAACTAAAACAAAGGTTATTACTTCGATGGAACAATCCAAAGTAATTTCTTCAAGTCAACTTTTTGCCGCCAGAACCATGGATGTTAAAGACTTGTTCGATGCAAGCGTTAACCCAATTTACCTTAGTATCTTGTCGAACCTTATAATGGGTAATTTTACCGTTTTTCAAAACATATTCCCTGACGATTCGGCTTTGGTAAAAAGTCATTTCGAGGTTCTAAATAGAGCAAGGAGGTGCCCCGCTCATTCCTTTTCCAATGATGCGAAGAACTGGTCTTGGGAAATGTTTCAACAGTTTCGAGAGAGCGCCACATACTTCGAGAAAATCTTAAGAGAGCTTCAATAGACGAGCCCAATTCGTAATCTTTATCTTTTACGATTTACACCAATACGACGGAACAGAGATTTCAATTCCCTCATATCAACGAGTTTCGACTTTATGAAAGCCACTTAAAGTAATCTTTCTTTTCCCATACCAAAACGATGTTCTTATCTTCATTTTTTTGTTTGCATCATAACAAAACGTTGCATTGTACCGGTTACTTTACAAATTTTTTTAAATTGATAGAAGGATTTACAAAAGTGTTGGCGGCTGAGTGACCTTCTTTTCGGCTTGGCTTACAATGCATCCGCCAAACACCCGGGATCCCACCAGGAGGTTTTTCTTATGGGGAAGCCATGCCCTTTCTGCGGGTCTCCCGCGACCATAGCATACGGCAGGGCGAGGCAGGGGGGCCCAAGGCGGCTTCGCAAGGGTTGCGGGCGCTCCTTCTCGGCGTACGCGGGGACGGCCTTCTCTTCCGCGAAGCTGTCCCCGGAGAGGCCGAGGAGGCTTCTCCCGACGATCATCAGGGACCGCGCGGCGTCACGCTTTCCGGAGGCGTCTGGACCGATGAGGCGTTCGTCCCGGTGAACAGAAGCGGCGTGGGACACCTGAGGGTCTACGGCCCCCACATCGAAAACGGATCGCGCCCCATCCACGACGGGATGCGCGGGCACGGCCCGCTGGCTTCCGGGCTTGGCCTCAGCGAGGCCGTCTGCAAAACATCCGATCCCGGCTCGAAAAAGGCCACGCAACCCATAAACTCGTTCTGCGCGCAGGTCCAAAGGCGCCTCGTGAAGCACATCGGAGGCGAGACGAGACGCCTTCAGATGTGCCTCGATCGGGCCGTCTTCAAGTGCTCGTTGAGGGGCAAGAGGATGAGCGAGAAAATAGCCATTCCGGAAGCACATTGCTTCGGATCCGGCGTGGATTTCAAGGTAAAAGACAGATACTGAGCCTATTTGTTACCAACTCTTTTGAAAACCCTTCTATAAATTTATGATTTTCGATCATTGTCTCAAACGTTTCAAATGAGTGTAAGGCCTCTATGCCGCCACTGGATTAATCTCACTTCAAAAAGTCCGAAAGTTCACCATCGTGTTTAGCTCCGGAGAGTTCTTTTCCAAAAGCAAAAATTTAGGAATTTGGAAAGATTCGTTTGAACTCAATAAGGTATTCTTCTGGGCTGTCGAGATCGTACGCAAAGGGTTTGAATTCTCCGCTCATAATTGAATAGATCCTTTCGGCGTTGGCCCAAACATCGTCAAGTTTTTCGAGGCTGGAGTCATAGATTATGAGGGGTAAGACTCGTAAACCGATGATGGTGGATCGTTCTAATTCACTGGCGATCCAAGGGTTTGCTCTCATCAGGGGGGCCAAGGTGCTCCTCTTGCTCATGACAAGCCCTAGGATACCCTCTCTTGCGGGGGCGCCGTCCATTTTGACTATGAATCCGTTCGCGTTAAGAAAGTCCGCCAGAACGCCCGCTTTGACTTTGTCGATGGGATCGAAGGCCAAGGAGATCGTCATGTTTGCCATAAGGCGATTATATACCAAAGAGAATAAATAAAAGGGGGTCGTAACTCAACGAACCGGGTCTTTCTTTCGATTCATGGGAAAGCGGACAATCGTTCATCAAAGTCGTTATTTCGGTGTTTTTCTTTTCGCCTAACGGAAAGACACCTATAATCACTACGGAACATATAAGGAGAATTATCCAATGGTTAAGTTAGTGCTCGTCCGCCATGGTGAATCCGAGTGGAACCTCGAAAACAAGTTCACCGGCTGGACCGATGTCGATTTAAGCGAAAACGGCGTGAAAGAAGCCCACGCGGCCGGTCAGGTGCTCAAGAAAGACGGCTACACCTTCGACGAAGCGTTCAGCTCCGTCCTCAAGCGCGCCAACAAGACGATGGATATCGTCCTTTCCGAACTAGGCGAGAGCAAGATCGAGAAACATTACAGCTGGCGTCTCAACGAACGCCACTACGGGGCTCTTCAGGGCCTCAATAAAGCCGATTCGGCCCAAAAATGGGGTGCTGAACAGGTCCACATTTGGCGTCGTAGTGCCAACATCCAACCGCCCGCCCTTGAAGCGGCCGATCCGCGTTTCCCTGGCAATCAAGAGAAGTACCAGAACCTCGTCAAAGAAGGCGCGATGACCAAGAAAGACCTTCCGCTCACGGAGTGCCTTGTCGACACCGCCGAACGCGTGAAGCCCTACTTCGACGAAGAAATCGCCCCCGCCATCAAAGCGGGCAAGAAAGTCCTGATCGCCGCCCACGGCAACAGCCTCCGGGCCCTCGTCATGGAACTTGAGCATCTCACGGCTGACCAAATCATCGCCGTGGAGATCCCGACCGGCAAGCCCCTCGTCTATGAGCTTGACGAGAAGACCTTGGCCGTTCTTAACAAATACTACTTATAACGAACTGCCGACAAAAAAATTGCCCCATGATGAGTGGGGCAATTTTATTTCTCGATTCGTTAACGGAAGGATCGCTAGTTAAGCATGCCTGCTTTTTTGAATTGCTCGAATAAGGCCATGAAAGCCCAAATCTCCGGGTCGGTTTCGGCCATTTGCTCGAGTTTGTTCTTTTTGAGGTCGTTGGAATATACGTAATCCAAGTACGACAGGAAAGGCCTGCGTTCGTTGGGGGATATGTGTTTGTTGAAAATGTGTGAGGCTAGGAATTCGTGGATGTTTGGCTTGCCTTCTTGGCGGAGCTTCTTGAGAGCCTGACTTAGGAAGTCGTCGATCTCGTAAACCTGAAGGAAATCCATTCCCAGCCATTCGCCCAAGAGCTCGATGGTGCGGATGTAGATTTGTCGATTGGTTTTCGGTTTGATTTCCTCGAAAGTGAGGGCTTCTTGGGTTTTCGATAGAGCCAAAAGGTTCTCGTGGGCCATCTCGATGAGGAAAGCGTGGAAACGGGGCTCGAGGCTTTCGTCGATATGAAAAGCGAAATAGCGGCCCCATAGTTCTCCGTAGGTCTTTCGCGCGTCGAGATAACCAAGGGCCATGTTGTTGAGGACCACGGCGTTAGAGAAATTCATGATGCTGCCACCCTCGTGGGTTGGTCTGATGGCGGTGACGAAAGGCAGATCCATCAATTCGGGGTGCTGAGGCATCTTTGGGATGGAGTGGAGCAAGACCGCGACGATCTCGTCGGCCCCCATTTCGAGAGCGAGGTCGATCGGGAGGTTGTCGTTATACCCTCCGTCGACGTAGCGTTTCTTGTTGATGGTGCGGACGGGGAAAATCGGATAACAGGCGCTGGAGGCAAGCAGCCATTGCATGACCTCTTTCTCCGGGACCCTCTTCATGTCGACGTTGTGTTGCTTAAAACCAGGAAAAGTCGAGGTGGTGACGGCAAAAGCCGTTTTGGAGTTCAAGACCTTCTTCGGATCGATGGCCTGATTCATGAGGTCGATGAGGGGAGAGATGTCAAACCCGCCGAATTTCACGTAATCTTTGGCCAAAGCCATCAGACGGGAAAAGTTTGCCTTCGTGAAGCTCTCCCACATCCTGTCGTAGAAGTTGATGCCGTTGTTGATGACGCGACTGGCATCGACGGATTTCCAGAGCGTTTCGGCTTTCTCAAACTCGCCGCTCACCACGAGGGCACCGTTGATGGCCCCGATGGAAGTTCCGGTGACGATGTCAAAATCCATCCCTTTTTCGCGCAAAAAACGCCAGGCCCCTATCTCATATGAGCCAAGCGATCCGCCGCCACATAGAACTAGAGCCCTTTTCATGGTTTTATTCTGACAAAAAATGGTCGACAAAGAAAGGGATAGGAATCGCTTTCATTAAAAAAGGCCCCGATTTTTCGGAGCCTTTTGTCAGCGTATGATCTAGAAATTATGTTTCCAGAGTCCGTGCAGGTTGCAGTAAGCGTAGACCACGCCATGCTCGACATCCGCGAATTCGGCGACGGCCGGAACGCCTTCGCTCGGAAGGTATTTGATTTCGAGGCCGCGCTCACTCTCGAGAGCTAAGAAAACGATGTGGTGGGCCGCGGTCATCGGATGAGGCACTTCGCCGCATTTGGCGATGAGCTTGCCCTTCTCGTGGGTGACGACGGGGACATGCTTTTCCAAACCAACATCACCAGTTTTGGCAATGAGTTTGGTCATTGGTTCCCCACAGCAGACGAGGGTGCCTCCACCCTTATCGAGCAAAGCGACGACATTCCCGCAAACTTCGCACTTATAGAATTCTGTTTCTTTCATATTTCTCCCTCCTCTTTATATTCAATCTAGCACGAGACCTTCTTGTCGGGAAGGGAAACGCTTAAGAAAAGGGTATACTGGTGACAATGAAACCGCAGAGGAATAATCAAGGTTCTCCCGTGGTCAAAGATCGACCCAATGAGCCCTATCGCAAGCGTTATGACAAAAAGAGCCTTTCTTCTCGCCTGACGGCTCCGGGAACCTATCTTTTTTCTTCCCAAATCGGTGGTGTCTCCTCCTTTTACTCTCCCGATCGAGCCACCACTCTTCTGCTGGATGATCTCAAAAGCCGCTGCGCCGAAATCAATGCGCTTCTCGAGGCGCTCCCCTCCTCCGAGCGGATGGCTCATCTCAATTCGGAAGCGGTGGAAGAAATCCGCTCTCATCTAAAAAACGAAGGCATTCGCTCCACCCGGAAACAGATTTCCGACGGTCTCTTTCATCAAAAGGGTTACGCCGATCCGAAGGCCAGCGGTCTTCTTGCTGGTTATTCTTTCTTTTTGAGTGGCTTTCGTCTCCCCATCGAAAAACCGACAGACCTCCTGGCCGGTCGTTCTCTGACAAACGGCGGACTCGGCGAAAAGAGTCTGGCAACCGTCACTAATCCTTCGGCTCTCGAGGAAGCTTTCGCGGTGCTGAAGAAAGACCGTCTCGACCCCTTAGCCAAAATTGCCCTGATTCATTTCTTTTATCTTCAGTCGGGCCTCTATGATGGAAAGAACGAACGGTTCCTGTACCTTCTCCTTTCCGTTCTCGTCTACGATTCTTATAGCGGCCCCTTCGCCCTCACGTTGGCGCGGAAGCTTTCTCATAACGAAAAGAAAATCGACCGAGCTTATCTAGCCATGTTGAAACCCTCGGGCCACGCTGACCTCGACCGCTTCGTCTATCACTACGCCACGATGCTTTGTGGCTTTCTTGACGAACAAATACTGTCTTTGCGCCGCAAAAAATAAGCAAGGATATCTATCGTAGAAGGCGTTTAGTCTTTTTTTTCTTCGGCGAAAGGAGTGTCAAAATGGATGACGAATTTGTATTTGGTGTCCCGTCTTCCGAAACGGTCGCCTAGGTGGGCGTAGATCGCGGAGGGAGTAAGCTTTTGTCCGTAAGGAAGGACGACGTCGAAAATCATGTTGGTGTGCGTCGGTCCTCTGACAATACGGAAATCATGGAACTTTAAATCGGGCGAGATGGATGCTAGTTCGGATTTGACTTCATCGTGAAGAGCATCGACGACGGGGTCGCCGACGGCGATCGGATCCATGTGAATCGTGATTTCGACGGCGAATTTCTTTCGCACGTCCTCTTCGACATTGTCGATGATATCGTGAGCTTCGTTCATCTCCATATTCTGGTTCACTTCGGCGTGGAGGGAAATGAACATCTTGGTAGGTCCGTAGCTATGACACAGCACATCGTGAACGCCAAGGATCCCCTTGTGTTTCATGACGTCATCGACGATCTTGTTAACATATTCCTGATCGGCGGCTTCCCCGATTAAAGGATCAGCGGTTTCTTTGAGCATCTTGATGCCGCTGCCAACAACAAATAGAGACACCACAATGCCCATGTAGCCGTCGAGGAAGTCCCATCTCATAGTCAGCGAAAGGATTCCGCTTACCATGATGAAGAAGGTGGCGATGCTATCGGTGAGGCTGTCGAGTGAGGTGGCCTTTAAGGCCGGTGAATCGATGGCTTTGCCCATTCCGAAATTGAAGTATCCTTGCAGAAGTTTGATGAGCACCGAGATACCAAGAATGAGGACGGTGAGAATGTCGTAGGACGTGGTGACCTGACCGGAGATCTTGTCGACGGAGCTGCGGAAAAGTTCAACGGCTAAGACAATTACGATCGTAGAAACGATAAGGCCGGCGATGTATTCGATTCTTTCGTGTCCGAAAGGATGCTCTTTGTCCGCGGGTTTGGCGGCGATTTTGAAACCAACCAGCGTAACGATGCTGCTGGCCATATCCGACAAGTTGTTGATGGCATCGGCGACGAGGGCGACCGGCAAGAACGTTAGGAAAGCCTTGTTTTCGACCGTCGAGGCGGCGAAGGCAATCGAGCAAAGATAAAAGGCAATCCCGAGCTTAAGGGCGACGAGGATCAAGTTCGAAAAAATGCCGAACCAAGCAGCCAATTTGCCATGGGCGGCTCGCACGTTTTCGTTAGCTACGTTTTCAAAATCCTTTATAAAAAGGCGGCGTAAAAACTTTATCATATTGTTTAAGTGTAAGGCTTGATGACCAAATGTCAAAGACATGAAATCTAGTTTTAAATACGAGTTATCTTGTAAACGAAACTAGGTGAGTTAGAATGAAGGCATGACCGCTAAAGAAGTGGAACTGCCCCCATACACGAAGAAACAAGAACTCTGGAACTGCCTCACGCACGCTCTCGGCGTGGTGTTTGCTCTCATTGCCGGACCTTTCCTTATCTATAAAGCCGTCCTGACCGGCGACCCTTGGCAAATCTCTAGCTCGGTGATCTTTCTTACTGCCCTCATAGTCCTATATGGCGGCAGCGCCGTTTATCACGGGGTTAAGCCCTCGTTGGCCAAGCGGGTCTTCCGCGTCCTCGACCACGATAATGTCTTCATTCTCATCATGGGAACCTACACGCCGTTCTGCCTCGTGGCTCTACGGTCCTATAGCGCCACTTGGTGCTGGAGCATTTTGGGCTCCTGTGTTTTGCTTGGAATTCTCGGCATCGTCCTGAACAGTTGCAACATAAAAAAATTCGCGGTCGTCAGTTTCATCAATTACCTGTTGATGGGTTGGATCATCATCATATCCATCTACCCCCTCATTCAAACCATGGGCTGGATGCCAGGGGTCTTTCTTCTGGTCCTCGGCGGTGTCCTTTATTCTGTTGGGGCCACGCTGTACGCCCTTGGCAAAACTCACAGCGCCTGGTGGCACACGGTCTTCCATGTCTTCGTTTTGGCCGGCACCATTTCGATGTTCTTCAGCCTATTCTTTTGCGTCATCGGCTAAAAGAAGCGTTTATTTTCGCACCAAGTCCCTTATTCTTGTAGAATAAATAACGATGAACCGGCATGTTTTCCGTCGCTTTTGTATTATGGCCGCCCTCTTCGGAGGCTCTTTGTCTTTGTCGTCCTGCAATGACGTACTGGACTCGGGGGCGTGGATCGATCCCTCCGTCACCCTGACGAAGTCCGACGTTAGCTCGCTTAATTACCGCGATATTGTCTCCCACACCTATCGGAGTGGGACCTCCTACGCCTATAACGCCATGCCCTCCACCGGGGACGTCAACGTCCTCGTGATTCCCGTGGAGTTCACGGGCTACCCCTTCGAAGTGAAAGACGAAAATGACCAAATCGTCAACAACCGCTTGGACGATCTCGAGACCATGTTCAACGGCACCGATCAAGAGGCCAAGTACTGGAAGAGCTTGTCGGGTTTTTACCAAGAGTCGTCTTTTGGCGAACTCAACATTCATGCGACGATCGCCGAGACCTACCAAATGGGCATGGCCCCCTCGTCCTTTATGGCCGACCCCGACATCAATGGCAAGTCATCCGATTACACCTCAGCGGTGGTGTCTCTCCTTTCCAAGGCCGTGAATGATTACAAAGATCTGCACGGAAGCGACAGCACCAAAGCCTTCGATTACGACGCCGACGGGATCATCGATGGGGTGTACCTCATCTATTCTTCCTACGATTACCAAACCGCCAAGGCCCATGGCCTTTCGGTCAATGACACCTATTGGGCTTTCACGGCCCGCGCCACTCCCGCCCCGAGTGTCGATTCGCCTAACGCCTCGAACTTTACCTGGGCTTCTTTCGATTTCATGTATTCGGGCGTTGCCGAAGGGGTCGGAGTCGATTCCCACACCTTCGTTCACGAAACCGGCCACATGCTTGGCCTAGAAGACTACTACAACTATGACGACATCAACGATAACGCCAGCGTCCCCTTGGAATACCGTCACTACACGCCGACAGGCGCTCTCGACATGATGGATTACAACATCCTCGACCATAACATGTGGAGCAAGTTCGCTCTCGGGTGGGGACGTCCGTTCGTTGTCGATTCCGGCATGACTTTTCCGCTGACGGTTACCTTGAATGATTCCGTTTCCTCGGAAGGCGATTTCATCCTTATTCCCGATGTCACGAGCACCTATAACGGAACGGCTTTTGGCGAGTATCTGATGGTGGAACTCTACGCTCCGACGGGTTTAAACCAGCTTGATGCGAAGACCAGTTACCGCGGAACGCGTCCGCGGGGCTTCCGTTCAGGTGGGGTCAAAATCACCCACATCGACTCCCGCCTAGCCCTCTTCATCAATAATCAAGGCGACTATGTCGATGCGGTCACCAATGCCGATTTAGCGTCCACGAATGGGACTCACTTCTATTCGGTCATGGCGAGCAATACCCCCTCCTCTTCCGGCCGCAAGCTCGGCTATCGCCTCCTCCATCTGTTGGAGAGCAACTCCTCCCTCACCTTCGATAACTATGACGAGGAAAACGGAACAGCCTTCCCTTCCTATTCCTACGCTAACGATTCGACCCTTTTTACCGGCAACAGCCTCCACAACCGCTTTTCGATGGAGAAATTCTCCGCTTTCTTTGAAAACGGAACAGAGTTCAATAACGGCCACGCTTTTGGCTATTCCCTCAAAGTGAATCAGGTCAAAACCACCACCGAAGGCCATTATGCCGCCTCGATCACCATCAGCAAAGACTGATGCCTCGCTTTTTCTAAGGCTATAATGAAACGTCCTCAAGGCACTTAACACCATGACACGAAAGAAAGACAACTCCACAATCCTAGAAAACCGGAAGGCTCACTTCGAGTATTTCCTTTCCGATTTTCTTACGGCCGGAATCGTCTTAACGGGAACCGAAATCAAGAGCCTGCGCGCCCATAACGCGGGGATTACCGACGCCTATATCTTCGTCAAAGATGGCGAAGCCTTCATCGCCAATATGCACATCGCCTCCTACAAAGAAGGCACCATCTTTAACGTCGATCACCTGCGCGACCGGAAACTGCTTCTCAGCAAAAAAGAGATCAACAAACTCGGAAACAACCTTAAGGGCGGTGGCATTACATGCGTGCCAACCAAGGTCTTCCTTTCCCATGGCTATGCCAAGGTTGAAATCGCCCTCGCCAAGGGCAAGCAGCTCCACGACAAACGGGCCGCGATAAAGAAACGCGATTTGGACCGCAACGTTCGGCAGGCCAAGAAAGACGGCATTACTGCCGGAGGGGAATAGCGAAAATGGAATACGAAGAGATTATTTCCTTTTTAAAGGAACGCGATATGACCATGACCCGCTACGAACGGGAAGACTGGGACCGCTTTGCCAAACAAATCGACCTTAAACTCACCGTTCCTTTTATTCACATCACCGGCAGCAACGGCAAGGGTTCGACGGCCCATTATCTTTACATGGTCTACCGCGAGGCTGGCTATAAGGTCGCCTTGTTCGCTAAGCCTTATCTCCACAAGCCGAACGAATTAGTCGAGGTTAATGGCGAGACCATCTCGGATGGCGATTTTGCCTGCCTCTTTTCGAAACGAGAAAAAGAAATCCGTCAGAACGACCTCTCCGCCTTCGAAATCGAAACCTATGTGGCTTTTGCCTACATCAACGAGCAAAAACCCGACATTGCCATCATCGAATGCGGAATGGGCGGAGCGGCCGATTCGACCAACCTCTCCGGCCAGAAACCCGAACTCAGCATCATTACTACCGTGTCCCTCGAACATACGGCCTTTTTGGGGCGGACGGTGAGTGAGATCGCCAGCAATAAAGGCGGCATCGTCAAAGATGGCCGTCCCCTCCTCGTGGGCAAACTTCCGGAATCGGCCGACACCACCCTCCGCGACATCTGCAAACGACATAACAGTCAGTATTTCATCGTGGACGATTACCATGGCAATCACTATGTGGCGCCCTTTTTCCATTTCGATTACCGTCCCTATAACGACTTAGAGATTTTGACCCCGGCTTCCTACCAGCTTTATAACGCCTCTTTAGCCATCGAGGCTACCCAGATTCTGAAGGAAAAATTT
>Ga0183099_1001939_pt1 | contig 11174 bp, 10 predicted proteins | sample Biomet1_FD_127788 | JGI IMG/M metagenome (GOLD analysis project Ga0183099, IMG submission 127788) | Microbial communities from bioreactor (seeded with anoxic lake sediment) at LBNL, California, USA - Biofuel metagenome 1 | ecosystem: Engineered > Bioreactor > Anaerobic > Unclassified ... | reverse complement strand
AGAAAACGGAATATAGCCTTTTATCATTTGTGCAATAATCTGATATAACTAGGCTATATTATGCTTTTGGATTCAAGAAAACGGAATATAGCCTTTTATCATTTGTGCAATAATCTGATATAACTAGGCTATATTATGCTTTTGGATTCATCTACGCAGGAATATGAATACCAGATGAAAGAAAGCCATCCGCCGATTATAACAGAAAGTGAATTCAGGACTGTGCAAGAGGAAAAGAAAAAGCGAAGTAATATCATTACGGATGATGATGGTAAGCATCGCAGTAGCAAGAAATATAGCTCAAAGAAGAAATAGAAAAATTTGAGTTTGAGGTGATAAATCATGACGATTGATTTGGATACCATCTTTAGATACAAGGTACTTAATTTAACAAAACTGTTGGATAACGGCTTTTCCCAAAATAGTGTCGTATTTGAAAAAGAAATCCCAATTATGAAGAAACAGTTCAATGTCCTTGTAACTGTTCAGCCGGATGGTGCAGTGAGTTATAAAGTTATAGAAACCGCATTTGGTGATGAATATATCCTTGTGAATGTGGAGGGTGTGCAAGGTAGCTTTGTTGGTGAGGTTCGCAGTGCCTGCGAAAAGGTTCTGACCGACATTTCAAAAAAGTGTTATGATATTGAAATTCTAAAAGCGGAACAGACAAAACGTGTTCTTGCTTTTATCAAATCCGAATATGATATAGAACCTGAGTTTTTATGGGAAAAGTATCCTAACTATGCGGCTTTTAGAAGAAAAGACAACGAGAAATGGTTTGCTATTATTATGACGGTAGACAGAAGCAAGCTTGAGTTGTCAGGGCATGGAAACATTGAGATTATTGATATGAAAGCGGAGCCTGATTCCGTTGAAAAACTGCTGAAACGAGAGACCTATTATCCCGCTTATCACATGAACAAAAAGCATTGGTTTACTGCGTGCCTTGATGGAAGCATATCCGATGAAATTCTTCTTTCGTTGTTATCGTCCAGTTACAAATGCTCTGCAAAGAGATAAACTCCGATTTGTAGAGAACAGCAGATGCAAGAATATTCCTGACTATATGTCGTTCAAAATGGCAAATGGCCTACTTATCTGAGACAGCAGATTAGATGTCGGAATTCAGCGAATGCTTGAATAATTCAGTAAAACCAATGGTTTTGTTAGTTTGTTGACTTGTTTCCGAAATAGCCTAAAAATCACACGTGGAGTGTGTTGTCTTGATGTCAAGGGTGGAGAAGTGAGAGTGTGCAAAAGGCTTGAAATAAGGGGATTTGTGATTTTTGCTGGTTGAAAAGAGGAGGTCGCAAACTTGAAAAATCTGAGGTTGACAGAACAGGGTTTAAAATGATCAAATAATGATAAGATTAAACACAATTGTAAATTAAATTTTGGAGTATAGTGAAAAGTATGCAAAAATCTCGATCGCTTGTACAGTCATTTTTAGTCGTCTTTGCATCAACCCTTGTGGGAATGAAGCTGAATCATAAAATAACTCATGCGGCACTGTTTTCTGTTGGGATGTTCCTATTGTTGATTATTATGCTTCTGCTCAATGTTGTTCTGGAAAGGAACTCTAAAATACAGTTTGAAAAACGCACTGAGCGGGAAAAACTGGGTGAACTTTTAGCCCTTCGAGCGAAAGCAAAGAAAAATTTCAACGCCGAAATGCACAAAATGATTTCGACGGCGATTATTACTATTATTTATATTATTACACTGTTATTGATTTCAATTGCATTTTGCCTCTTTTCGGGTGCGGCGTTCGGATTCACTTTTCCAGTGCTAATTGGGTGGTATTTTGTATTTTGTGTCATCGACCGCATGTGCTGCATCTCCTTTCATCCGGTACATATTGATACGATCTCACCTAGGGAATATCCGAATATTTCAAAAATAATCGACGAGGTGCGTGACATCTATGACATCCGCGACAAGAAACTTTATGTTCTACCCGAAAACAAATGTAATGCAGGGATAGCCGAAATCCCTGGTGGCTATATCCTTTATCTTGGTGTTCCGCTCGGTTCGGTGGTTGATGAGAACGAGCTAAGGCAGATCATGATTCACGAATTTGCACATGTGAAAAATCTCGACACACGTATTGGCTTTGTTAGTGCCATGTTGATGACCTTTATGGCTGCGAAATCGCGCAATCCGGTAGGCGGAATCAATTTGATGTTCCGATATGCTGCTTTGAAATACAATACTGTTTATTCAAAATACCGTATTTCATCGACCTTTGTCAGTGAAGAAAACGCCGACGCCGCGATTATTAAATACGGAGTTCCGCAGCTTATCATCGACGCGTTGTCTAAGATTGAATGTTACAACTTTTATATCCGAGAGGACCGGTATAATCTTTATGCAGATTACGAGAGGCAACCCGAGCATATATGCAGCGTAAACGTGCAGCGGTTCAAGGATGCGATGGCAAAACGCAGCGAGGCATGGAAGGAGCTAATCAAGAAAGAGCTTCCGGCACAGCTCAGTTCACATCCTACTTTTAATCAACGTCAAAAGAATCAGGAAGTTGAAGATTTCGAGATAAATCTCAAACCGCAAGACAATGCGTTGAAAAATGAATGGACGCGTTTGGCGAAGTTCACCGATGTGAGAATTACCGATCAGATGAAGCAGGATTACGGCAAGAAGCGACAAAAGATCCACATCCGTTCACTTGAGAGGGTAAAAGAATGGGAAGAATCGGACAAGACACGTCCGCCCGAGGAAATGCGCACGGTTATCGATTCCTACTGGAATCTAATGCGTTTTGACGAAGCAAGACAACTCTGTATGCAGACGATTGAGCGCAGTGACAACGATAACGCGAAAGCCTATCCGCTTTTTGTCGTCGGTCAGATTACCTTGCGCGAATACGATTGTAGCGGTATCGAGCTAGTGAACCGCGCTATGGCGATAAACGCGAACTATATCGTTCCCGGCATGGATATGATCGGCGATTTCTATCGCACGCTTGGCAGAGAAACCGAGTTGGAAGATTACTATGCAACTGCTCCAGAGGAAATTCAGAGAGCGTATGATACGGTCGGTAAGGCGAGAACTTTGCGTCACGGTGATAGGCTATCTCCAGAGAAAGATATGAGCAAGTTGCAAAAACAGATCGAGAGCGTAGTAAAACTTGGTCAGGGTAACATCCGGGAGATATATCTGGTACGCAAGACAATCAGCGACGATTTTTATACAAGTGCCTATGTGGTAAGATTTAAAACGCATCTTAAGAAAGAATTAATTGCCGAGTTGATGTTCGATATATTCGATTATTTCGACACCTATCCCTCAAAGCGTCATTATTCGGTTTTCGAGTACAACAAAACAACCGAGTTTGCCGTCAGAAGGGTAGCCAAATCACGCATATATAAAGCCAAATGAGAAGAGAATAAGCTGCTCCCGCAGGAAATCGCCCATATCAGAAATCCGTTTTTTCAGTTCATCCCATCCGATGCTTTCCAACTGTGCTTTCTGCTTTCCCACATGTAAGTGGTAAATCCACTTTGCGAGTTTTCTTAAGTTTTGTATCATACAACAGAACTTGTAAAATAATTTGGTATACAACAAGCCGATATGCGGAGGTGCGCAAATTTGAAATCAAAGAAACGAAACACGCTTACACTCGTATTATTCGTAGTTTACTTGCTGGTATTAACTTGGCTGATTCTTTTTAAACTGCAATTTTCTATTCCTGTAATAAAGGAAGGACGAGTTTTCAATCTGATTCCGGTTCTAGGGTCTTTCGGTGACAACGGCGTGATTCACTTCAGCGAAATCAGAGATAATATACTCGCTTTCATGCCTTTGGGAATCTATATTTGTATGTTGAAAGAACAATGGTATTTCATGAAAAAGGTACTTACAATTGTTGGCTTAACTTTTTCCTTTGAAGTAATACAATTTATTTTTGCAATTGGTAGAGCCGACATCACCGACGTGCTGAGTAACATGCTCGGAGGGATCATCGGGATTGGCATTTATACCTTACTGTTTCAGATTCTGAAAAGCAGAACAAATAAGGTTATCAATGTACTTGCTGCTGTATTCACCAATTTGGCATTATTACTTGTCGGATTGCTTTTGATAAGTCACCGATGGGTGATTATCAGATAGGTATCATCAACATAATAATAAGGAGTGTAGAAAAATGTGGAAATGCCCAAAGTGCGGTGGTGAGTTTAAAACACGGAACAAGATCACTTTTGCGTGAAACCAAACAGCATTGACGAATACATCATCGTGCGGTGGAGAATTAAGCAGAAAGAGAAAGGGAATGACACTTTATGATAAACGATCGTGTGTACAAGATGGCGTTTTCAAACGTCTACCCGCTACTTGTTCAAAAGGCGGAACGCAAAGGTCGTACCAAATCCGAGGTTGATACTGTTATTTGTTGGCTGACGGGGTATGACGATTCTAACCTACAAGCGCAGATTGTGAAGAATGTCGATTACGAAACCTTCTTTAGCGAAGCCCCGCAGATAAATCCGAACGCCACCAAAATATCAGGCGTGATTTGCGGACATCGTGTCGAGGAAATAAAAGACCCGCTCATGCAAAAAATCCGTTGGCTTGACAAACTGGTTGATGAATTGGCGAAAGGTAAGCCGATAGAGAAGGTTTTGAGAAGTTGAATAACATAAGGGACGGTTTGAGGTGACCCCTGTGTTCCCTAAAACAAGACGGGGACAATTATTACTTGTACAATTATAAATGGGTTGGTTTTGTGAAAAATTTAATAGATATGATTGAATTTAATTGTAAAAAGTGTTATACTGAATGATAAACTTAAAGTAAATGTCGCAACAGTAGAGCAATCAATTGAAACAGAACAATTGGGAAGATGATTTAGAAAGGAGCTTATTTTTATGAAGCTCTTTTTTCGTGCAAAAGAAAGGCAATTACATGATAAAAATTGAAAACCTATCCTACTCATTTCCTCAAAAAGAGTTATATAATAAAATTTCATTTACATTAGAAGAGGGTCAACACTGCGCTTTTATCGGAACAAGTGGCAGTGGAAAAAGTACTCTGATCGATATTATCATGGATCCCGAAAGATATATGTTCGATGGAACATTAGAGATAGACCCAAATTGTAGAATTGGGTTTGTAAGTCAATTCTCACAGATAGATAAAACAAAAGAAACGACAGTTTTCGAATATATAGCGGAAGAATTTATTCAGTTACAACATGAAATCACCTCTATTTGTACCGAAATGGAAACGTCTTCGGATATTGATCCATTATTAGAAAAGTATCAACATGCCTTAGATGCATTTAACGGAATGGATGGAGATAATTTTGAAAGCAATATCAATAAGAAACTTAATCTTGTAAATCTAATCAAGAATAAAGAGTTAAGGGTGTCTGAACTGAGTGGTGGGGAATTCAAACTGATTCAAGTGATTAAAGAAATGTTGAAAAGTCCAAACGTAATGATTATGGATGAACCAGATGTATTTTTGGACTTTGAAAACTTAAATTCACTGAAAAATCTGATTAATTCTCACAAAGGTACCATGTTGATTGTTACACACAATAGATTTCTTTTGAACCATTGTTTTAACAAAATAATTCACCTTGAAAATAGGGAACTCCAAGAGTTTAATGGAAGATATGTTGATTATAACTTCTCATTACTTCAACGCAAAATTGAATTGCAAGAACTCGCAAGTGGTGATGATGAAGAAATAGAACGAAATGAAATCTTAATCGATAAATTCAGATTTGCTACAACTTATAATTCTGAGCCTTCGAGTGGAAAACGTCTCAAAGCCAGGGTCAAAATTCAAGAAAGATTAGAAGGAACCAGAATTAAAGCACCATTTGTATCGATCAAACAACCAAATATTAGCATGGAGATTGGTACAAAACTCGAAGAAACCATTGTCTTAAAAGTGAATGATTACAGCGTTTCCTTTGATGATTTGCTTTTAGAACATGTTAATTTCGAGATTAAATCGACGGATAAGGTCGCCCTTATTGGTTTAAATGGTACCGGGAAAACGACATTATTGAAAGAGATTTATAAAAACAATCAGGATTCAATTGAAATCAATAATGACGTTAAAGTGGCTTATTTATCTCAGGTTCAAGGAGAGATGTTAAAGGAAACGAATACCATACTCGAAGAGTTCTTCGATGCAGGATTTAAAACGAATCAAGAAATTATATCATATGTTTCAAATTACGGGTTTGACGGAGAAGTCCTTGACCAAAAAATAGGTTCATTATCCGGTGGAGAAAGAAATATGCTTCAACTGGCTAAAGTTTGTGCCCAAAAAGCAAACCTTTTGCTTCTTGATGAACCGACAAGTCATTTGGATACCTATTCACAAATAGCACTGGAAAAAGCCATCGAACACTATACTGGTGCGATTTTAATGATCTCTCATGATTACTATACGATAGCGAACTGCATGGATTATGTGTTATTCATTGAAAATAAGACAATTCGAAAAATGAGTATTCGGAAATTTAGAATGATGATTTATTCCAATCACTTTGAGAAAGATTATTTAGAAATTGAACAAAAGAAAAGATCAGTTGAACTAAAAATAGAATTGGCGCTAAAGAATACTGATTTTGAATTAGCAAAAGTTTTGTCTGTTGAATTAGAAGAGGTAATTCAGCTAATTTAAGTCGTGTAGTATTGGTGGAGATACACTATTCTTACGAAAACAGATTAAAAGATTGTTTGGAATTCAGAGCGAAATGAAGATGGATGAACTATGTTCACCCGTCTTCATTTGTCATTCTGCCCGTTATATTTGCAATGTGGGTAAGTCTGCTCCCACAGGGATTCCTTCCTGTCGTTATGCTACTCTATGTTTATAAGCCATCATCGCGAAAACATATGCGACGACAAGGATGCCAAAGCACCATGCAAGTGCGATCCATATATCATTGCCTACCGCTTGACCCGACAGCAGTGCACGGATCGCTTCCACGATCGAGGTCACCGGTTGGTTTTCGGCAAAGGCACGGACAACTTTTGGCATCGACTTTGTTGGCACAAATGCCGAACTGATAAACGGCAGGAAGATGAGTGGATAGGAAAATGCACCTGCACCGTCCACCGATTTTGCAGACAGTCCGGCAATCGCCGCAATCCAAGTCAAGGCAAGTGTAAACAGGGCAAGGATCCCGGCCACGGCGAGCCATGACAGGATTCCTACCGATGAACGAAAACCCATAATGAGTGCTACAAGAATAATGACAACAACCGAAACCGCGTTGGATACAAGCGAGGTCAGCACGTGCCCCCACAGCACAGTTGCATGCGCAATTGGCATGGAGTGAAACCGCTCAAATATACCCCGCTGCATATCCATAAATAGACGGTAAGCCGTGTACGATATCCCGCTTGCAATTGCGATGAGTAAAATCCCGGGCAACAGGTAATTCACATAGTTATCCGTGTCGGTTTGAATTGCACCACCGAACACATAGACGAACAGCAGCATAAAGGCAATCGGCATGATGGTTACCGTGATGATGGTGTCCATGCTGCGAAAAATATGGCGCATGGAACGTCCAAGCATAACGCCCATGTCGCTGAAAAAGTGTTGATTCATTGTTCCTTTTCCTCCTTTTTACCGATGATGGCAAGGAATATTTCCTCCAAGGTTGGTTGCTTTTCAACATACTCCACCTTTGTGGGTGGAAACAACCCTTTTAGCTCCGCAAGAGTGCCGTTTGCGATAATCACTCCCTCATGTAGAATGGCAATTTGATTGGCAAGTTGTTCCGCTTCTTCCAGATACTGCGTGGTTAAAAAAACCGTTGTACCGCTGTCAGCAAGTTCTTTGACAATCTTCCAAACCTCAATGCGTGCCTCGGGGTCAAGCCCGGTGGTTGGTTCATCAAGAAAAATAAGTTGTGGTTTTCCAATTAGGCTCATGGCGATGTCGAGCTTGCGGCGCATACCACCCGAATAAGTAATTACCCTGCGGTCGGCGGCGCTTGTCAAACCGAAACGGTTTAACAAATCATCCGTAATTTGACGGGGGGTTTTGAGATGCCGCAACTTGGCGATCATAATCAAATTTTCCCGACCGGTCAAAATTTCATCCACGGCGGAAAATTGCCCGGTCAGGCTGATCGACTGCCGTACATTGTCGGGCTTTGACACAACATCGTATCCGTTTACAGTGGCAGTTCCACCATCTTGTTTCAATAGTGTGGTGAGGATTTTGACAATTGTTGTCTTGCCCGATCCGTTGGACCCAAGTAGGGCGAAGATACTGCCTTTTTTCACCCTAAAATCTACTCCTGTTAAAACAGGCATGTTTTGAAAGGATTTTTTCAATCCTTGTACCGAGATGGCGATTTCATTTTGTCCCAATTTCATTTCCTCCTTTATTGTGTAAATAATGTGATACCGGTTAAGTCTGCTTTTCCGCTTTTTAGGAAGGCGAATGTAATCTTATCGGCTTTGCACTCAACAAACCGAATTCGCTTTAAGTTATTCCCTTTGAAAAACGTGTTCGTTAATGTAGCGTTTTGAAACGTCATTCTGGTAAATGCACAGTTTTCAAAAGAGCAGTCTTTTAATACACCATCGAAAATGATATCGGTAAACTGGGTGGTATAAAAAGCGGTGCGATTCCATACTGCGCTTGTCATTATATTTTTCAGAAAGGAACTTGACTTGATGACCGCTCCGGTAAAATCAACGCCGGAGAAATCACAACCTTTCATCTGACTGGATGAAAACTCAGCACTTATTAACGAACAGTTCTGAAACGAGTTATTACTAATGTTGGAACCTTGAAGGCGGCTGTTGTTGAGGTTGGAATCTGAGAAGTCACAGCCATCTACATTATTACTTTTCAGTAAAAGCCCCGACAGATCCGACCCGACAAAAAGGCAACGCTGCATGTTGGATGCACTGAATTTTTCATGCAGATTTTTAAGCCCGGAAAAGTCTGCATCTACCCAGTTTCCATTTGACATATCCCAACCGCGCTTTTTCTCTGTTTTTTCGGGGGAAAATTCGGTTGATTGCTCAAGTGAAGGTTGGGCAGATTCTTTTTCGGTGGTTACTGTTTGAAAGTTCTCCGAAAAATAGTTCAGATCCACGTTTAGCACTTCCGCGATCCGATTAAATGTAATGATGTCCGGCATTGATTCTCCGCGCTCCCACTTTCCAACTGCCTGTGAACTGACAGATAGTAGCCCAGCCAGTTGGGCTTGAGATAAATTCTTTTCTTTACGGGCTTCCGAAATTTTGTTTCCTATTATGATTGCTGTTAGCATTAAGGGTATCCTCTCTTTGTTTCATTTTGTCGACACAGTTATTATACCCAAATCCAGACTGTTTTTCAATACGAAACATGAAACTATTAGTTGCAATTACGCTATATTTAGTTGTATCTATGCTACTAACAGTTGTTTGTTGATTTTCTATATAATAAGGAAAGGTAATCTGTGATTTGAATTCGTAGGTTACCTTGTTTATTTATTATTGCTATTTTCAATTATCCAACCTTTCTTTACATGTTCGTTTGATTGTGCTTGATAAGAAAGGGCCAATAAAGTTCGCCCCTTTATTGGCGTAAATGCATCAAACAAATGTATGGATCTGAACGAACAAAACCTACACTTTTCCATCATACAAAATAATATAAAATTTAAAATAAAAAAAGGACAAAAACAGTCTTTTTGAGGCTGATCTTGTCCTTTTTCTATTTTAACATATCAAAATCCAACTGCTTGCTGAATGCATGAATAAAAGTTGAAATAAACGCAATACATTCGTTCTCACATGTTATAAGATGTTCGCCATTGCTTGTTATTCAGGCTTAAAGATCATCCTCGTGCTTAAATAATAAGCCTTCATTCGTTAGCTGAAGGGGAATGGTTGCTACAACAATATGCTTGTATTTCAATAGCTGTTTTGCAATGTTTCTGCCAGAACCGTTGTGCAAAATATGCTGCCAGTATTTCTGAACCTCAAACTCGGGTAATACAACGGTTATAATGTCGCCCTTTTTATAATCGTACTCATTGGATTTAATAAATTCCAATAAAGGTTCTACTATTTTCCGATAGGGTGAGTATTCAACATGAAGTGGAATTTGCGTGTGGAGCAGAGTGTACTTCTGACCTATCTTTTCCCCACTTTCCTCATCAATAGAAACATTAAACGCAATAACATGATCGGAAATAGTGTTTGCATATTTAAGAGCACGAATGCTTGCCTTATTAACACTATCAATTGGAACAATGACACGGTTACTATAAGAAGAATGTTCTAAATCCGCTTTTTCAAGCTCATGAGGGGCAATCTTAAGCTGCTTTGCCACAGCAACATAATGCTTTTTAATTTTAAGCATTGTAAGAACGATAAGAGGAATAACGATAACAACAATCCATGCTCCTCTACTAAATTTTGTTACACCAATAATAACGACTACAACAGTGGTTGCCAGTGCGCCAATTCCATTGATAACGGCTTTATGTACCCAATGTCCTTCGCGGCGTGTAATCCATCGTTTGAACATCCCAAATTGAGATAAGGTGAAGGAAACAAAGACACCAATCGCATACAGTGGTATTAAAGCATTTGTGCTACCTTTAAATAGAATAATCAATATTGCTGCGGTCGCTGACAACACAACAATTCCGTTAGAAAAGCTGAGGCGGTCACCCCTTTGGGCAAGCTGCCTCGGTGCATATCCTTCATTACTAATTAAAGACATCAGTAATGGAAAGCCTGAATAGGAGGTGTTTGCTGCCATGATAAGTATCGTGGCGGTAACAACTTGGACAACATAATACATGAATGTATTTCCGTAAATTCCAAATGTGATTTGCGAAAGCACTGTATTGCCAACTTTGGGTACAGCGTGATATAGATTTGCAAGAACGGAAACTCCACCAAACATGATTAGCACAAAAAGCGACATTAGGAGTAACACCTTCTGTGCATTTTTCACCTGGGGCTTTCTAAAGTTGGGAATTGCATTGCTGACAGCCTCAACACCCGTTAAAGCAGTACAACCATTGGCAAACGCACTTAACAACAACAAGGCGGTAACCGACTGTGTGGCAGCAGGTAAAGCACTGCTTGTTCCTGTTGAAGGTGTGACATCTCCCATCATAAATTTTATGATGCCGAAAACGAATGTAATTTACATCGATACAACAA
>Ga0183099_1001938_pt1 | contig 11174 bp, 12 predicted proteins | sample Biomet1_FD_127788 | JGI IMG/M metagenome (GOLD analysis project Ga0183099, IMG submission 127788) | Microbial communities from bioreactor (seeded with anoxic lake sediment) at LBNL, California, USA - Biofuel metagenome 1 | ecosystem: Engineered > Bioreactor > Anaerobic > Unclassified ... | reverse complement strand
CCAATATGTGAAGCTCTCAAGGTGGATATGAAGACTTTGGACAAGCCCCAGCGCCACGTATCTGAGTATAAGCGTGGTCGGAAGCCTACCGATAAAGACAAATATTGCGATTACTGTTGGTCGCAAGGTGCTCGTTCATTTGAAGCATATTCTAGGTTCGTACAAGGATATATCTGCTGGCTTCAGGGACAAGGAAAATCAGCCAGTACAATCCATACATACATTGCTCCAATATGTGAAGCTCTCAAGGTGGATATGAAGACTTTGGACAAGCCCCAGCGCCACGTATCTGAGTATAAGCGTGGTCGGAAGCCTCCGACTAAATGTACGACTGACCGGGATCTTGACGCGGAGGAAAACAAGCATCTGGTGGATTTCCAGCGGGCGGCCAGGATAAGAAGGACAGAACTCGGGCACTTATATGGCCGCGATTTGGTACAAGATGAATCCGGATATTTGTGTGTACTTGTCGAAAAAGGCAAGGGGGGAAAGAGACAATTACAGCGAATTGATGCCGACAAAGTAGACTTTGTAAAATCGTATTTTGAGGAGAAAAAGCCGGACGAACGCATATTTTCGGTGAGTGAAATGAATAACCGGCTCAATTTGCACTGGATTAGGGCGAAAGGAAGCCAGGACTATTACGCAAAATGTTTGCGGCGCCTTCATAGTGAACCGGGATACCGGGCTCAGTTGGAAGCGGAAATCCGACTGCGTTGGCGGTAAAGATGGGCCTGCCGGTCAAATATGACAAGTTGGCTGTTTTAGCAACGTCAATATTTTGTTTAAGTCACTGGCGCAATGACGTAACTATAGCCTCATACCTGCTGGTGGTGTAGTTTACATAATGTGAAGCATCTATCGAAATATAAAGAATCAAAAAGGGGGGGTGGCAAAATGCCCAATAAAATGGAGATACCGGATTTTGACCTGTCTGAAGGTACGATTAAGGCGCTTGCCCTTGCCCATCTGCCAGTCATTAAATCATTTTACGAAAGCGAAAAAGGACAGTTTGAATTCAAAGAATGGTTGAAAAAACAAAACGATGGGGGCAATCCAAAATAATAATTGGTACTATTTTTTCACTTTAACAGTAACGCAGAAATAGGTTGTAACATAACACACAATATCATTGATGCAAAATGAGATCAGTCCCCCCAAAAAAAGTTGTAAACATTTGGTACAAATGCTATAATGAAGCAGAACTGGGGGCGTATGTATGGAAATAGCGGCAAAACAAAATTCAATTAACAACGTTTTTATCACGAAAAATGAGCTAATAATACTAGCCCTAACCGGAAGAACAGGGTCTGGATGTTCTACTGTAGCTTCAATTTTGAGGAAGGAAAAGTTCTCTGACTTAAATTTGTGCAATCCAAAAACATGTGGGTTTTCTAGCACAGACGAAAGAAAATATAGCATTATTTATAATTATATTAAATCAAAGGATAATTGGGTTCCTTTTACTGTAATACAAGCTAGTTCGATAATTTTGTCATATGTTATTGATACATCCTTTAAGGAGTTTATGAATTATTTATCTAGACTCCGAAAAAACACAGAATCATATAGTTTGGAAATTAGCGACTTTGTATCTCTTGGTGAAAAAATTAAAGGTATTCAATATATATTTAAAGATTCCAAACGTTATGATCTATCGGGAGACATTACATATTTGCTTGACCCAAAAGACGCTGATAATGAAATAAAGCTCGATAAATATTATAGATATTATATTGAAAAACTTCCAAAATATAAGGATAGAATAAAGCGAATTCTAGAGGACTATACTTGCTATGAATATCACAAGAGCAGGTTTGAGGAACCGAGTAGGACAAGGGCACAACTGTATACTTTTCTTATGCAAAACATTGGAAATAATATTCGGTCTTCAGGAAATCCGTTTGCTGATACGCCAAATCAAAGCAATTATTACCTAGTTTCCGAAAGAATCGATAAGGTAATTCGAATTGTAGAAGCTTATAACAGACAAAAAAATATTAATAGCACAAGAATTTGTATTGATGCGATCAGAAATCCTTTTGAGGCATTTTACTTTCGGAGCAAATATAACAATTTTAACCTTGTTTCTGTAAATACTGATGATAACGACAGGAAAAAAAGATTGTCTACCCTAGATGAACAGGAACTAGATAGTTTAGATAGAGTTGAGTATCCTGAAAAGTTTAGTTCTGATAATGAAATTTTTTATCATCAAAATATTGGCGGTTGCTTAGAAACTTCGGATATTCATTTATTTAATCCCAATGAAGATCAAAAAAATTTGGTTTCTTAACTGAGCAGATAATTAAATATATTGCATTAATATTGCATCCGGGACTCATCACACCAACACACATTGAACGCTGTATGCAAATGGCTTATAATGCGAAGTTAAATTCCGGGTGTCTATCTAGGCAAGTTGGTGCAGTTATTACAGATCGAAATTTCTCCATCAAAGCAATAGGATGGAATGATGTACCACAAGGTCAAGTACCATGTAATCTTCGAGATGTGAATAATTTGTGCGTAAACAAGGATTGCGAATCTTTTAGCAATTTTGAAATTACTGATGTAAGATTTACTGAGACAATTTCGGCGCTAAAAAATTTGATAAACTACGATGAATTATCTGGGTTAATGTTTCCGTATTGTTTCAAAGATGTTTATAATGGAATGACTGGTGAAAAAAACCAAGTTTATACACGTTCCTTGCATGCTGAGGAAAATGCTTTTTTGCAGATTGTTAAATATGGTGGCGAAGGTATTCTGGGAGGAGTTCTATTTACAACTGCAAGTCCATGCGAATTGTGTTCTAAAAAAGCATATCAACTTGGAATTTCGGAAATTTATTATATCGATCCCTATCCAGGGATTTCACAAAAGCACATACTTAATTTTGGGACAAAGAAAAGCCCGAAATGAAGCTGTTCTATGGAGCTATAGGAACTGCTTATGTCAAGCTCTATTCACCAATTATTTCGATAAAAGATGAATTGAAAATGCTCTCTAATGTAGACTGCAAAAGAATTAAAGATTACTCAAAGTTAGAGTTTGGGGGTCTTTGCGAAAAAGTGGTTTATAAAGAGGTTGTAAATACAATAACATTCAAAACTAGGGAAGATGTTTACTGTGTAAGGCATGTAAAAATGCAGGTAATAGGAAACGAGCTAAAACAATTTAACAAAATGATAGCCTGGACTGGAAGTTCTTATGACGGAACTGAACTAGTGTCAAATGTACCCTGTAAAATTCAAAATAAACAAGTTAATAAAGCGCCATATGTGTATGAGATTGTTTTTGATAATGCACTAAAAAATGGCGATACTGTAGAGTATGATTTGAAAACTTCTGCAAAAGACGAAGGTCATATTATGATCCCGTTTTTTGCACATCTTGTAGACACGCCAACTGAAAAATTAAAGATTGAAGTAGTTGTTCCCCAAAATACAATTTCAGATGTAAAAATGGTATTATATGCAGACTTGAAAATGAGCAGAATATATAAAGATTTGAGTAGCAAAATAACTACAGATGATGATAAACTGGGTATGACACATTATTGCTTTGAAACTGATGATCCGATCTTAAACTATAGCTACAGCCTGGAATGGAAATTTAAGGAATAATTTGCGGAAACAATAGCGTTGCAATATTGCCTAAATTATGCTATGCTTTGTGATGGAAGGGGATAGATTCTAATGTATGGTAACTGATGTTTCAGGTCGAGCCAAGCCGAAAACAGAGCAATGGTTTAAATACAAGCCGTTGGCTCTGCTTTCTTATAAGATACAAAGCAAAAAATATAGAGGAAAGCTAATCAATACCGCTTGATTCAAATCCTTGATTTTCTTTGTCAGTTTCGCTCAGTTCAAGTACTTCAAAAAAGACAGTATCATAAGTCGGTGTTATAAGCAATTGAGCAATTCTCGTGTTATAGTAAACGCTTCCTCAAGTAAGCGTCACATGATAGAATGCATTTCGGAAATGTAGGTCGGAAATGTAGGTATTACAATCAACGCCCGAGGTTCAAATGAACCTCGGGCGTTGATTGATGTTGGTATCAGAACCACACCGTCACGGCGAAGCCGCCGTGGAAATAATAGGTGTTCGTCCAATACTCATTTGGTGGAGCTGGGGGGAATTGAACCCCCGTCCGAAAGCACTTCCTCAGAACTTTCTTCGGGCGCAGTGGGTTATGGTGCGGTTACCCGCAATTCCCTTTCCCGAGGCAAGCCCACACGCCTGCCGGGTCGGGTAGCTTCATGATTCATGGTGCGCTCAAAGCTTTGCGCACGCACGGACGCTGCTAATCAACGCCCGGATCCCAGGCCGCAGCGCTCCCGGGCCGGACGGGCTGCCTTAAGCGGCAGCCAGTTCGAGGTTGTTGTTCTCAGTTAATTTTGCTTTTCCCGATTTTTTGGATGGTCGGGGCATCCGCCCGCTTATTCTGCCTCCGCACCCCCGTCGAAACCATTGCAGCCCCGAAAGGTGAGAGCAAATCTCGAATGTATTATGACTTCTTTGGTGCGGAATATTCCACGCCAAAGGTGTCGACTGTGACTTTTTTCATGATCTGCGGCGTAAGTGGTTTATCACCCCAGCCGGTCTTAGTGGTGGCGATTTTGTCCACGATGTCCATGCCTTCCAGCACCTGGCCGAAGGCGGCATACTGGCCGTCCAGATGAGGCGCGTCGGCGTGCATGATGAAAAACTGGCTGCCGGCGGAATCGGGGTCCATGGCCCGCGCCATACTAAAAACGCCGCGGGTATGGTGCAGATCGTTGGTATAGCCGTTGGCCGCGAACTCGCCGGGAATCTGGTAGCCGGGACCGCCCATGCCGTTGCCGTTGGGGCATCCGCCCTGGATCATGAAGTCGGGGATGACGCGATGGAAAATGAGGTTGTTGTAAAAGCCTTTGTTCACAAGGTAAATGAAATTGTTGACCGTGTTGGGCGCGATATCGGGGTACAGTTCTGCCTTGATGACGCCGCCGTCCTGCATCTTGATCGTCACAATTGGATTTTTACTCATACCAGGTTTACATCCTCCTTGCAGATTTTTCTGCTATGTGTTTAACTCTTTGATTTTGCGGTCGATCTCGCGCCGCGCGCTCTTGACGGCGTCGGCCTCGCGCTTATCGTACAGCTTTTTGCCTTTGCACAGGCCCACTTCAACCTTTACGCGGCTGTCCTTGAAATACAGGGACAGAGGAATGAGGGTCAGCCCTTCCAGCGTGACCCGGGAGCCGAGGCGGGTGATTTCCCGCTTGTGCATCAAAAGCCGTCGGTCGCGGTCGGGGTCCGCATTGAAGATGTTGCCCTGTTTGTAAGGGCTGATGTGCATACCCAACAACCACAGCTCGCCGTCTTTCGCGCGGCAGTAACTGTCCTTGAGGTTCAGGGTCCCGGCGCGAACGGACTTGACTTCCGTGCCGGTGAGCGATATGCCTGCCTCGAAGCATTCCAGCACGAAGTAGTCGTGATAGGCTTTTTTGTTCGCGGCGATCTGCTTGGTGCCTTTTCCGCCGGGCTGCATCGAATTCACCTCAATTGCGGCGCGCCTGGTCTTCGCGCCCTACTCTAAAAGAGACAAGTATTCAGGCGCGTCATGTCTCTACGCACCCTATAACCACATTATACCACGTCCCGCAAGCAAAAGAAAGGGCGTTAGAAGGCAAAATAATGCCGGAGCGTTCGGACGGCGTTGCGCGTCAGCAAAAAAAAGCCCTGTTCGGCGGTATGGTATTCCCAATCCGGGGTGAGATAGCGTGGGTCGCCGGCCTGATACAACGCTTCAGGAGCGCTTTTCGGCGACAGCACCAGAAGATAGCCGTCCGGACACAGATACAGGCTCGAAGGCACGTCCTCGCAGGCCAGCGCCCCGCGGATCAGCGCACGCAGGTCATTAAAATAAAAACCCTTCAGCCGCCCCGGCCGTGCGATAAGAAGCACTTCGCTCCCGGCGGTGAACACGTCCGCCTCCGCGCTGGTCCAGGGCTTGAGCCCCGCCTCGCTCAGCGCCTGGTGCACAAGTCCTGTCATATCTCCCAAGCCCCGCGTGTCTTCCCCGGAAAGCCAAATAGAAACGGCTTTGTCCGTCACCTCAACAACCCGCATAGAATATGTACCTCCAAATTGCTAAGAACATTTATAAGTATTATAAAACTTTTCGTGAATCCGTCATAGATAAAAATAGTGGTAATTTTCCTTGGTATGTGGTAATATTTAAGGAAAAATCGTGCAAATTCGAGGAGCTATATGGATTATACGGAAAAAGTTCTCCGTCCCGTAAATCGCTACCACGGCGTCATCGTGGACGTCCGGGTGGACATGGTGACTGTGCCGAACGGCAATATAACACTGCGCGAGGTGGTGGAGCATCCCGGCGGCGTGTGCGTCGTGGCACTGGACAAGGATGATTGCGTATATATGGTACGGCAGTATCGTTTTCCGCTCGGCGAGCATTTGCTGGAACTTCCGGCCGGCAAGCTGGAAAAAGGTGAGGAGCCGCTGAGCGCGGCCCAGCGGGAACTGAGCGAGGAGACGGGCCTGAGTGCCGAAAAATGGGAATCACTGGGCTTTTTGTATACATCTCCCGGTTTTTCCACGGAACGGCTGTATTTGTATCTTGCGACGGAATTGACGCGGGGACAGCCGCATCTTGATTTGAACGAATTTTTGGATGTGGAGCGCATTCCGCTTTCGCAGCTTACGAAAATGGTGATGCGCGGCGAACTTTGCGACGCAAAGACTATTTCGGGTGTGTTAAAAACTGTCGTACGCCTGAATCCAGTTGATAATTTGCCCGCATCGTGATACAATAAAAAGGCTTGCAGCTGAGCTGCTCAATTTGTTATAATTTGGAGTTTTTTATGGATAAATACGTTATCAGAGGTGGAAATCCTCTGCATGGCGAGGTCGATATATCCGGCGCGAAAAACGCCGCGGTCGCAATTATTCCGGCATCCATTATGGTACGCGGCGTATGCCGGCTTGAGAACCTGCCTCAGATCAGCGATACCGATACGCTTCTGCATATTTTGACTTATATGGGCGCCCGCGTAAAAGTGTGTAACCGCTCCACCGTGGAAATTGATTCCACCGATGTGCGTCTCGATAACCTCACGGACGAAATGTTCGAACTGACCCGCCGCATCCGGGCGAGCTACTATCTCATCGGCGCTATGCTGGGGCGCTTCGGCGCTGCCCGCAGCACCATGCCCGGCGGCTGTAACTTCGGCGAACGTCCCATCGACCAGCATATCAAAGGCTTTAACGCCCTGGGTGCAGATATGGACGTGTCCGGGGGCTACATCAATGCCAAGGCCAGAAACGGCCGGCTCCGGGGCACAAAAATTTACCTTGACAAAGTTTCCGTGGGCGCCACGGTGAACATCATGATTGCCGCCGCCATGGCGGAAGGGCGCACTGTCATCGAAAACGTCGCCCGTGAACCCCACATTGTGGATCTTGCCAACTTCCTTAACTCCATGGGCGCCGACGTGCGCGGCGCCGGTACGGACGTCATCAAGATCCGGGGTGTAAGGGAACTGCACGGCGGCACCTACACGCTGATTCCCGACCAGATCGAGGCCGGCACTTATATGGCGGCCGTGGCCGCCGCGGGCGGCGCCGTTCGCATTTCGAACGTCATCCCGAAACACCTGGACTGCATCTCCTCCAAGCTCCGCGAGATGAATGTCGAGGTGGAAGAGGGCGACGACTTCTTGCTGGTGCGGCGGGACGGCCCTCTGCACCGCACCGATATCAAAACCATGCCCTATCCGGGCTTTCCCACGGATATGCAGCCTCAGATCGCGACCGTACTGTGCCTTGCCGGCGGAACGAGTGTGATTACCGAAGGCGTGTACGACGGAAACCGCTACAAATACGTCGCGGAGCTGCGCAAGATGGGCGCTCAGATCCATGTGGACGGGCGCACTGCCGTGCTGGAGGGCATTGACTGCTTCAGCGGCTCGCGCGTGATGGCCCACGACCTGCGGGCGGGCGCAGCCATGGTGATCGCCGGTCTGGCGGCAAAAGGCGTCACCGAGATCGAGGAAATCCACTACATTGAGCGCGGCTACCAGGACTTCACTGGAAAACTTCGGGCGCTGGGTGCGGACATCCGAGCCGAGCACGTACCGGAAGAACCGGCGGAACAGGATCCCGTGAGTATCAGCGCCGGCTGAAATGCAACTGACCATATTTGCCAGCGGCTCCACCGGAAACTGCGCGCTGCTGTGCGGCGGAGGGCGTCGTGTGCTCATCGATGCGGGAATTTCCGCACGGCGTATCTGCACGGCGCTCTCGGCGGCCGGCCTCACTCCGGAGGAACTGGACGGAATTTTGATTACACATGAACATACGGACCACGTCTCGGGGCTTACAACGCTTTGCAAGCAGCATCCCCTGCCGGTCTTTGCCCCCGGGACAGTCGCAAACCACCTTCGATGGTCGATCCCGGGGGTCGAAGCATGTTTACGGGAGATTCGGCCCGAAGAAACGTTTGATGTCGGCGGCATGGCGGTGACCGCTTTTCCCACGCCCCATGACACTCCGCAGAGTGTGGGCTACCGTGTGGGGGCGGATGGCGCGGTCTTCGCCTTTGCCACGGACACCGGCTGCGTTACGGATACGATGCGGGAGTACCTTACCGGCGCGGACGCGGCTCTCATCGAGGCAAACCACGACGTGGACATGCTGCGGTACGGGACCTACCCCGCGTCCCTGAAGCGGCGGATCCTGTCCGAACACGGGCATCTGTCGAATGCCGACTGCGCGGTTCTGGCGGCGTATTTGGCCGAGCGCGGGACCGGCAGCATCATACTGGGACATCTGTCAAAAGAAAACAACACCCCCCAAAAGGCGCGGCAGGCCGTCGAAGGGGCGCTGGCGGGGACAAGGACGCGCCTGTACATAGCCCCGGAGACGGGGAGACTGGACGTTTTCATCGAGCCATGCTTCGTGTAACCGTCGTCTGCCAGGGCAGGCTGAAGGAAAAATATTATATAAATGCCTGCGAAGAATACGAAAAGCGACTGAATTCCTACTGCCAGGCGGATATCATCGAAATCGCCGAGAACGCGGATGTCCTGCCGAAGATCCCGAAGGGCAGCTATGTGATGGCCCTGTGCGTCGAAGGGCGGAAGCTCTCGAGCCCCGCGCTGGCGGCGCTGCTGGCGCAGCGGGCCCTGCAGGGCGATTCGAGGCTGTGCTTTCTCATCGGAGGCAGCGAAGGCCTTTCGGAGGAAGTCAAAAATTCGGCGGATTTCTGCCTTTCCATGTCGGACATGACCTTCCCGCACCATCTGGCGCGGGTCATGCTTTTGGAGCAGCTTTACCGGGCGTTTTCCATCAACGCCGGTGCAAAGTATCATAAATAGATGGGACAATTCCAAGCCGCCGCAGTGGGAACTTTTTGAAGCGTTCCTTCGGGCGGAGAAAAATACAGGAAAATGGCGCGAAGCGCCGCGACAGCCCCGGAGCGGGGACTGAGGTAGGGAACATATATGAAAGATTGGAAACTTCACGAGTTTAACAAAGCCTATGACGCATGGCCGAAAAATGCCGACGGCAGCACCGTCGAGCCTGCGTTTCTGACACATTGCTCACCGCTGGATTTGGACGCCGAGATGGTACAGAGCATGCTGGAGGCCTACGGCATTCCCAGCATCCGCCATCTTCCGGGAGACGGACAGTTCGGCGAGCTCATTCTGGGCATGAGCGGCAACGGCATCGACATTCTGGTGCCGGAGACGATGCGGACCCAAGCGCAGCAATTGCTGAAAGGAGAGCCTGAAGATGACGAACTATAAGCGTGAATACATGCGCTGGCTGGACAGCCCGGCTCTCTCCGAGGAGGAATGGCGGGAACTGGACGCCATCCGAAACAATGACGACGAGATCAAAAGCCGCTTCCGCGGCCCGCTGGAGTTCGGCACCGCCGGCCTGCGGGGCGTGATGGGCGCCGGCATCGGCCGGATGAACGTACACGTGATCCGCTGGGCGACGCAGGCATTTGCGCAGCTCATCGCCGCCGAGGGCGACGAGGCCCGCCGCCGGGGCGTGGTCATCTGCCACGACTGCCGGTTGCACAGCCGGGAATTTGCCATAGAGGCGGCCTGTGTGTGCGCGGCAAACGGAATCCATGTGCGGCTGTTCGACGATCTGCGCCCGACGCCGGAGCTGTCTTTCGCGATCATCCACTACGGCGCCGAGGCCGGCATCAACATCACCGCGAGCCACAACCCGAAAGAATATAACGGCTATAAGGTCTACTGGTCGGACGGCGCGCAGCTGCCCCCCGAGCACGCCGCCGCCGTCGCCAAGAACATGGCGAAGACCGATATCTTTTACGGCGTCGCTACGATGCCGTTTTCCGCCGCCCAGGAAAAAGGGCGCATCGAGACCATCGGCCCGGAGACGGACGAGGCGTTTTTGCGAGAGGTTCTGAGTCAGTCCGTCGACCGCTCCGCCGTCCAGGCGGTCGCCGACGATTTCGATATTGTCTACACACCCTTCCACGGAGCGGGGTACAAGCTGGTGCCGGAGGCGCTCAAACGCCTGGGCGTCAAAAAGCTTCATCCCGTACCTGAACAGATGGTGCTCGACGGCACGTTTCCCACCGTGAAAAGTCCGAACCCGGAGAATCCGGAGGGGTTCTATCTGGCGGTGGCGCTAGCTAAAAAAGTAAACAGTGACCTCATCATCGGCACGGACCCGGATTCCGACCGGGTGGGCGTGATGGCCCGCGGAGCCGACGGAGAGTACTATCCCATCACCGGCAACCAGATGGGCGCGCTGCTGATGGACTACCTCATCACCGCCCGCCGCGAAACCGGCACGCTGCCGGAAAATCCGGCCTGCATCACCACCATCGTCTCCACCGGCATGATCCGCTCCATCTGCGAGAAAAACGACGTGCACTATGAAGAGACCTTCACAGGCTTCAAGTTCATGGCGGAGAAGCTTGCGGAGTACAAAGAAGCCGGCTCGTACCATTACATTATGGCGTTTGAGGAGAGCTATGGCTACATGACGGGCAACTATGTCCGCGACAAGGACGCCGTGACGGCTTCCATAACCAGATGGGCGCGCTGCTGATGGACTACCTCATCACCGCCCGCCGCGAAACCGGCACGCTGCCGGAAAATCCGGCCTGCATCACC
>Ga0183099_1001937_pt1 | contig 11180 bp, 12 predicted proteins | sample Biomet1_FD_127788 | JGI IMG/M metagenome (GOLD analysis project Ga0183099, IMG submission 127788) | Microbial communities from bioreactor (seeded with anoxic lake sediment) at LBNL, California, USA - Biofuel metagenome 1 | ecosystem: Engineered > Bioreactor > Anaerobic > Unclassified ... | reverse complement strand
AAACGAGACGGGGGCCCCCGGCGGGGGCGGCCGCTATTGCTCAAGAAGAGACACTGGCTAGCCGTGCCCGAGCCAAGCCGCTAGATCGCTGCGCAGATAGTCCAGAGATCGGCCTGTACCGCGGCGGCCGTGACTTCGCGCCCGGCGCCTGGGCCTTGCAGGATCAGCGGATTGCTACGGTACCAGTCGGTCTCGATGGCGAAGATATTGTCACAGGGGCGCAGGTTGACGAATGGATGATGAGGCTCCAACGCCTCCAGGCCGACACTCGCCCGGCCATCCCGCTCCAGTCGCGCCACATACCGCAGCAGTTTGCCATGATGTTGCGCCTCTTCGATGGCATCCAGCAGGCTGTCATCCATCTCGCTCAAGCGCTCCATAAACACTTCCCGACTGACGCGGCGCAAGGCATTGGGTACCAAATTCTGCAAAGTAATTTGCTCCGGCTCCAGGGCAAAGCCCGCTTCACGAGCCAGGATCAACAACTTGCGCCGCACATCCTGCCCCGAGAGATCCTCCCGTGGATCTGGCTCGGTCAAGCCGTGCTGCCAGGCCTCCTCGACCAGCTCGGAGAAGGGGCGCGAGCCATCATATTGCTGAAACAGCCAGCTCAGGGTGCCGGAGAAGATCCCGCTAACGCCATGGATGCGGTCTCCCGAGTGGGAGAGCATCTGCAAGGTACTCTGGATCGGTAACCCAGCACCGACGGTGGCATTGTAACGCCACTGCCGTTGGTGATCGGTGAAGCTCTGCTTGACCCGATTATAAAAATCGACCGGCGCCGAACCGGCAAATTTGTTGGCCGTGATCAGGTGGGCACCCAGCTGACCAAAATCCGGGTAAAAAGCACTGAGCTCTTCACTGGCGGTCAAGTCGATCAGGATCAGGCCGTCGAAACTATGCTGTTCGAGCAGGGTCAGCAGCTCGGGCATGGTGAAGGATTCCGGATGAAAGTGATCCACCATCGCCAGAGGATCCAGTCCGTGATCCGACAGCATACCGCCGCGGGAATCAAACACCCCGTACAGGGTGAGCTCCAGATGATGCTCGGCCTCCAAGCGCGCCTTTTCACGAGCGTAGAGGTTTAACCACTGACTGCCGATGTTGCCACGACCAAACAGCACGATCCCGGCTCGATGTGTCTGATGGAACAAAGTGGCATGCAACGCCAGCAACAGCGGCTCCAGGGTCACTTCCCGCACCACAGCAATCAGGCTCAAGCCCTCCTTGCTGGTCTGGATAAACTCCAGCGGCTGATCCGCCAGCAGGCGATAGAAACGGTGACACTGCTCTGCATGATCACAGACCCCGGCGCCCACCAACGCCAGCAGGCTGTAGCCTTCGCGCTGAATGAGTCCAGTGAACAGCCCCTGCTGTTGCAACTCCAGCAACAGCGCCATGGCATTGGGCGCTGTCTCCGGGGTATACGCCAGCCGCAGCAATTTACGGTCCGGTTGGTGATGAATGGCCAGTGCGGCTAGTTGTTGCTGGGCCAACGCCCCCTCGATCGTGGCAATCGCCTCGGCATAGCTCTGCTGAGGCAACACCTTCAACTCCAGCAATACCACCTGATCCAGCGAAGTCACGATCCGCGCCCCCTGGACCAGCGACTTGCGGCGCAGGATCTGGGTCGAACCGGAGTTCGCATCATAGCTGCAGCGCAACGCCAGTCGTTGCTGGCTATCCAGCACCGGTTGCAGGGTGCGGCTATGCAACACCGGTGATCCCAGGCGCGCCAGCTCATTGGCCTCGGCCAGGGAGAGACGTTCCAACAGATGAGCGGATTTGACCCGACGTGGATCGGCGCTATAAACCCCGGCCACATCACTCCAGATGGTGGTCGCTTCGGCCCCCGCCAGCGCACCGAGCAGGGTCGCCGAGTAGTCGGAGCCGTTGCGCCCGAGCAACAGGGTTCGTCCCTCGGCATCGGCGGCGATAAAGCCGGTGACTACCACGCGCTGTTCACCCAACTCATGGAGGATTGCCTGCAAACGCTCACGGGATGCGGCAACCGCGACCCGAGCTAGCGCAGCCTCTTCGGCCAGCAGAAAGCGTCGGGCATCCAGCCAGGTGGCCGCATTCCCGCGCTCCACCAACAAAGCCGCCAGCAAACGCGCCGACCACACTTCGCCAAACGACAACAGGCGGTTACGTTCCAGATGGTCAGGAGACTGACTCAACGACAGTGAAATATTCTGCAAATCAGCCTGTAATGCAGCGGATAACTGCTGGTGAGATTCACCTTCCAGCAAGCCATCGATCAACCCTTGCTGATAGGTTTGCAGCGCGGTCAGCACCGCAGCCAGTGCATGTTCGCCCGCCTCAGGGGCATCCAGCAGCTGGATCAGGCGATTGGTGGTTTTGCCCGCCGCAGAAACGACGATCAGCTCGTCTCCACGGCCTTGCTGTTCAATCAGCCCGGCGACCCGGCGGTAGCAGCTGGGATCGGCCAGACTACTGCCTCCAAACTTGTGAACCTGACGACCTGCCGATACTGCTGCAGCTTGTGACATGATGCTCCCCGACAACAAAGAAAGATTAGGCGCAGGCCTTGGCCCGCTCGAAGGCTTGGTCCAGATCGGCAATCAGGTCATCCGCATGTTCGATACCCACCGACAGCCGCAGCAGCTGATCAGTAATACCGGCAACCAGACGTGCCGCAGGATCCATACCGGCGTGGGTCATGCTGGCCGGGTGGGCCACCAGACTCTCGACGCCGCCCAGAGATTCTGCCAGACAGAACAGCTCCAGTGCCATCAGGAAACACTGCATTTGTTCGAGAGTGAAATCGACTTCAAAACTGAGCATGGCGCCGAAGCCCTGTTGCTGCCGTTTGGCAATCTCGTGGCCCGGGTGAGTCGGCAGGCTGGGGTGGTAAATTTTACGTACCAGCGGCTGCTGTTGCAGGTAGCTGATAATAGCCGTCGCGTTCTCCTGATGGGTGCGCAGGCGAGGCGCCAGGGTGCGTAATCCGCGCAGCGTCAGATAGGAGTCAAAAGCACCTCCGGTGTGACCGAGACAATTGCCCCACCACGCCAGCTGTTCGACCAGTTGTGGATCCTTGGCAATCACGGCCCCCCCTACGACATCGGAGTGGCCGTTGATGTATTTGGTGGTGGAGTGCACCACCACATCAGCCCCCAACTGCAGCGGCTGCTGCAACAAGGGCGACAAGAAGGTGTTATCCACCGCCACCAGAGCGCCTACCGCATGAGCGGCTGCGCAGATAGCCGTGACATCCACCACCCGCAGCAGCGGATTGGAGGGGGTTTCAATCCATACCAGCTTGGGTTGTTGCGCCAAGGCATCCGCTAATGCAACTGGATCCCCCTGATCGACAAACAGCACTCGGTAGTTGCCGCGCGCTGCGACATGCTGGAACAGTCGATAGCTGCCGCCATAACAGTCGTGCGGGGCCACCAGCAAATCACCACAGCGCAGCAGGGCCTCGGCCACCAGGTTGACCGCCCCCATGCCGGTACCGGTGATCACGGCACCACTACCACCTTCTAACGCTGCCAGAGCCTGGCCCAGCGTTTCCCGGGTCGGGTTTCCGGAGCGGCTATAGTCGAACTGGCGCTTTTCGCCGTAACCGGCAAAGGTGTAGTTGGTGGAAAGATAGATAGGTGGCACGACGGCGCCATACTGACTATCCACGCCGATCCCGGATTTGACTGCGTGCGTCTGTTGTTTGTACTCCGCCATGATGCCCCCTGGCCTGCTGGAAAATAGAAGTTGAATGCAGCCTACACCTTACTGGCCCGCACAAAAGCCGTCAACACTTCCAGACGTCTAAATGGCTTTGCTGTTGGATTGCCATTACTGGCTATACGGGTTAAAATCGCGCCGGAACAACCAGATAACGGGTGCATGATGAAGACAGAGTGGAACGGCGATTATGTCAGTCCCTATGCCGAACACGGCAAAAAGAGCGAACAGGTCAAGAAAATAACTGTCTCGATCCCGCTCAAGGTGCTCAAGATCCTTACCGATGAGCGGACACGCCGTCAGGTCAACAATCTCCGTCACGCCACCAATAGTGAGCTGTTGTGCGAAGCCTTCTTGCACGCCTTTACCGGTCAACCTCTGCCCGGCGATGACGATCTGCGCAAAGACCAACCCGATGATATTCCTGATACCGCCCAGCGCATCATGATCCAGCTGGGTAAGGCCATCGAAAAGTTCGACGAGTAAACCGTTACGCGGCATCAAGCTCACGACGCAAGGCGACCGAATGGTCGCTTTTTTTATGACCATCATCGACTGTGCCGCAGCCTGTTCCACGCCACCCTGATGGCGCTGCGCCCGAAGCGACCAATACAGCGGCAAAAAAAAACGCGACCCCATGGGTCGCGACATCAAACAAAGAGACAGATTTTTGCAGTGGATTTTTCCTGATCCGCATGGGCACAGCCTCGGATCCATGCCGCTAGTCTATGTCAGCCACCGGCTCTAGACCGTGACAGAAAGCGATTTCATCGCGATATGGATAATAGTGCGCCAACCCGAAATCAAGGCAGATCCTGCTGACGCAGCCAGCGCAGGGCCAACATCAGCGCTGCGACACTACGCGACTCATTGAATTCGGGATCGTCCAATAATACCTCGGCCTCGGCCAATGGCCAGGACACCAGTTCCAACGGTTCCGGTTCATCACCTTCCCGCCATTCCGGATAGAGATCTCGCGCTAGCAACAAGTCCATGCGACTGGCAAAGAAACCCGGTGCCAGTGAGACCTGCTTGAGCGGTATCAACTCGCGAGCACCATAGCCGGTCTCTTCCATCAACTCCCGGTTCCCTGCCTGTGCCGCATTTTCACCAGCATCGATCACGCCTTTGGGAAAACCGAGCTCATAACTATGGGTACCGGCCGCATATTCGCGGACCAGTAGCAGAGTGTCATCATCCAATAACGGCACCAACATGACAGCGCCGCGGTGGCCGCCTTGCATCCGTTCATAGATGCGCTCAGTGCCATTGGTAAAACGCAGGTGCAGTGCTTCCACCTTGAACAGCCGGCTCTGGGCCACCAGCTCCTGCTTGAGTATCTGGGGTTTGCTCTTGTCCCGCGTCATCATTGTTCGGCTATAATCGCCGCCTCCGCCACCGAGGGCATCCGTTGTGGATGGACCCGTCTTCAGGTGGCCATTGTAAGCAAAGTCGGACAAGGAACACCATGCTCGCTTGGCAAGAGATCGATACCGTGCTGCTGGATATGGATGGCACCCTGATTGACCTGCATTTTGACAACTACTTCTGGCAGCGTCTGGTACCCGAACGCTGGGGCCAGGAGCGTGGCATGCCGTTGGATGATGCCCGACGTGAACTAGAGCCGGTGTTTGCCGCAGTCGCAGGTACCCTTAACTGGTACTGCACCGATTACTGGAGTGAGCAGCTAGGGCTCGATATTCTGGCATTGAAGCAGGAGATTGCCGACAAGGTCCGCTGGCGTGCCGACTCACGGCCCTTTCTCGATGCCTTACGCCAATCCGGCCGCCAGCTGTTTTTATTCACCAATGCTCATCCGGATAGTCTGGCCCTGAAAATTCAACGCACGGCACTGGATCACTATCTGGATGGCCTCTATTCCACCCATGAGTTTGGAACTTCCAAGGAGCACCAAACCTGCTGGCAGGCCCTGCATGAGCGGCTGCAATTTGATCCAACCCGGACCCTGTTTATCGATGACTCCCAGCGCATCCTGCTGGCAGCCCATCAGTTCGGCATTGCCCATCTGCTGGGTATTCTCAACCCCGACAGCCAGCAACCTCATCAGCAGTTTGTCGGCATCCCCGCAATCAGCGACTATGGCGTATTGATCCCGGAAGTTTTGGCTCATCCTCGCGCCAGGATAATGCTCTGAGTGTCTTAGCGCACTGAGCCCACGCTAATAAGGACTCAAACATGGCGAGGAAGCGATATCCTTCCATCCAAGATCTGTCATCATGGCTCCAGTGTCCCGCGCTTGGGCATCCCCTTCTCTTGGCATAGGAGCCACCATGAAGAGTCATCCGTTATTACCCGCCTGGACCCTGGTTGCACCCATTGCCGGTTGGCTCTTGCTGGCCGGAACCCTATTCACTCCAGGCGCCTTCTACACCCTGTTTCTCGGTGCCGGACTGCTAGGCTGCGTATTGGCTGCCGTGCACCATGCCGAGGTCGTCGCCCATCGCGTTGGCGAGCCCTATGGCACTCTGGTGCTGGCCGGTGCCATTACCATCATCGAGGTGGCCTTGATCGTCACCCTGATGTTGGCCGGAGGCCCCGATGCCAGTGCTCTGGCGCGAGATACTGTCTTCGCTTCTGTGATGATCATCCTCAACGGTATCATCGGCTTGTGTCTGCTGGTCGGCGGCAGTCGCTTCGGCGAGCAGAGCTTCCGCCTCTCCGGCGTCAGTGCCTCCTTGGCCACTCTGGCGGCGATCGTCGTCCTGACCCTGGTGCTCCCCAACTACACCACCTCGCTGGCCGGGCCCGTGTATAACGCCAGTCAGTTAGGGTTCGTCGCGGTTGTCTCGTTGCTACTGTATCTGGTGTTTATCTTTGTCCAGGCGGTTCGCCATCGCGACTACTTCTTGCCTGCAGAAACCGATCTCGAAGATAGCCATCTACCGCCGCCCAGCAATGCAATGACCCTGATCAGTTGCGGTATGTTGCTACTTAGTCTGGCGGCCGTGGTCTTGCTCGCCAAGTCCGTATCCCCCTGGGTGGAGTGGGCCGTGGCAGCCATTGGTGCACCAGCCGCCCTGGTTGGCGTCATCATTGCCACCATAGTGCTGCTGCCAGAAGGGTTGGCGGCTATTCGTGCCGCTCGGGCCAATCGAATTCAAACCAGTCTGAATCTGGCCTTAGGCTCGGCACTGGCGTGTATTGGCCTGTCGATCCCGGCAGTGGCAATTGTCTCCTTGCTCACCGGCTGGACCTTGACCCTGGGCATCGATCTGAAATCTACGGTCTTGCTCACTCTCTCGCTGATGGTTGCCACCCTGTCACTGGGTACCGGACGAACCACCATACTACAAGGCGCGGTGCATCTGGTGATCTTCATGGTCTACATCTTCACCACCATAGTGCCTTAGTCGAGGCTATCACCAGCCGAACTAAATAGCCGATCCTAATGATGCGACATCGACAAGGGAGCACACGCTGACACGCCGTGAACCCATCCCTGGCGCGGAGGGTCAGCTTAGCGCTACCCAGTCGCTGTCGTGAAGTTCTGCTATTCGAAATGGCTATTCGCAGGCTGAAGCCTGGATCCATCCAACGAGCAGATAACCAAAAGGCGCCCGCGGCGCCTTTTGGTTGGGGGAATTCAGCCCCCGTGATGAAATCAGAAACTAGCCGCTATAACCGGCCAACATAGTTCAGACGAATAGCACCCTGGCTATCCCGCTGGCCGAGAAAATTCATCCCCTGGGCAAACGACGGCGGCAATTCGACACCCGGCGTCAGCGTGCCCTGAACACTGTAGTTACCCTTGAAATCCAGCTCGGCCCGGCCATTCAGCTTGAGCTGTGGTGAGTCTTGCTGCACCTTGGCTACCCATTTGCCCTGCTCGCAGCTCAACTGCGCCCTGGCATCGTCCAAGCGCAGAGCGCCCATCGGGCTCTGCACCTCGGCACCACGCCAGAGCAAGTTGCCAGCCAGGGTGACACACTGCTGCGGCGTGACAATGAGCTCAGCCAGCTGCAAGCGCACATCGCCCGTGGCGGTCACCGGAACCGGTAAGGGCATTGGCGCCTGGCTCAATAACCAGGCCGCATCTGCACGCAGATCGACATCCCGCCAACGGATGCCGGAGGCCCAACCTAGCTCAGCTTGCCCCTGTAACGTATTGCGATCCTTGAAGCTCAGCTCGATCACTGGATCAAACAGTAGCACGCTGCTCAGCGGCAGATGCCAGCCCACCTTCTGCAACAATTTACCCCGCCACATCACCTGTTCGAAATCACCCTGCCAAAGGGTACCACTCGGGCCGCTCAGTACCAGCCCCGGCGGCAACGGAAACCAGGGCAGAACCCGGGCCACCGGACATTGGCTGATCAGAAAGAATAGATAACAGGCTACCGTGAATACACCGGTCAACAGGATACGCTTCATTCGTTACGCCCCACTTGCAAACGGCGAACCTTGACCATCCCCTTCCCCCCTTCAGCTGCCAGCTCGATCATCTGCACCGAGACGGCATAATCCCGCTCCATGATCACCAGCCAGTTCATCAAGCGTTCAAACTCCACCGGGTTCAACTCCAGCTGCAGCTGTTTATCCAGCGGCTGGAGTCGGGTCAGGGAGAGCCCCAACTGCTTGGAGGTGGTCGTTGCAACCGCCTCCAACGTGGCCCCCAGATCCGGCTGGCGACCCGTGCGTCCCTGCCCCTGTGGTAGATCGGCTGCCCGGAGCTGCATCCAGGCCAGGGTTCCGCGCTGCACATCCCGTTGCTGCTCCGCCATCTCGATCCCCTGGATCAACGGCCGCCACGCCCCCAATACAGCAGGGCAATCAGCAGCAGAATGCCGCCGATACCCACTAATTGTCGCTCCCGACCACTGAGGCTATTCCACCAACTGCTCATGACTTGCTCCTCAGGATCAGGGTGCCCTGCACCTTACCGTTGTTACTCTTCATATCCCCCGGCTTGACCGTGAAATCATTAGCGGTCAGCTGGCGAAAGCGATCAAAGTCTTGATAACCATTGCCAGTCGCCTGCAGGCGGAACTCACCCTGTTTCTGATCGAAGCGCAGCTGCTCCAGCGTCAAGCCACTGGACTGGGTAAACACCGGCACCAGCTTCATCAACTGACGAATAAAACCCGCTTGCTGCCCCGACTCGCCGAGAGCCTGCAGATGCTGCTTCATTTGGGTTTTCGGATTGATCACCCGGGTCTCACCGGGGAACAGTTGCTTATAGAGCTGGACACTCTGGGTTCGCAGGCTAGCTGCTTCGGCACGAACCTCTTGCCAGTAGAGCACCCGATTGCTCACCAGCAGCACCAGCAGGGTTGCTGCCAGCAGCGCCACTTTGCGCCAGGGTCGCCACAGACGCTGCCATTCCGGCTGGATACGATACTCACCACTGAGCAGATTGCCACGAGCCAGCGGCGCGCCCAACGCCAGCAAGCGCATCGGTAACTCAGCGGGCTCAGCCAGCCACTCCCCGGGAGCATCCTGCGGTGGGGCACTGTAGCTGCTGATCGTCGGCAATGGCTCAAACCCCGCCAGCAAGACGTTCAGCCAGGCCTCTTCGACCTGCATGCCAGCATATTCACTCTGCCGGAATAGCCACTGGTCACCGAGTTTGACGGCGCTCCAACCCTCGTCTGCACGCGGCAGTGCCAGCACATCCGGCAGCAACTGCTTGAGGCTCAAGCCTGCGGCCTCGATCCAGCCGAGCCACTGGCTCATGCGCTTGTGATCCACCGCCAGCAGCGACACCTGCTTGCCCTGGCTGCCTAACACCACCAGATGCAAGGATTCCACATCGCTGGCCACCTCTTCTTCCAGCAGGAACGGCAATGCCTTGAGGCTCTGCCGGGTCAGCTTGCCCGGCAGCGTGACCTCACGGAACAGTACTTCGGAAGAGGGCACCAGACCAATTACCGGTCGACCACCGGCCCGCTCCTTGAGTAACGCCAGTTCGGCAGCATCAAGCAGAGTTCCGCTGGCAATAATTTCCCGTTCACTCTGGGACCACACCAGCCAATGCACAGGGTCCGTGGCGCGCACGCCAAGACGGATCACCAAATATTCGTTCACTCCAAGCCTCCGTACTGTCGGCGGATCACGACGACCTTGTTGCTACTCTGTTTCTTGAACAGACTGATGAAACGGATGGTGACGCCATCCAGTTCGACTTGTAACCGTGCCTCGAAATAGGAACTTTTGACATCGATAGCTTTTTGCAAGGCATCGCCAATGCCGGATATCGCCGCTTTGATGGGGGCGAGATCCTGAAAAACGGCTTTATTCTCCCAACCATTGGTTGGCCGATCCGTGATGACCGATTTGGCATCATCCAGACTCAGTTGTCCGAGCAACAAGGCCTCCAGCAAGGGGGCCTGCTCCAGACGTAAGGTGTTGACATTGATGGCCAGAGTACTGGTTGTGCCAACGGGTGGAATCACACACACCAAGGGCTGTAAACGCCGGTAAAGGCTGGCCGAGATACCGCGAACCAGGCGCAACTCGCTGACATCGACCAGGGGACCATTGGCCGCTAGATAGGGTACTTTCAACGATTGATACCAGGCATCCTCGGCCCCTAGGCTGGAAACCAGTTCATCATCGGTATCCACCCAGTCACGCAGCGCATCGGTAATTTGCCCCGCATCAAACTCGTCGACATCCAACGCTATCAACAAATACTTAAAAACATTGGCATTATACGGCAGCGTACTTCCTGAGGTGGCACTGCCACCATTAATGGCATTGAGATCAAAACAGGCCTGGGCGTCTCTGACCTCCCCGGTTATAACCCCTTCATCCACCGGAAACACCTGATTGGGGGTGGCCCAGTATTGTCCGAGATGGGTGCGGGTTGGGCTGTCCTTGATATCCTGATTCAGCGTCTTGGCCACCAGGGTTTCCGCCCCGAAGGCATACCATTTGGCCTGACTTTGCCGTACCAGATTCGAGGTACGAAACAATTCGGTCTGGAAGCGATTGCTGATATTGGCGGCCAGGACCACCATGACCACCAGGATCAGCAGCACCACCAATAACGCGACGCCTCGCTGCTGCGTCATTGGCTAGCCACCTGCGTCAATAAAAACAACCGTCGCAACACACCATAATCCGCTAGCTCCAGTTCAACCTGCACGGCTTTGGGTAATGAGGTACTACTCCACTCATTGATCCAGCTGCCATTTTGATAGAACTTCAGGGTAAATGCTTTCACGTCACTCAGGATCGGTGTCACCGAGGCCTCCGTACCTGTCACCGCATCCACATATAGATAGCTCAGACGCTCCAGTTTCCCTTCGCGTAAACGATATCCCACTCGCTGAAGTTGAGAGCGGGGGAGTTGGGCACCCGGGTTAAACCAGCCACTACGCACAAACATCACCGACCAATCATCGCTTTCCAGCTGATAGCGTGCAGCCTGGAAGACCTGGTTCGAACTTTCACCATTGACCCGCGGCGCCCGTGGCACCGCCTGGCTAAAGTCCCGTTCCAGCATGGCA
>Ga0183099_1001936_pt1 | contig 11184 bp, 9 predicted proteins | sample Biomet1_FD_127788 | JGI IMG/M metagenome (GOLD analysis project Ga0183099, IMG submission 127788) | Microbial communities from bioreactor (seeded with anoxic lake sediment) at LBNL, California, USA - Biofuel metagenome 1 | ecosystem: Engineered > Bioreactor > Anaerobic > Unclassified ... | reverse complement strand
CGAAACCGGCTGCCCAGGAAGCGTCGTCATAGCGGCAGATCTTGAACTGTGCGCTGGAGTCAGATGCCCATGAGGGAGAATTTCCGTAGAACACGATGTGGAAGGTACCAGTCGCGTCAACGGTTCCGACAAGACCGGTATCGGTCACGGAAGCAGCGGTAACGTTCCAGTTGTCACCGATGGTCGCAGCGGTTGATCCGATGGAGGCACCGGCAACAACGAACTTCTTGCCGATGTCGGCAACAAGGCCGGTCATCGTAACGTCGTAGGTGCTGTAGGCAAGGGCGCTTGCAACTGCAGTAACCTGGATCGCATCGGTATTGGTGGTGCTGGTCAGATCAGTGCGCACCGGAAGAGCATAGCTCGGGTAGCTCTGATCATGAGCCGTCGGGCATCCCATGAAGGAGAGAGCAACGAGTGCCCCAATCAAAAACAGACTAAGCTTTTTCATCTCTATTATCTCCTTTCAGATTAGAGGTCCCAGCGGAGAGCGACACGGAATGCTGCTGCACCCTGATAGTTGTTGACATCGGAGTCGATGGTGTAACCATCGAGGTTGAAGTTTTCCTGTCCGTCGCCGAATGCCTTGTAGGGGTCCATGTTGAACACGAACTGGGTGTACAGGATCGGCTTCGCGAGCACGGAGAGCTTCTTGTTGGCGCCAACGAAGAGGCCGAACGCACCGTCGATGTCGTTGCCGGCATTGTCATTGCGGAGACCGAAACCGGCCTGAGCGCCGATATCAGAGGGGAGCTTCACAGAACCGATAACGGTGTGGAACACGACTGCATCTTCGTTGTTGTCGAAACCATAGCAGACCTCGGCGCCCTTGATGACGTCATTGAGACCGCCAACGGTGAGCTTGAGTCCGGCTTCGGGGAGAACAAACTGGGACTGGTCGTCACCGCGGGTGAACTGGTCATCCTTCTCGGTGGCATACTTTGCCTTTGCATAACCGTCAACAGTGATGAGGTCGCTTGCCTTGAAGGAGAAGGACGGCTTCACATAGACGAGCATGTTGTCGACATTGGTATAAGCCTGCTTGGCGCTATCCTTGTCGAAAGCCATGTTGACATAGGGGTTGAGTCCGAGGGTCAGGGCTTCGATCGGGGTCACGGAGAGGTCAATCCAGACCCTCTGGGTGTTTACGTCACCGAGCTGGTCAGCAATGTGGGTGTGGTCATCAGCATTGCCGTCTTCGATGTACATCATGTTGGCCTGGTCACCGCGAGCGCGGTATCCGAGTGTGGCAGTGATGAGGTCAGAGGCATAGGTGGCCTGTACGTTGGTAGCGAAGTTCTGGAGGAAATCTCCGTCTTCAACGGCACCGGTAACGTCCGAGCTGGCGGGATTGTAAACGGTCTTGTACTCGTCGTTCACAATGTTGGCGCCATAGATGTTGTAGAGGGCATTGAGCTTGACAGCAACCGGTCCGAAGTCTCCCTTGTAACCGGCGATAAAGTCGGATTCGTAGACTTCGTCAAAGATGGTGTCATAGGTGGTTCCATAAGCACCGTTGTACTGGAAGTCAACATAGTGCTTTCCGTACTGGGCGTTTACGAAGGCATACATACCATACTGGCTGCCGGCGCGGTCTGCACTGCGGTTCGGGGCGATGGTCGCGTTGAGGGTGATGTCACCGATCTGGCGGAAGGCCTCTCCGAGCTTGAATGCGCTGAATCCACCGGTCGAGTTGTAACCAGCTTCCCAGTCCTGATCAACGGTGTCCCAGCTTACGTTCTTGTGGGCGGTAAGCTTGGCATACTTGTAACCGGTGGTCCACTCAACATACTTGGTGGTGATGCCGGTCTTGAAGTGTCCGAGATAGGTCTTTGCAGCTTCCTGTCCACCGTAGAAGTAGACGGGATCGAAAACAGTGTCAGTCACGAGATTCTTGATACCATCTTTGAACTCGAGGACGTCTTTGTTGTAGAGGTTGCTGAAAGAATCCTGCTCTGCGAGGGCGATTTCAACGTATACGGGAACTCCGGGGAGAGCTTCACCACCGAACTTCCAGTAAGACTTGGCATTGACACCAGCAGTAGCGAGCTCGAACTTGTCAACAGTGTTGAACTTGCTCTGGAAACCGAACATGGACCAGGTCTGGAACTTCACGTTGGCTTTCTTGGGGGCCTCGACAGCGGCACCGGTAGCAGCGGCTTTCGATGCAGCAATGAGGGAAGCAACGTCTACATAACCGTTCTTTCCGCCGAAACCGTCATCAACGAAATCGGGGGCTTTGAGGTCAGTAGTCCAGTTGCCATCGGAAATGAACTTGTACTTCATTTCGGTAGCATACGGAACGGTTGTCTTGTATTCCCAACCCTTCTCGACCTTGGTCATGGGGATGGCACCATTCTGCCAGTCAGTCCACGATCCAGCAACAACAACTTCAGTTGCTTTCGGGTTTCCGTAGAAGAAAGTAACTTCTGCGTTACCACCTCCAAGATCTTTTACCGATACATCTGCGAAAACTACGCAGCTGAGTACCAGCAAAGCAGCGATGAATGCGAAAAGCTTCTTCATCTTATATCCTCCTAATACTTTTAAACCGGTTTAGTTAACCGGTTTAGAGTTATAATAAAGCCAGATTCCCGGTTTGTAAAGCAAAAAGAGAGTTTTTCCTCCTGAAACCAAACCCAAATCCCCAATTTCATCAAATGTTACTTATATATAAAATACCAAACAGTAATATTTTGCTTCGCGAGTTTACCACAAAAGCAATTTATGCCAGCAAACAGAAGGGAGGGACAGAGCCCCGATTTCGGTTTTGAAGACACCTCATGAGACAGAGTGTTTTTTTTCTGTTATAGTTTGGTCATGAAACTGAATGAGTATTTTTCCGTTATTTACATGGATGAACATATTGTTGTGCTCAACAAAGCGTCCGGTTTGCTCGTTGCTGCGGACCGGTGGGATCCTGATGCGTTACGGCTAGATACCCTCGCGACAAAGGAACTCTGCAAGGAAGATGAACGGCTCTATGCCGTACACCGGATCGACAAGGACACTTCCGGCATCGTCATCTATGGACGCACCGAAGATGCACACCGTACCCTGAGCATGGCCTTCGAAAACCGGCAGGTTGACAAAACATATCACGCGCTGGTCTACGGACGGCCCGAATGGAATGAGACAGAAATCGATATTCCCCTGCGAGCTGACGGAGACGCCAAACACCGAACGGTTCGTGACAAACACAAGGGAAAAGACGCCAAAACAGTGTTTTACAATTTGGGTGCATGCGGGCCCTTCAGCTGGATCGAGGCGAAACCCGTCACCGGCAGGACACACCAGATTCGCGTGCATCTCGCTCTTTCAGGGATAACGATCGTCTGCGACCCCCTTTACGGAAATCCGGACCCGTTATATCTCTCAAAGATCAAAAGAAAATGGCATGGCGACGAGTTTGAGGAACGCCCCCTTCTCAATCGACTTGGACTCCATGCATGGCGGATGCGTATCGCTCATCCGGCGAGCGGAGAAATGATGGAATTCATCGCCCCCTATCCACGAGACCTTGACTCAACGCGTAAACAGCTTGCAAAGCTCTTCAAGACAGACCCCCTTGAACCGTTAGACGGAGGAGATGCACCTCCTCCTTTCCTTGCCTGAAAGATTCCTGGAGTATGGGGACAGAGCTGAAAAAAAGATGAAATAATTCAATTACAGAGTATTTCTCGGGCAATAACATTCTTTTCCCGCGATATGGTTAGCATGAGAAAGAACAGATTGCTCCGTGATGGAGCGCGCTATCATGTAACGGCACGGGTAAACAACCGAGAATTCCTGATGAAGGAAGAAAACGCAAAATCGTTATTCCTCAAGATACTGAAAAAAGCACAAACAAAGTTCTCCTTCAGACTTGACAACTTTGTCGTCATGGAAAACCATGTCCACTTGATCATCAAACCGGAAGGAGCAGAGAAACTTTCCCGGATAATGCAGTGGATACTAAGCGTGTTTGCCATGACATACAACCGCCGCTTTGGCAGAACCGGACACTTTTGGGGAACGCGCTTTTTCTCACGAATCATCAATTCCCTTCGCCAGTATCTGATAATTTCCCACTACATCGATGACAACCCGGTACGGTCTGGCCTGGCCGACAAACCTGTCAACTGGAAATTCGGAGGTGCCTGGTACAGACGGAGAAAGAAACGGCGGTCTCAGGACCCCTCGCCCCACGTTTTTTCAATTTTCAGGATCAACCGAAAAAGTCTCGACTTGCCTCGATTGGCGAGACGGAGCCCGATGCGCTTCCTTTTCAGGAAACGAGCCCCATCGCCCTTTTCAGGCTGACAAGGCTAGATTCTACTTCAACTTGATAATCAGTGCATCCGTTTTGGGATCGCGCTCGGGTTTTTTACGGTCAGGTCGGGGAACCACGATCAGAGATCCTGATTGACAGGTCTTCAGATAGTCAGCCGCTTGATAAGTGCCGGTCACTAAAACCATTCCCAATTCAGAGCAGCCATATCTTCCTGTATAATAATCCGGCAACTTGATAGGATCTGATGTTATCCTGACCTTCAAACCAGGGAACAGACCGGTCATGCGGGACAGCATCTCAAGAGGCTCGACTGATGGTTCCTTGAGCACCGTCTTGGGAAGAGATGCAACCGTATCATTTGTAACTGCTCCAGAAAGAAGTGATGATTCAAGGGCTTTCCCCGGGGACAGAGCATTATGGTCAAGGACGTCGGACTCAAGGATTTCCGTCTTGATCTCTTCCCTTCGAGCAAAAACGAACGACAATGCTGCTCGATCCTTTGACAAACCTGCTTCCTCGGAGAGTTTATGCAATTTCTGGGGAGCATCTGACGTATCAAACACAAAATGACACCACTTGCCATAACGCAACCCGGGAAAGGGACAGAGCTGTTCATGGGGACAAGGTGCCAGCACATTGAAACCGATTCGCATCAGTGAGTCACGAAGCAAAGAAATAAACCTTCCTGCGCGGGGTACTCCTGGCTCAACGACCAGAATGGAAGCGTTTGCACCTGCATAGCTGGCTAGAATTCCCGTATGATGTTTTACTTGGGCTTCTAGGGGCATCGGATTGTCCCAGAAAAGCTCGTTAAACATGTTAGCGCTCGTAACAAGCGAAACCTTTCTCCGTAGAGAAACCCCGAGTTCTCCCTTTAGACGAACTATCTCCCAGGGCTCATCTCCTGTTTTGGCTGCGAGAGAGAGGAAAAGGTCTTCTCCGGCAGACAAGGCCCCCTGCGAGATATCGACACAATACCAAGTCAGCTTTTTTTTCCTCAGCTCAGGACGTGCCATCCAGAGTGCGATCGGTAAGGTGAGAGGGCCGGATCCCAAATCTACTGCTGCATCTCCATCTTCCAGCGACAACGGAAGGGAAACGCAAAGCCTGGTCAGACGGACCAGGTTCCACCACATATAGTACCGTATATATGCGGAAAGAACCGGAGGCTCGTTCAGATAGCCGACTCGACGGTCACTCCGCTCATCGGTAAGTTCATGGGAGAGATCCCTGATTTGTTCCGGGAGCATCTGGAGTTTCTTGCTGTCCAGCGGAAAAACAGACTGGACTATTTCCGGGAAGGATTCCAGAAGGTCGCGCACATCTTTGGTCAGGATGCCGAATACCGGAGCTTCCTCTGCCGGAGCTGAAAACGGCCGCCGTGGCGCACGAGCCCGATCTCCAGAGTGTGAACCGGAGGCTCTTTCGGTCAGAGGCGTCATATTCCGTCCGGAAGGCTCGTCTTGACGGTTCCTGGAATGAAGCCCCCTCGCCGAACCGGTGGTCCTATCCCGTCCGGCAACAACATTTCCCGTACGGCTCCTCGTACCGGAACCGGTATATTCATGCCGGTCATGTACTTTATCGGAGGATTGTGTTCTGAAAGCTCTGTCCCCGACAGACTTCTCATTTTCAGAATCACCCCCCTTACCTGCCGGTCTTCGATCAGGTCTTCTCTCGGACCGTTCTTTCCCGGGTCGGGATGCATGATTCGAACCTCTCCTTTTCGAGAGAATATCCTCATAAAATGGTTTGGATGTACCATCCTTGTTGTCTGTCATCTTCTGGATTCCTTCTATGTTTTCGAGCTGTGAAAAAAACATCCGGGGACAGAGCTCATCACGAGCTACATTGTTCAACCGGTGCATAAATTAGACATTCCATTTCTGGACGATCCTGTATATATCCATTAACTCTGTTCGGATTGTATCAAACGATTCTTGCATCCGGACCAGTCTGCTGTCGGTCAGTTCTGTCAGAAGGCGTTCCCCGGCGCCCTCCAGCGTGTATTTTTTCTCCTGTACCAGGAATTTTATCCTGGTCAGGAGCTGAATATCCCTGGGGCTGTAGTAACGGCGACCCTGGTCATCCTTTCTGGGGCGGATGAACGGTATTACCTCCTCCCAATAGCGCAGGACATGCGCCTTGAGCCCGGTAAGACGTTCAACATCCCCGATCGAATAGTCGGCCATCCCTTATCCTTCCCGCTGCTCCCATTTTTTGCGGCTGCCTTTCACCTCGAGAACGACCGGAATCTGGTCAAAACCCAAATCCTTGCGGATCCGGTTCCGGATATATGCCAGATAAGAATCGGTTACTGCTTCAGGGCGGGTGGCGAAAAGAAGGAACTGTACGGGATTTGTCTGGGTCTGGACCATATAGCGTATCTTGAACTTGTTCACCCGTCCCTGGGGCGGAGGAGCGGCAGCGAGCCAGTCGTTAAGAGCCATGTTCAGTGCGGAGGTTTCAATACGTTTTGACAGCTGGCCATACAGGGCAATTGCAGTATTGAGAAGTTCACCGATTCCGGAACCCTTAAGGGCGGAGAGGGCAACAACAGGGGCATATTCCATCTGGCCGAACATGACTTTCATGCTCTTGACGGTGTCCTTGAAACTCTTGCTGTCCTTTCCCATGGTATCCCACTTATTCAGTACGAAGATGACGCCAAGACCCGCCTGGGACGCATGCGCGATGATCTTTTTGTCCTGTTCGGCGAGTCCTTCCTGCGCATCGATCATGTGAAAGACGACATCAGCATCCTTGAGGGTCTTGATTGCACGATTGACCGAGTAATACTCGATGTCCTCCTTGACCCGGGCTTTCCGTCTTATTCCGGCAGTATCGAGAACACGAAATTTCTGTCCCTTGTAGGTAAATTCACCCTCGACAACATCCCGGGTAGTTCCAGCAATATCGGAAACAATCGAAGCCTCTGTCCCTGTCAACCGATTTGAAAGGGTTGATTTCCCGGTGTTCGGTTTGCCTATGATGGCAATGCGGATACACCTTTCTTCCTCACCCTTCTCAACCTTCGAGAAATCGAGGCCTGCGTTGATCATCTCACCCAGTTCGAAAATATTGTCGCCATGTTCTGCACTGATGAATTCGATGCGTCTGAATCCATAGCGATGATAGTTCCAGGCTTCTGATTCACGGCGACCGCCCTCGGTCTTGTTCACCGCGGCCACAAGCTTGCCCCAGTAGGGACGGAGCAGCGCGATAAACTCCTCGTCCTCGGCCGTCGCGGGTCCTGCCTCAAGAAGGAGGAGTATTTCATCAGCTTTTTTCAGGGCAGCGAGCGTCTTTTCGACAACCAGCTCGTCCATGACCGATTCCGGAGTCCCTGGACGGCGATCCAGCTTGAAGCCGCCGGTATCCATTATCCTGACCGGTTTTCCGTTGATGAAACAGGTATCCTCGAGCGGATCACGGGTGACACCGGGTGTCGGATCTGTAATCGCGCGGCGTTTGTGCAGAAGCCGATTGAAAAGAGTCGATTTGCCGACATTCGGCCGTCCGACGATAACCACCAGGGGGAGGTTGCGGTAGGTATCGCGATCGTCAAAGACAAATTCCGGGGGCGAAGCCTCACCGGATACAGATTCCGATACGAGCTCTGTCCCCATTTGATTCTGATTCTTGCTTTTATTCTTATTCATACGTCTTCATTTTTTCCTGTACCAGTTTCCGGATTTCCCGAGCGGCCGACAATTCTCGCGCCGCCTCGGCCAGTTCTACAGCATCGACAAGTGAAACCTTTCGGATCAGTTCCTTGACTTGTGCAAGATGGGCCGGAGCCATGCTGAAACTCCGGAGGCCCATACCCATCAACAGAAAAACCGAGCCAGGATCCCCAGCCATCTCGCCGCACATTGACACATCGACCTGGGACGCCTTTCCCGCCTCGATGGTCTGCCGTATCAACCGGAGCACGGCGGGATTGTAACCGTCGAACAGGTGGGAAACCTTGGAATTCTCGCGGTCGACGGCCATCGTGTACTGGATCAGGTCATTCGTCCCGATCGACATGAAGTCGATTTTCTGTGCCAGAAGGTCAGCGCAAACGGCGGCGGCAGGAATCTCGATCATGATTCCTGTTTTGAGGCCCTTGTTGAAGGGCAATTCATCACGGATGCATTCGGCTTTAGCTTCCTCGAGAACATCCAGAACCGCATCGAGTTCCTCGACATTGGAAATCATGGGAAACATGATCCTGAGGTCTCCATAGTAGCTGGCGCGGAGCATGGCCCGAAGCTGTTCCTTGAACATCTCGCGGCGATCCAGGCAATAGCGGACAGCGCGCCAGCCAAGAAGAGGGTTCTTTTCGGCAAGCGCGGTCTGTTCCCCGACCATCTTGTCACCGCCGGCATCAAGGGTCCGGATGATGACCGGAGCGCCGTCCATATGCTCGACTGCGCTGCGGTAGGCTTCAAACTGGGTATCCTCGTCGGGAAAGACGGAATTACCGAGGAACAGGAATTCCGAGCGGAAAAGGCCTATACCGTCAGCCCCCTCGTCCCTGGCGGTGATGGCTTCCTCGGCGAGAGCTATATTGGCCCGAAGGGTCATGCGGGCGCCATCAGTCGTATCTGCACGGGCCTTGACCAGCATGGAACGTTCGGCAGCCGTCTCTGCCTCGCGGCGAAGATCAGTCCGGGAGCGGGAGCGGTAGGCAGAAAGGAGGTCTGTCGTCGGTTCGGCAATTACGAGACCGTCTGTTCCATCGAGGATTATCTCTTCGCCGTCCTTCAGCAGGCCGAGCACGCCCCGGACGCCCATCACGGCAGGTATATGCCAGGTACGGGCCAGGATTGCCACATGGCTCGTGGCACCGCCTTCCTCGAGTATAATGCCGCAAATTCCGGAATCCTTGAGGGACAGAGCTTCGGAAGGCTTGATGTTCCGGGCAACAAGGATCGTTCCGGGCGGAATGAAACGGCTGGAAGCGCCCGACGCGCGGGAGCCGTCAGACTCCTGCAGGAGATGGCCCATTACCCGGCCAAAAGCATCCTCGATATCGACTGCACGTTCGGCAAGATAGGCATCCCCGGTAGCGCGGAGCATGCCAGCAGCATCACCGACCTTGTCTTTCAGCACAGCCTCGACATTCAGCTTCCGGGTAAAAAGCGAAGCACGGATCTGGGGAATAAACTCGGGATCGGAGAGCATCATCAGATGGGCGTCAAGAATTGCGGACTGTTCCTTGTTCCGGTCATCCTTGAGCAGAAGCAGTTCTGTACGTGATACGGCAATAGCCTTTTCGAAACGGCTCCAGTCACTCTCGGCAACGGCTTCGTCGATCTGGTATCGGGGAATTGTTGCTGACGCTTCATCGGCCAAACAAAAAACCGGTCCAATAATTATTCCGCGGGAAGCCGACAATCCTTCGAGTTTTCTCACGTTGTCTACTATACATGAAAAAAACAGCCTTGCATACAGCCGGAAATCATCGTATCATGGGCTCAATGGCAGACAAGAAGAAAAAAAAACCAGCATCAATCGGCACGCTCTTCTGGATCGCGTTCATACTCCTGATACTCATCCTTTTCTTCATGAAAAAAAACACGATTACCTCGGTGCTCGACAGCACCGGCGCAACAGATATCCTTTCCGGCAAAACGAGGGCGGAAAAGCTGACCGGTCCGGAGTCCGACCCCGAGGTTCCGTCCCTCAAACCGGCGACCGATCCTTCGCTGACCGGAGAGGTCGGGGATGCCAGCCAGAAGGGAGACGGATCAGCGAACGCGACGGGGCCAGAGCAATCGGCAACCGGGCAGGCGGCAACCGGATCGAACGCCGGAAATCCTGAAAATACCGGACCGGAAAAAAACGCCGCACCCGTTCAGGCAACCAGACCAGTCGCAGCACAGCCCGCGGGGAAACAGACGACGGCACCCGTTGAGCAGAAGGGAAGCCCGACGAAACCTGCGGTTCAAGCAGTTTCCTCTGCCCGGAAGCCCGCAAACCAGAAGAGCATCCCGGAAAAAGCCGCACAGACCAGAAAGTCGACGCTTTTTCTGGTCAAGATCGACCCGGACGGCAAGGTCATCCGCAGGGAGGTCGTCCGCGAGATCCAGCAGTCAGATTCCCCCCTCTCGGAAACCCTGAAGGCCCTTTTTGCGGGACCAACCGAGGCCGAACAGAAAAAGGGCTTGCGCTCGCTGGTTCCCAAGGGAACACGGCTTCTTTCAGCAACCGTCAAGGACGGTGTAGCAATCCTTAACCTGAGCGAGGAATTCCAGTTTAACCAGTTCGGCATAGAGGGATATCTCGGCCAGCTGGCACAGATTGTCTATACCGCCACTTCATATCCTACCGTCACCTCAGTCCAGTTCCTGATCGAGGGGCAGCGGCACGAATATCTGGGAGCCGAAGGAGTCTGGATCGGAACCCCCCTTTCGAGGGACAAATTCTAGGCCGAGCATCCAGAAGCGGGTAAAAGTCCGTACGTCAACAGGCGAATCGGTTTCTGACCGGCTTTCACGGTGCCGACCGGCGAATAATCTGGAAGCTGGCAGGCCGGCCTGTTGACCGCCTGAAGCGTGGGGGCGTTCAGCGTGTGGGCAGATACAGATTGAAGAGAGCGGATCAGTCTGCTTCGGCTAGATCTACACGCATGACCGAAACTGCCTGCCGCTTCTCCGGATCGACGTCAACGATGGGTCCGCGGAGGGCTCCGCGGGTCTCGGCCGGTTCCATTTTATAGAGAACCTGGGTGATATTGCGCTTGATCGCAAGATCGGGGTCTATGCCGATCACCGAACGGATGGAGCCGGTCATGCCGAGATCGGACAGGTACGCGGTCCCGCCGGCAGGATGCGCTCGTCGGCCGTCTGTACATGGGTATGGGTTCCGGTAACAGAGACCGTTTTCCCCGCGAGGAAAAGTCCCATCGCTTCCTTTCGGGG
>Ga0183099_1001935_pt1 | contig 11188 bp, 8 predicted proteins | sample Biomet1_FD_127788 | JGI IMG/M metagenome (GOLD analysis project Ga0183099, IMG submission 127788) | Microbial communities from bioreactor (seeded with anoxic lake sediment) at LBNL, California, USA - Biofuel metagenome 1 | ecosystem: Engineered > Bioreactor > Anaerobic > Unclassified ... | reverse complement strand
CGCCAGTAATAAAAAGAACCGCTGATGCATATTGTTTATTAGATTTTTGGCATTATTATATGAAGTCTCGGAGTGATGTGTATATTTTTTGGCGGTAATGCTTATATCTGAGTGTCCCATTAATTCTTTTGCAACATTAATAGGTTGAATACTTTACAACCCATTTGTATATTCATAGCTCTCTTGAGCTTCTCCATCGAGTCCTAATGCCTGCCGTAGTCATATGCAATCCATTTGGACAGCGAAGGGAACAGAGTGATCGGAGGAGGCCGCAGGCCATTGCTCTCCGCCAGTAATAAAAAGAACCGCTGATGCATATTGTTTATTAGATTTTTGGCATTATTATATGAAGTCTCGGAGTGATGTGTATATTTCTTGGCGGTAATGCTTATATCTGAGTGTCCCATTAATTCTTTTGCAACATTAATAGGTACTCCGGCATCTTGTAAGTCTGTACAGTAGGTATGCCTTAGACAATATGGTACTAAATCGTCAGCTACTCTATAAGGCTTTAAACTTCATTGTTGAATACTTTACAACCCATTTCTATATCCATAGCTCTCTTGAGCTTCTCCATCGAGTCCTAATGCCTGCCGTAGTCATATGCGATCCATTTTGATTTTTAAAAATATAATAATAAGGTTCAGCCTTCAAAGCTTTCAGCTCTGGAAGCAAAATATCAGGTATAGGAATGGTTCTCTTGTCTGATTGACTCCGATTTCTGTAATCACGGCGAACGCTAGTTTCTACTTTGTAATGAAGTGTCAAGGTATTACATCCAGTAATATACTATATTAATTTAACAAAAGGGAGGTTTCAAAGTGATTTATGTTAACAAGTTACAAGAAACTAATATAACATCAGGACAGATGAATATGTTATTTAGACTAAGAATTATTTTCAGAGATATAGCTACTTGGATAAGAGCCTATTTAGTTAGTACAGATCCAGAGCTCAAGCAAGCTATAAAGGAAAAATTAAATAATCTGCCTATAGAATATGGGAATTGTTTTAAGACTTTATTTGGGGGATAACGCAGCTAAAGAATTTACATCTACTTTTTTCGAATTACTTTAAACTTATGATATCTCTAATAGATGCACAAGAGAGTGGTGATACCAATGCAGCAAATGAATATACAAAGCAACTGGACCAAAATGTAGATGAAAGAGTTAATTTTCTTTCACGAATTAATCCATTTTGGGAGAAAAATATTTTATCAAATTACTTAAAAAATTATAATGATATGACAATTGAAGAAATAAATACATTTTTAACAAAAGATTACAAAAGAAATGTAGATTTATTTGATAGGATTTTAAACCTTACATCGGATATAGGTGACTATATTGCAGATGGTTTAGTAAAGTTTTTCACGTTTAGTTCGAGAGAACCCAGAGTGCCGGAATAATGATTTTAATCTAAGAAATTTAATTTAGTTTCTTAGATTGGTTACATAACTGTACAAGCCTATAAGTTTTATTTAGGAGTGATCACAGAATCTTGTATCGATTGATAATTTCTATTCTAATAAGTAGTGAAGTAGTGAAGTAGCAAAATTATGTATCCAAAATATAGTATATTAATTTAACAAAAAGAGGCTTCTGGATGATTTGTATTAGCCAGTTCCAAGGATTTAACATAACACCTGAACAGATGAATTTATTATTTAGAATAAGAATTATTTGGAGAGATATCGCTACTTGGATGAGGGCCTATTTAATCTACACATTCCTAAATTCAGATCCAGTACTTAAACAAGCTGCAGCGGAGCAATTAAATAATCTGCCTACAGCATATAGGAATGTTTTTAAACAATATTTCGGAGATAAAGTGGCTGATGAATATGTTAATCGTTTATCGGATTACATTAGACTATTAATATCTTTAATTGATGCAGAAAAGAGTGGTGATACTTATGCAATAAATGAATATACCAGGCAAATATACCTAAATGTAGATAATAGAGTAAATTTACTTTCAAAAATCAATCCATTTTGGCAAAAAGAAACTTTTTTAGATTTGTTAAATAACTTTACTAAAATGACAATTAGCGAGATAACTACATTTGCAAATAAAGATTATTTAAGAAATACAGATTTATATAAGAGTATTTTATCTTATACAGATAGCATGGGCGATTATATTGCAGATGGTTTAGTAAAGTATCTTGCTTATTTGAGGGAGCCAGGAGCACCGGAATAATGATGTTAATCTAAGAAATTAAATTTAGTTTCTTAGATTGTGTACTAATTGGACACATTAATTAACCTTTTTATTAACATTTTTTATACTTCTTCATATAATTATACTATACCTAACTTAGGTGAATTATTTATAAAGGTGATGTGATATGTATAGAAACAAAAATGATTGTTGCGATTGCAATCGCTTTAATCCTATTGAAGCAATTCAAAAAGGAATTTGCAAAATCAAAGAAGGTATAAGAGATATTCATGATGGGCTTAATGACATCTGCAGATGTAAAATTCGCGAAGGTATAAAAGATATTCAAAAAGGGCTGTGTAAAGTTGAAAAAGGGTTATGCGATGTCATTGAAGGGTTAAAAGATCTCGATTTTGAGTGTGATTGTGAAGGTAAGAAGGAATTAAGAGAAGCTATATGTGATATTAAAGATGGTGTCCGGGGTGTGCAGGAAGGTCTGAATTGCCTCCAAAATTGTTTCCTTTGCGAAGGTATAGAATGTGTTCGCGAAGGGCTGCAGGATATTGAAGAAGGCTTATGCAATCTAGTTAAAGGAGTAAATGATATTATTGACGATAGAGAAAAAAGAAGAAAGCATAAATGTTGTGTATTAGGTGAAGCAACCTGCGAAAATAGATCTGATGAAGATTGTAATAACCTGGGATATCTATTATCAAATTAATATGCTTTTCCAAAGCGGATAAGATTCTTTCGTACAGAATTTTTACTTAAAGAGGGATTAGATTTAATTATGCCCTCTACTGAAGAAGATAAATATTAATAACGGAAAACACTTGGCAAAAATTCCAATTTTATGTAAACTTTAAAATTAATATTAACGTAATAAGAAGCAACAAAAGGGTTAAGGGCATTGAAACGCTCTTAACCCTTATTCATAGGATCAATAATCTGATCAATTAATTAGGCTATGATTTGATCATACGTGAGATAGCTAGACACAGGTCCATTTTCATATTAACTAATTAGTTTAATTCTGTTTCAAGGTAAGAAGCGTTTATGGCCCTCACATAAAGCATATCCTTGATACATCCCATCTCCAACATACAGTTATATTACCCTTCTAATCTAATGTTTAATAACTTGTCTGTTAGTCAAAATCCAATATGATTAGAATGCTTTTTTTATCATAAAATTTTCTATACGAAACCGACAAGTTTCTCATTGATTCGCCTTAAATTAATGCTAGAATTATGCTAATATATAATATACCATTTTAGAAACCGTAAATTAATGTTTTGACTGATAGTTTGGTTTCCCAGTGGACTTTTTAGGGGGGTAATATTATTAAAACTAATTATTTAAGAAAAAAGGGAGTTTTATTTTAGAAGGTATTCCATGGATATTACGAAAACATGTTTACTCAGAATTCTTTAGGTATGTAATTACGGGCGGGATTTCATTTGTAGTAGATTTTACTGTTTTGTATCTATGTAGAGAAATTATACTGAAAAACATTTTATATTCATTATATATCTCTACTGCAATGGGATTTTTAGCAGGTGTGGTAACAAATTATATTCTCTGCTTAAACTTTGTTTTCCTGCATGCTAAAAAAACAAATTTAGGCAAAAGTGTGGGGGATAAAATCTTATTTGTGGTTATTGGAATAATAGGTCTTTTTATAAATGAGGCCGGTATGCATATTGGTGTTGAAATTTTGGGTATTAGTTACATGATTGTTAAAGTAATTATTGCAGCGATAGTAATGGTGTGGAATTATATTGCGAGAAAAATGCTTATATTCAATTTAAGTAATCAAAAAAATGCTGAAACAACTAATAATATGGCAAAGGAGCTGTAATTAATGGAGAGAAATGCTGTAATAATAGGTGCCGGTCCGGCTGGACTGACAGCGGCCTATAAACTACTGAAAGATGAAAGCAATATTCATCCAATCGTTATAGAAAAAGAAGATTTCGTCGGTGGGATTTCAAGAACTGTTAATTATAATGGAAACCGAATTGATATAGGAGGGCATAGATTTTTTTCAAAGAGCAAAGAAATCATGGATTTATGGCAAAAGGTAATGCCGATACAGGGAAAAAGTTCAATTGATGATATGGAATTAGGCATAGAAAAGCCTTTATTTCCTAATGGCCCTGATCCTGAACAGGATGACCGGGTACTATTGATCAGATCAAGGGTATCGAGAATACTTTATCTAAGGAAGTTTTTTGATTACCCAATTTCCTTAAAGCTACAAACGATTAAAAATTTAGGCTTCTATAACACATTGAAAGTAGGTATCACCTATATCAAATCTCAGTTGATCAAGCGTAAAGAAGAAACCTTGGAAGATTTTATGATCAATAGATTCGGGACATCTCTTTATAAAATGTTTTTTAAAGATTATACAAGAAAGGTTTGGGGAAGAAACCCAGATGAAATATCGGCTGAATGGGGTGCCCAAAGAATAAAGGGCTTATCACTGACTAAAGTAATTATTTCTATGTTAAAAAAACCATTCATGAAAAAGGAAATAAACCAGAATAAAGTAGAGACATCTCTGATAGAGATTTTTTCTTATCCCAAAAAAGGTCCGGGCCAATTTTGGGAAATCATGGCAGAAGAGATACTAAAGTTAGGCGGGGAGATTTTACATAATTCAGCTGTTACAGGAATTAATGTTAAAGACGGAAAGATTGAGTCTGTTATTGTAAAATCGGAGTTTGAAGACAAAGAGATAAAAGCTGATTTTTTTATTTCTTCTATGGCTATTTCAGACTTGGTTGCTTCTTTGAATTGTGTAGTTCCTAATGAAGTGAACAAAACAGCCCGTCAACTGCCATACCGTGACTTTATGACGGTAGGGCTTTTGGTTGATAAATTAAAAGTTAAAAATACTAGCAAAGTTAAAACGGTTTCAAATATAGTACCTGATTGCTGGATTTATATTCAGGAGCCAGATGTAAAAATAGGAAGGATTCAGGTTTTTAACAATTGGTCTCCATATATGGTTAAAGACTTTAAAAATACAGTATGGATCGGATTAGAATATTTCTGTAACGAAGGAGATGAAATGTGGGAACAGACAGATGAAGAATTTATTCGGTTTGCAACTCAGGAAGCTGTTAAAATTGGATTCATCGAGGATGAAAAAGTACTGGACAGTGTAAGAATTAAAGTTGAAAAGGCATATCCTGCATACTTTGATAGCTATGAAAACTTTGATACGGTAAAAAATTATCTTAATAGCTTTGAGAATTTATTTTGTGTTGGAAGAAATGGTCAGCACAAATATAATAATATGGATCATTCCATGCTTACAGCAATAGAAGCGGTAAAGATGATAAGGTCAGGGAGAACCAATAAAGAAAGTGTCTGGGAAGTAAATACGGAATCAGAATACCATGAAGCAAGAGATAATAAATAAGGAGAATAGAAATGGAAGTAACAATAGAGGAAATACACGATATAAATAACAAAAAGAATAGGCGCCTTTTAATATTTTTAATGTTTATTCCCTGTCTCATTGCTCTTAAAGGATTGGATAATGATATCTGGTTTTTACTGAATCACGGAAGATATGTATTTGAAAACGGGATACCGTATATTGAACCTTTTACCATACATAAGGGGCTTGAATTTGTTATGCAGCAATGGTTATCTGCATGTATTTTTTGGATTACTTATAGTAATTTTGGGGCTATAGGCCTGCAATTTTTGGTAATGCTTTGCTTTGGGACTAGTATTTTTTTCATGTACAAATTGTGTTTGAAAGTTTCAGAAAATTTTTTTATATCATATAGTATTACCATTGTTACCAGTTTGATGGTTTCCTTATTCATGGTTACTCGTCCTGAAATATTTTCAAATCTGATATTTGTTCTGGAACTTTATTTAATGGAAAGTTATATTTTAAGTGATAATAAGAAGTACCTTTATTTTATGCCTGTTTTATCCATATTACTTATTAATCTTCATGCCGCAATGTGGCCTATGTTGTTTATTATTCTTATTCCTTATATTCTTGATTCTCTCAAAGTACCTTTTGCACAGGGATTTGAAAAAAAGCCGTTACTATTAACAACATGCAGCATGCTATTGGTAGGATTTCTAAATCCGTACGGCATAGATGCAATGACATATCTGTTCAGATCTTGCGGTAATCATGAGATTAATACGATGGTGACTGAAATGAGACCTCCATTTATCAACTCTGTGGCAGGGGCACTCGTTTATTGCAGTATGTTGATTGTAATATTATTTTATTGTTTTTACAGAAGAGGAACTACAAAATTAAGATATGTGCTGCTGACTCTTGGAACGGCGTATATAACTATTTCTTCAGTCAGAGGGTTTTTTGTTTTTTTTAATTTGCGGGGTATTTCCATTGGCATACTATTTAAAAGATTTAAGGCCTCCGGTAAGACAAAATAATTCGTCGAATAAAACTTTGTTATTAAGAAAAATATTAATTGGATTAATTGTATTGTCGATACTGTTTCTTGTATATCAAAAAGTTATATTTGAAACAGAAAGCAACAAAGAATACAAGCTTTTAAATGAAACGATACAGTTTATTCTTGAAAAAGAAGATGTTAAAAATATAAAATTATATACAGGATATAATGATGGCGGTATGACTGAGTTTTATGGCATCCCTTCATATATAGATCCTAGAGCTGAGGTGTTTATAAAAAAGAATAATAAGAAATCAGATATTATGAATGAATATTTTCAAATGCAGCAAGGTTCCCTATATTACAAGGATGTACTAAAAAAATATCAGTTTACAGATTTGCTAGTTACAAAAGACGATATTTTATATACGTATTTGAAACACGATAGAGGCTATAAAATTACATTTTCAAATAAAAAATACACCTTGTTTGAAAAAATTTAAAGTTCTTAACTGAAGATGAAAAATGCAGGCTACTTGCCTGCATTTTGTGTTTTTATACTTTTTAAGACCTCGTTGATAATAAGTGAGGTTGCAGAGATTTCCCTGCAACCTTTTTTCTTTTACCTTAAGATATGTACTTCTAATGAATCATTGCTGCAATAATAGGCGCGATGATCAATGAAATTGTTCCCATAACCTTGATTACAGCATTTAAGGAAGGACCAGCGGTATCTTTGAACGGATCGCCGATTGTGTCTCCAACAACGGCTGCTTTGTGGGATTTTGAACCTTTTCCGCCATGCGCTCCCGTTTCAATATATTTTTTGGCGTTATCCCATGCACCACCCGCATTGGACATAGTCAGGGCAAGCAGGACTCCGCTCGAAGTACCGCCAACCAGCATGCCACCAATAACTTTAAGTGCAGTTTCAGGATCAAATGCCGCAATGGCAAATCCTACAACTATAATACTCATTGGCGCAAGCAAACCTGGCTTGATCATTCTTCTGATTGCAGCTTTTGTGGAAATATCCACACATTTCTTATAATCAGCTTTTGCAGTTCCTGCCAGAAGGCCAGGAATCTCACGGAACTGCCTTCTTACTTCCTCAATCATATCAAATGCTGCTGTTCCGACCGCTCTCATGGCAAATGCACAGAAAAGGAATGGAATCATAGCACCAAACAACAAACCAAGCATAATCATTGGATTGAGAATATCAAGTGAAGTCAAACCTGCTCTTTGTGCAAATGCAGAGAAAAGTGCGATTGCCGTTATTGCAGCAGATCCGATAGCGAATCCTTTTGCGATCGCTGCAGTTGTGTTTCCAACAGAATCTAACTTATCCGTAATTTCACGAACTTCCGGATCAAGACCAGCCATTTCAGCGATACCGCCTGCATTATCCGCGATAGGGCCATAGGCGTCGATTGCAACGATGGTTCCGGCCATGGACAGCATTCCCATTGCTGCTAATGAAATCCCGTAAAATCCAAGTTGCCCACCTCCTGGAACCAGATAAGCAATTGCAACGGTTATAATAATAATTACGATAGGCATAGCTGTGCTTTCAAGCCCTACGGAAAAACCATAAATTGCATTAGTTGCCGCACCCGTTTGTGATGATTTGGCAATATTTCGAACCGGTGCATAAGCATGTGATGTAAAGTATTCTGTAACTAAACCGATTAAAATATTTGCAATTAAACCTGCCATGATTGAAATAAATAATTGCAGCTGATGACTTGGCAGTAAAAACCTTGTCAGAAAAAACGCTGCAACTGAACACAATATGAAAGAAGTATAAAGACTTCTGTTAAGACCTGACTGTGGGTTCTGATCATTTCCTGTGTAGATGAATACAGTTCCTATGATGGATGCGATAATGCCGGTGGCGCCTAAAAGCAAGGGAAGCATTACTCCTATATGGCCATGCAGGTAGGAACCTAACAGCATGGCTGCTATCGAAGTTGCTGCGTAGGATTCAAACAGGTCAGCACCCATACCGGCAACATCTCCAACGTTGTCTCCAACGTTGTCGGCAATAACAGCCGGATTTCTCGGATCATCTTCAGGAATTCCTGCTTCTACTTTACCAACTAAATCTGCACCGACATCTGCGGCCTTCGTAAAGATACCTCCGCCAATACGGGCAAAAAGTGCAATTAAGGAAGCACCAAAAGCAAAACTGTCAATTGCTGGGATAGAATCCGGATTGCTCTTTGCAACAAAAATGTATAACAAAGATACGCCAAGAAGTCCAAGTCCTACGACACCCATACCCATTACTGATCCGCCTTTGAAAGCAATTCCGAGTGCTTTTTTTAAACTGCTTTGTGCAGCATTTGTAGTTCTTGCATTCGCTCTGGTGGCAATATACATGCCCATATAACCGGCGCATGCGGAAAATAGAGCTCCTACAGCAAATGCTATGGCTGAACTCCATTTGTGCTCCGTAAAAAATGCCAAAAGTAAAAAAATCAAAATTGCTATTGGGAGCAAGGTTTTATACTGCCGATTTAAAAAAGCCATTGCTCCTTCCTGAATTGCTTCAGAAATTTCTTTCATTTTATCAGTTCCGATTTCTTCTTTTAGAACTGATTTTGATAAATACGCTGCAAATATCAGCGCTAAAATTGAGGCTACTAAAACAAAATTACTCATTTCAAATTTCTCCCTAAACAAAAACAAATTTTAAAACATGTATATTAGAAAACTTCTGAATATACATATTTTAGATAATAGAACTAACCGCTTACAACTAACCTCCTTTCTGCAATATTATATTGAAACATAATTTAAAACTATGAAAAAAGTATACTAAATAGTATACTGTATATTGTATCCATTGAAATATTCTTTTTTTCTCCAGAAATTAATAAATCCTCTTCTATTTAAGTATCTTCATAGAAAATAAGGATTTGAAAACTCGGAAATGACAAGAAGAATTTTATGGAATATATTTAAGCATATTCACGATTAAAATTACTTAATCACATTAATCATTATATCTTTAATAGATTTTATCAATAATTATATAAAATTATGATATTATTCTATAATATTATAGCGGAAAAGTCCAATGATAATTTATAAACAAATTATAAATTATAGTAAATTTAAACCTTTCAATTTATTCTAAGATAAATACAAAGTACCCCCATCATTAATAGGATGGGGGTACTTTGTGTTCGTATATTTGCTTGTAGGAAGATATATGCAAATTGTAATTATTCTTTAATTCCTGCGATAGCTTTAGCGAGTTCCTTCTTCTGGTTGATGTTGCCCTGACGAGCGATCATGATTCTCTGAGCCTGTGGGGAACCTGCGCCATGCAGTGATTCTGTTCTGTATCCGACTGCGGATGAACCTAAACAGATGTTTTCAAGAAATCTTAAGATTCTCATTCTGTTTTCAGTGCTTACTCCAGGAGCTGCTGCAAAGAACTTAGTGCACCATTCTCCGATTGACATTCCGCTCTGCCCAACCTTTAAATCGGAATTGAAATCTGTTTGTGAAGGCATAGTAACCATCAGGCCGCCTGCGATATCTTCAGCAAGTCTTACGATTTCATAAGGGAATCTTGTAACGTTCTGCTTACATACGTTTGCAAGAAGCAGATCGATCTGATAGTTTCCTGCAGCGGTAGGATAACCTTCTGCGGAACATGCGATACCGCAGCAATATAATGTTTCATTCAGGTGTGTCATTTCGATCAGTTTATCCTTGATGTGGGAAGCTTTTTGTGCTCCATTGTAGTCAGCAGCAAGTGCAGCAGCTCCGATGATAACATCGCCAACACCAACTTTGCATCCGCCGTAAGACTGTCTGTGATATCCTGCAAATCTTTCAACAAGCATTCCTGCAAAATCATATTCTTCACACATGAAGATTCTGTCATTTGGAATAAATACATTGTCAAATACTACTAAGGCTTCCTGTCCGCCGAACTTCTTGTTTCCAAGGTCAACGTCAGCACCCTTTTCTAATTTTCTTGTGTCGCATGACTGTCTTCCGTATACCATGAAAAGTCCAGGAACGTCTGACTGGATCGCGAAGGATACTGCATACTGCTTGTCAGCTTCTGTCATTGCGATGGTAGGCATGATCAGATGTTCATGGGAGTTGATGGAACCGGTCTGGTGGCATTTTGCTCCTCTTACTACGATTCCGTCTGCTCTCTTCTCTACGATTCGAAGGAACATATCAGGGTCACGCTGCTGGCTTGGGGAAAGACCTCTGTCTCCCTTAGGGTCTGTCATTGCACCGTCAACAACAAAGTCTTTTTCCTGAATATATTCAACATATTTCTTAAAACGTTCATGATACTGAGTTCCATATTTCTTGTCCATTTCAAATGTAGTTGAGAATACTGCATTGAAAGCGTCCATTCCTACACATCTCTGGAAGCAGGAAGCAGTCTTCTGTCCGAGCAATCTCTGCATCTTTACCTTTTTCTCAGGTCATCAGTGCTCTGATGAAGATGGGAAAATCTGTTTACTGTTTTTCCGGTAAGATTTGATTTCGCTGTCATTAAATCAGCATACTGAGGATCCTGTGCCAATTCATAAGTCATAGCCAAACAATCGATGGAAGGTCTGATCATTGGATGGTCC
>Ga0183099_1001934_pt1 | contig 11209 bp, 15 predicted proteins | sample Biomet1_FD_127788 | JGI IMG/M metagenome (GOLD analysis project Ga0183099, IMG submission 127788) | Microbial communities from bioreactor (seeded with anoxic lake sediment) at LBNL, California, USA - Biofuel metagenome 1 | ecosystem: Engineered > Bioreactor > Anaerobic > Unclassified ... | reverse complement strand
GATGGAATTTTAACCAACCTGGGCATTACAATGAACGGTGTGGTTAATATAGTAGTTCCAGATGCTGAACTGGTTGGCAGGGTTACAGGCAGGCGCATATGCAAGGCTTGTGGCGCTACTTACCACGTTGAATACAACCCTAGCAAAGTTGAAGCTATGTGTGATAAATGCGGCGGTGCGTTGTATCAACGCGACGATGACAAAGAAGAAACTGTGAAAAAACGCTTGGAAGTTTATCATAGCCAAACTGCTCCTCTTATTGAGTACTACAAACAACAAGGTGTTTATAAAGAAATCAACGGCCTGCAGGCTATTGACAAAGTATACGCTGATGTTAAAGAAAGTCTCGAAGGCGGCAAGTAATGATTCTTTTGAAGTCCGAACGTGAAATACGCTGCATGCGCGAAGCTGGCAGGATCGTAGCTTTGGCGTTGGATGCAGTCGGCAAGGTGGTAGAACCTGGAATTACTACACAGGAGCTGGACGAAGTAGCCAGAAGGACGATAGTAGAGCATGGCGCAAGACCTGCTTTCAAAGGCCTGTATGGTTTCCCTGCTAACATCTGTGTATCTGTTAACTGTGAAGTTGTACACGGAATTCCCGGTTCCCGCAAACTTGCGGAAGGTGATATCGTTAGTGTTGATTGTGGTGCGGAAATTGACGGTTTTAACGGCGATTCCGCGATCACCATTCCGGTAGGGACTGTTTCCCCGGAAATTGCGAGACTGATTGAAGAAACGCGTAATGCCCTTTATAAGGGTATTGAACAAGCGATTGCTGGTAATAGAGTTGGAGCAATTTCCCATGCTGTTCAGACTTATGCCGAAAAAGCAGGATTCGGAGTTGTTCGCGAATATGTCGGACACGGTATTGGCCGATCAATGCATGAAGAGCCGGAAGTTCCCAATTTTGGTTTTGCTGACAGAGGACCTCTTCTTAAAGCAGGTATGGTGTTAGCGATTGAACCAATGATTAATTTGGGAGCACGAGCAGTAAAAAGCACGGATGACGGTTGGACGGTCGTTACGAAAGATGGCAAACCATCTGCTCATTTCGAGCACACTGTAGCGATTATGCCGGACGGTCCGGAAATACTGACAAGACTTGCCTGACGGGAAGTTACACTTTATAATATTTCAGGCTTTGAAGCCTAACTGACAAGGAGGTCAATATCTGTGTCAAAACAGGATGTAATTGAGGTTGAAGGCACAATTTTAGAATCTCTGCCCAATGCCATGTTTCAAGTAAAATTGGAGAACGGTCATGTGATTCTCGCACACATATCTGGTAAGATACGCATGAATTTCATCAAAATTTTGCCTGGCGACAGGGTGACAGTGGAACTTACTCCATATGATCTAAATCGTGGACGAATTACGTATCGTTTCAAATAACCAAGACAGGCAAGAGGAGGTTTATTAATATGAAAGTCAGACCATCTGTAAAACCAATATGTGAAAAATGCAAAGTTATTAAACGTAAAGGTCACGTAATGGTAATTTGCGAAAACCCTAAACATAAACAAAAACAAGGATAAGAAGGAGGTGTATTGTTAATGGCACGTATCGCTGGTGTCGATTTACCAAGAGACAAGCGCATTGAGTATGCACTGCCGTACATTTATGGCATCGGATTGACTTTGGCTCGCGAGATTCTTGTTAAAACTGGAATCAATCCTGATACCCGTGTTCGGGATCTTACCGAAGATGAGGTATCAAAACTCCGCGAAACCCTTGACAATGATTACAAGGTAGAAGGTGACCTCCGTCGTGAGGAATCCCTCAACATAAAGAGATTAGTTGAAATCGGCTGCTATCGTGGCAGAAGACATCGTATGGGACTTCCTGTACGCGGTCAAAACACTAAGAATAATGCACGTACCCGTAAGGGACCAAAACGTAGCGTTTCTGGTAAGAAGAAATAATCTGTAAGGAGGGATAGACGAGTGGTTGCTGCAAAAAAAGTTGTCCGTACTAAACGGAAAGAACGCAAAAATATAGAAACTGGGGTAGCGCATATTCGCTCCACGTTTAACAATACCATCGTTACTATTGCTGATACCCGTGGCAATGTATTGAGCTGGGCAAGCGCTGGCGGCCTAGGTTTCCGCGGTTCCCGCAAAAGCACTCCTTTTGCTGCTCAAATGGCTGCTGAACAAGCTGCTAAAGCTGCAATGGAACATGGTTTGAAAGTTGTTGAAGTATTCGTAAAAGGTCCTGGTGGTGGTCGTGAGGCTGCAATTCGTTCCTTGCAGGCTGCAGGACTTGAAGTAAACGCTATTAAAGACGTTACTCCAATTCCACATAATGGCTGCCGTCCGCCAAAACGTAGAAGAGTATAATTACTGGGAGGTGTAACCAATAAATGGCAAGATATACTGAGGCTGTATGCCGTCAATGCCGTCGTGAAGGCGTAAAATTATTCCTGAAAGGCGACAGATGTTACAGTGATAAATGTGCTTTCGCGGTTCGTGCTTACGCACCGGGCCAACACGGACAAGCACGTAAAAAAGTATCTGAATATGGTGTTCAGTTACGTGAAAAACAAAAAGCTCGTCGTATTTATGGCATTTTGGAACGTCAATTCCATAATTGCTTTGAACGCGCTGAGAAACAAAAAGGTATTACCGGTGAAAACTTACTGGTTATGTTGGAAAGAAGATTGGACAACGTTGTTTACCGTCTTGGCCTGGCTGAAAGCCGTAGCCAAGCGCGTCAAATTGTTACCCACGGTCACATTGCCGTAAACGGCAGACGTTTGGACATTCCTTCCGCATTGGTAAAGGCCGGCGATGTTGTTTCCATTATGGAAAACAGCCGCGGCAAGGAGTATTTCAAGGGTATGGCCGAAACTTTGGCTACGAAAACCGTTCCGGCTTGGATGGTTCTTGATGCTCAAAATCTTTGCGGTAAGATTGACAGATTCCCGACTCGTGAGGAAATTGATGTGCCTATTGCTGAGCATCTTATTGTTGAGTTGTACTCTAAATAATGGACCATCTGCCACCAAATATAACGCGTATTGTGGTAATACGCCAAAGAGGAGGCTTTCCGCATGATAGAAATTGAAAATCCAAAATTGGTTACATCCGACATTAGTGATGATGGCCGTTATGGTAAATTTGTTTGGGAACCACTTGAACGTGGTTATGGTATTACATTAGGGAATAGTTTGCGTCGCGTACTTCTCTCTTCATTGCCAGGTGCTGCAGTTACTGCCGTCAAAATTGACGGCGTGCTGCACGAATTTTCAACGATTCCTGGTGTAAGGGAAGATGTTGCGGATATTATTCTCAACATAAAAGCGCTTTGTCTGAAGATGTACAGCAGTGAACCGACAATAATTCGAATCGAAGCCAGCGGTGAGCAAGAAGTTACTGCAGGCGACATCCTTCATGATGCCGATATTGAAATTTTGAATCCGGAATTGCATATTGCTACTTTAGACGCTGATGCTAATTTCAACATGGAAATCTATGTAGAAAAAGGTCAAGGTTATGTTCCTGGCGACAAAAACAAGAAGCAGGATCAACCTATTGGCGTGATTCCCGTAGATTCCATCTACTCTCCTATTACGAGAGTTAAATTTGGCGTTACTGACACTCGTGTTGGCAACGTAACGAATTATGATAAACTCACTCTTGAGGTATGGACTGATGGCAGCATTATGCCGGATGAAGCTGTGAATGCGGCTTCAGGCATAATGATCGGCTATTTGCGTTTGTTCGAGATCGGTAAAGGCTCACAAGCGCCTATAGTTAAAGTTCCGGAAGGCTCACAGCAGGAAGAACCTGTTGTTGAAACTGGCAAGGGACCTGTTCCGATACCAATTGATGATCTTGATTTGTCTGTTCGTTCTAACAATTGCCTGAGACGTGCAGGTATCAATACGGTTGATGAGTTGACTCAAAAAACCGAAGAAGATATGATGAAAGTACGAAACTTAGGACGCAAATCCCTTGATGAAGTTAAGAAAAAGTTAATTGATCTGGGTCTCGGTTTGCGGAATTCCGAAGAAGAATAGAAGGGGGCGAAAACAAATGGCATATAGAAAATTAGGACGCAATTCCAGCGCCCGTAAGGCTCTGTTTCGCAGCATTTTGACGTCCTTCTTCAAACAGGAGAGAATAGAAACTACTGCGACAAAGGCGAAAGAAATCAGCGGCTTGGCTGCAAAATTGATTACTTTGGCAAAACAAGGTGACTTGCATTCCCGTCGTCAGGTTCTTGCGTTCCTCGTGGATGAAGAAGCGACTAAAAAGCTTTTTGACGAAATTGCTCCAAAGTACACTGATAGAAACGGCGGGTACACTCGTATTTACAAGCTCGGACCTCGTCGTGGCGATGCAGCGGAAATGGCTATTTTAGAATTGGTTTAATAAGCAACGGTTAAAATTGCAGAGACTCTTGTCTCTGCAATTTTTTTATAAAGAATTACTAACTAGTTTTAGCGCCAATATAACAAGACAAGAAGTTAACCACAGATAACATGCAGGTTGACGTTAAAACAGATTAATAATATAATAATTGAGGATGTTTTTCCTTTAAATAATTGAAAGTATGGGGAGCTTCAGACGGATGAAACCGATAATCGAAGTAAAAATCTTAGCCACATATATTACGATTCTCAGAATCGGGAAATAAGAGCTTTGGATGGAATAAGCATGTCCATTGAGCAAGGCGAATTTGTTGCCGTTATCGGTACGAATGGTTCCGGCAAGTCGACGCTGGCTAGGCATTTTAATGCATTACTGTGCCCTACTGAAGGTATCTGTCTGATTAATGGCATGGATTCGAACCTGGAAGAGAATCTCTGGGAGATAAGACAAACCGTTGGCATGGTTTTCCAGAATCCTGATAACCAGATAGTAGCTGCCATAGTCGAAGAAGACGTGGCTTTTGGGCCGGAAAATATTGGTGTACCACAGGCTGAAATAAGACCGAGGGTGGAAGCGGCACTTGCCGTGGTAAATATGACTGAATATGCCAAGCACGCTCCGCATCTCCTTTCAGGAGGACAGAAACAACGTGTAGCAATTGCTGGTGTCTTGGCCTTGCTGCCTAAATGCATAGTTCTGGATGAACCAACAGCTATGTTGGACCCTAAGGGCCGTAAAGAAATAGTTGCAACTGTTAAGAAACTAAATAAAGAGAAAAATATTACTGTAGTTTATATAACTCATAAGATGGAAGAGGCTCTTTTGGCCGATAAAATAATCGTTATGAAACAGGGTAAAATAGAAATGCAGGGAACTCCTGGAGAAGTATTCAGCAGAGTTGAGCAAATAAAGGAATTAGGCCTCGAAGTGCCAATAGCGGCAGAAGTAGCTGCTGAATTAAGAGCAAGCGGGCAGCAGATAGCTGAAAATACAATAACCCCTGAGGAGTTGGCGGAAGCACTATGTCAATAAGATTAGATAATGTGTCATACACCTATATGAAAAAAACGCCATTCGAACGTACAGCGTTAAAAGAGATTACACTGACGATAGAGAAGGGTGAATATATTGCTGTCATCGGTCACACCGGCAGCGGGAAGTCCACGATGATGCAGCATCTTAATGGTTTACTTAGCCCTGATGCGGGGCAAGTCTTTGTTGACGATGTTGACATCAGCAGCAAACGAACAGAGGCAAAAAAGGCCAGAAATAAGGTAGGAATGGTATTCCAATATCCGGAACATCAGATTTTTGCAGAGACTATTTTCGAGGATGTAGCATTCGGACCGCGCAATAAAGGTTTATCCGAAGAAGAAGTTGAAAGCCAGGTCAAAGCTGCTTTGAGTTTTGTTGGTCTTGATTATGATACTTTTGCCACTCGTTCACCATTTCAATTATCAGGCGGTCAAATGCGCAGGGTAGCTATAGCAGGTGTTGTAGCGATGGATCCGGATTATCTTATTCTTGACGAACCATCGGCTGGTCTTGATCCACAGTCCCGGGACAGTATTTTCCGGGAAATAAATGCTCTTTACCAAGCCAGAAAGATGGCGGTTATCCTTGTTACGCACAGCATGGAAGAAGCAGCACAATATGCCAATCGACTGCTAGTCATGGCAAAGGGCAAGATTGTCATAGATGGCGAAAGTGCTGAAGTATTTCAAAATCACCGCGAAGCTTTGAAAGAATTAGGCGTCGATGTGCCACAGGCTATCAAACTGGCCGATATTTTGCGTGAGCGTGGTCTGCAGATAAGCAATGATGTGCTGAAAACAGAGGACCTTGTTAAACAAATTAAATTGGCAAAGGGGTGGATGTAGATGCTAACAGACATTAGTCTCGGTCAATACTACCCCGGTAATTCTTTTATTCATAAATTAGATCCACGGACTAAGATTCTTTCCTCACTGGCTTATATAATTGCTGTCTTTCTGGCTGCAGAATCTACATCCTATGCGGCTGTTATCGGGTTTCTTTTTGTTGTAATCGCTTTTTCACGCTTGCCTTTTATTTTGGTCTTAAAATCAATCAAGCCTTTATGGATAATTATTTTGCTGACTTTGTGGATTCATGTATTTACAGGGCAGGGCGAGGTTTTGTGGTCCTGGAAATATCTAATAATTACCAAAGAAGGTCTGGCTATGGGCATTAAAATGTCTCTGCGCCTGATTTTGCTTTTGATGATATCCTCAATTCTTACCTTTACCACGTCACCTATTGTTTTGACGGACGGGATCGAGGCAATTTTAAAACCGTTTAAAAAAATAGGCGTACCTGCACATGAACTGGCGATGATGATGACGATTGCGTTGCGTTTTATACCTACATTATTGGAAGAAACAGATAGAATAATGAAAGCACAGAGCGCAAGAGGAGCTGATTTTGCTTCAGGCAACATAGTCAGAAGAGCAAAGAATATGCTGCCAATATTGGTACCGCTGTTCATCAGTGCCTTTAGGCGTGCTGACGAATTTAGCAGTGGCGATGGAAGCGCGCTGTTATCGTGGCGGCGAAGGCAGAACAAGGATGCATGAGCTTGCCTACCAACAAAGAGATATGATGGCTGCTTGCGGTGTGGCTGCCTTACTTGCTGCTATGGTGATCCTGAAATGGGGTGGCTTTTTGTGCGCTATCTGAAACTTACGCTTGCCTATGACGGCAGCAACTATCATGGGTTTCAGCGTCAGAAGAATGCGGTTGGCATTCAGCAGATCGTAGAAAAGGCTCTCAGTATTATTTTTTGCGAAGAAATCAAAATAGCAGCTTCCGGCAGGACCGATACCGGTGTCCATGCTCATGCGCAGGTGATTTCATTTGCAACCAGCGGCACAGTGCCGACTGACAATATAGTTCAAGCCATGTCAAGCTATTTGCCGGAGGACATAGTTGTCTGGAAAGCAGAAGAGGTTACTGCTGATTTCAATGCTCGTTACTCTGCGCTAGCGAAACGCTACGTTTATCGTATCCTGATCACAGAAGCAGTAAATCCTTTTGAACGGAATTACACCTGGCAATTCAAAAAAATGCCCGATCTGTCTTTAATGCAGGCGGCAGCGGACATTATTATCGGTGAACATGATTTTTCCGCCTTCCGCTCCGCAGGCAGTGCCCCAGTGAAGACCATAAAGAACATTTACAAGGCTGAGTGGACCAGGATAGGCGAGCAGGAACTGCGCTTTACCATTGAAGGTGATGGCTTTCTTTATCATATGGTAAGAAATTTGGTCGGTGCCATGGTAAGAGTAGGTAATGGTAAAATAACTTTGGAACGATTCAAAGAAATCTTAGCATCCGGCGACAGACGACAGGCTGGGTACTGCCGCACCACCACAAGGTCTATATCTGGACGAAGTATTTTATTGACAAGTACAAGCGATGATTTTAACCCTTGCCAAATAGATATGAGACAGAGTAGCTTGTAATTTATAATATTAAGAAGTATTTTATTGATATTTTCTTGACAAAAGTTGCAAAGATGTTTACAATATATGCATATGACTTTGACATCAATTCCACTAGCCCCGGAATTGCGGAGAAGAAGTATATTGAACGCGAAACACTTATAGGGAGGGAAAAGGATGAAATCATATATGGCTACACCGTCCACCATCGAACGCAAATGGTTCGTAGTAGACGCAGCTGATAAAACTCTTGGCCGTATGGCTGCTGAAGTTGCTAAAATCCTTCGTGGAAAACACAAGCCAACTTTCACCCCACATATGGACACTGGAGATCATGTTATTGTTATTAACGCAGATAAGGTCGTTTTGACTGGTAAAAAATTAGTTCAGAAGACTTACTTCCGTCATTCTGGATATCTTGGCGGTACCACCTTCACAACTGCTGGTGATATGCTTAAGAAAAACCCTGTAAGGATGGTTGAACTTGCTGTTCGCGGCATGATTCCTAAAAATCGTCTTGGCAGCCAGATTTACACAAAATTGCATGTTTATGCTGGTTCGGAACATCCGCACGCAGCACAACAACCAGAAGTGTTGGAAATCGACATAAGATAAGATCCGGAAAGGAGGAGCAAATAAATGGCAAAAGTTACTTATGATGCAACCGGTCGCCGTAAAAGTTCTGTTGCACGTGTTCGCCTGGTTCCGGGTGAAGGCAACATTATTATCAACGATCGTGAACTTACTAAATATTTCGGCTTGAAAACTTTGGAACTCATCATTAAACAACCGTTAGAAGCTACTGAAACTGTTGGCAAATATGATGTGCTCGCTAATGTTGTCGGAGGTGGTATCTCCGGTCAAGCAGGAGCAATCCGTCATGGTATTGCTCGCGCATTACTCAAAGTTGATGAGGAATATCGTCCTACTTTGAAAAAAGCTGGTCTCTTAACTCGTGACCCGCGTGAAAAAGAGCGCCGTAAATACGGTCTCAAAAAAGCGCGTAAAGCTTCCCAGTTCTCTAAACGTTAATATTTTAAAAGCACAAAACCCCGTAGAACAAGCGTCTACGGGGTTTTTCTTTATCTTAAAGCTCATTAAAATCCATTAAATTTAACTTACAATAGACAAGCGATAGACGTAAAATAGACAACTACTACTTGAATGGCGGATTAACACTGAAACGGAAAATTTTCCTCAACAAAGCTAACAAAGTTTTTTAAAGTTGGATGATATTTAAGTTTGTCAGCTGTAACTAATGAAAAAGTTCGATAGACGGTCGGAGATAAGGGAATGCATGCTAACTCATAATGGCCATGGGAATGTGCTATGTTAGAAGTGCCAAAATAAACGCCGAGATTTTCCGAAGCGAAAGCCAAAGCTGCTTCCGTTTGGTCACAACAATAAGTAGTTTTAAAAGGTAGATTATTAGATTCAAAATACTTTTTTATAATTTCTTGCAGCGTATTGGTACCTGTCGGCAAGATTAGTTTTTCATTCTTTAAATCACTGACATTTACTTTGTTATTTGCACTGAGTTGATTTTTAGGGCTCATAATCGCACAAAGTAAATCATTGGAGAGTTTTAATACAAAAAAATTATCATCAATTATTTCAGGGTTACTGTCTGAAGAAATGATAAAAGCAATATCAATTTCTTTGTTTTTCAAAGCCATAAGCAGGGCGGTACTGCCTGTTTGCAGCAAAGTAATATTTATTTTAGGATGTTGTTTCTGAAATGAAGCTAGCAGTGATGGAATATCAAAAATTTCCATAATCGGAGTGGCACCAATGCGTAAAGTACCAACTTGCATAGAAGAATAATCTTGCATCAGAAGTCCTAGTTCTTTCCAATCATCTAAAATTTCTTGCGCATAGAAAACAAAGGCAAAACCAGCTTCTGTCAAACTTACGCCTTGACGACCTCGTTCAAATAAGCAGATGTTAAGTTCATCTTCTAATTTGATAATTTGGTTCGACAGAGAAGGTTGGGAGATATTCAAAAATTCAGCAGCTTTAGTAAAGCTAAGAAATTTAGCAACGGTTACAGCATAAAGCAACTGGTGTCTTTCCATCTGATTCCCTCCCAAAGTATTAATGGTCTTTTTTGTAAGTATAAATCTAAAAATGATGTTGCATAGTTTATAGCTATATAGGTCATAGATAAGAGGTTTTGTACAAATCATCCAAACCTTGCTACAATGCAAAAAGAAGTTGCATATATTATACCTTTCTAAAAAATAAAAAACAACGATACAGGAAGATGGCGCTAATCTTACGTTGTTTTTAGAATAGGAGGAATTAATACATGCTTTGGTTTGTTTTCAAGTCTTTTCACATCGACGTGAAAAGCGAAAGCAGCTGAAGCATGTTTTTTTATTTTAGGTTATTTAAAATTAAAAATGAGGGGGCATTAAAATGGAAATAGCTCAAATTATTATGGTATTGACTTTGTTATTAATGGTGACAGGTAAGACTCCGATTTATTTAACGGCAATCTTAGGATCCTCGGTTGCGGCAATGGCAGCAGGTTTTCCTCTGGCAGGAAAAGCAGATATAACAATTATTAAATTGATAAATAGTGGATTAAATCCTGTTATAGCTGATATGGCAGGAGTATTGATGTTTATTGGTATTATGACGAAAGCTGGTTTTTTGGATGTATTAATTCATAAAATAATGCAAATTGGCAGCAGGATTGGCGGAGCAGCGGGTATTACAGCTGCTGGCGCATTAGTTGCGGGTATTATTGGTGCGCTGACGGGTTTTACTCAACCTGCAGTTACCGCCGCTATTACTGGGCCTGCCGCAATTAAACTGGGGCAGGATCCTAATAAAACTGCTGGCCTTGCCGCACATGCAGGTCACTTTGGCAACTTTGCCGGTTTTACGCATCCAACACAGGTTGCTGTGGTTGCTACGGCTGCTATCGGATTTGGAATGATTAATGTAGTAGGAGCTATTGTTGGTATTTCTATCATTTGGTTTAGCTATATGCGGTTGCACAGAGAAAGTACCGCTAAAGGTCAGACTTTGACAAAGGAGCAATTAACAGAAATAGAAAATAGTTTAGCATCTTCGGCCAAAGTTTCTACCTTTAGGGCAATTTTGCCTTTCATCTTATTTATCATAGGTTTTGTTTTAGGCTATCCAGTTTTTTTAGTAGGTATATTTGCTGCTGTCATTACAGCGGTCTTGGGTAAAGTTAATATGAGTAATGGTGAAACGGCTATGTTAGAAGGCGTAGCTAAAATAGCAACTCCGCTCGTTGCTACTATAGGATTTTTGTATATGAGCAGTGTCATGAATAAAATTGGCTTGGTCGGTACTATTTCAGATCTATTGGGACCAGTTCTATCTATATCGCCAG
>Ga0183099_1001933_pt1 | contig 11210 bp, 9 predicted proteins | sample Biomet1_FD_127788 | JGI IMG/M metagenome (GOLD analysis project Ga0183099, IMG submission 127788) | Microbial communities from bioreactor (seeded with anoxic lake sediment) at LBNL, California, USA - Biofuel metagenome 1 | ecosystem: Engineered > Bioreactor > Anaerobic > Unclassified ... | reverse complement strand
ATACTTTTCTGTGTTTGTATATATTTGGCGAAAATATTTAATATTGTTTTCAAAAAATAACATTTATAAATAATAATTTCTCAGAAAATTGTATGTTTGCACTCTGAAAGGTATAGCATTCTTAAATTCAACTAATAAACGCGATATAGCTATGATAAAAAACTATTTGAGAGCTTTTTTTGTAAATCTGTTTATTTCTGCTTTTTTGTTTACTTCATGTGTAAATAAAGATTACGATTTGAACAAAGACATTGATTTAACTTTTCATGTTGGCGGTAATGGGTTAGCTCTTCCCGTAGGAAACACTGATTATATCAGATTGAGTAAAATAATTAAAGTAGATGAATCGGATGTCCTTCATTTAAATGGGGGAGAGTACTCCCTTTTGAAAGAAGATGTGGTTGCTCCTGTAAATGTGAATGTACCAAGTACCAGTCCTATAAATATAGCAACTATTACTTTGGAATCTCAGAATTTATATACTGTCGCTGGATTGTTGGCTCGTGCTACGCGAGGGGATGTAAGTCTTGATCTTAATGTTCCAGTTACAACTAGTCCATTTTCTTTATCTCACCAGGGTATACCTATAGAAGTGAAATCGATTAAATCAATAACACCTCAAAGTGGTGGAGTGGATGCAACCATTAGTTTGAGCCTTTCGGGTGTGACTTCTGCTGTTAATTATGAATTTAAGAATCTCGAATTAGTTTTTCCCGATTTTGTTGTTTCTCCTCAGCTGACTAACCACAAATTGACATTAAATGGAACCTTGAATCAGGGGTTAACCAAAGTTATTCATGTCAATATTACTTCTTTTGATTTTTCAAATGAAGCAGGAGGTGCATTGACTATAAGTAATCAAACATTGAAATTGGATAAATCTGTAACTTTTTCGGGTGTAATTACTGCATCGGGATTAAGTGCTTCTACTGTTACAGGAGAAGTAAAGTTGAAAGCTACAGTCCAGGTCGCACCTGCAACTATATCAGAGGTTGAAGGTAAAGTTGATCCTTCTATCAACATAAAGGTTAATCCAATTTCTTTAGATATTCCTGATTTTCTGAAAGATGATGCTGTAACAATGGATGTGGAAAATCCAATGATTCGTTTGAATGTTACAAATGCACTTAATATCCCAATTATAATTAATGGTGTGTTAAATGGTTACAGAAATGGAACTCAGATAAGCCAGGTTGCAATTGCGGGTACTGCAGATAATCCTATAAGGATTGATGCGAACGGTGCAACTGCAATTTGTCTTTCTAAAACAGGTCAAGGTGGCCCCGCAGGAAGTAAACAATATAAGATTGCTGATCTGAATAATATTGTGGCAAAGATTCCCGATCAGATAAAATTTACGATGAATGCAAATGCTGATCAGAGTGTAATGCATAAAATCCAGTTAGGTAAAAATTATAATGTGGGTATTAATTATGCTGTTGAAGTGCCGTTCAAATTTGGTCCTGGATTATCAATCGTTTATAATGATACCATTGATGATTTTAATGACGATATTAAGGATCTTGATGTGAAGAGTATGACTGTAACAACAACTGTAGAAAATAATATTCCATTGGACTTGCAGCTTCAAGCTACACCTGTTGGGATTAATAAAAGTGCCGGAGCACTGCCTGGTTTGACAGTGAAGGTAATAGGTGATATTAAATCTTGTGATGCAAATGGTGGAGTGCAAGAATCTCCTCTTACTATTGAACTGACAGAGACAACCAGCGGAGCTCTTAAGAAACTGGATGGCTTATTGCTAAAAGTTACAGCAAAATCTAATACTACGGTAAATGGGAAGCCTTTAAGAGAAGACCAGTATCTCCGGTTGAAGAATATTAGGATAAAGGCTACTGAAGGCATGGATGTGAATTTAAATGATAAATAATCAAGTACCTTAAAAATAGATAACGATGAAACTACGTGTTTTAACCACTATATTGATTTTTCTAGCCGGAGGGGTGTTTACAACTATTTCGGCACAGACATTGAGCTCTTCATACTTTTTGGAGGGAGCAACTTATCGCCATCAGCTTAATCCTGCTTTTATGGGTGAGAGGAACTATATAAGCATACCTATGCTTGGTAATATGAATGTGGGTACCAGTAGTAATGTGGGGTTGACGGATTTTATTTATAAATTCGATGATCCATCAGGTAAATACAATCTTACTACCTTTATGAATTCAACAATAGACCGAGATGAGTTTCTTGGAAAGTTGAATGCAAATAACCGTATTAATACGAACATTGGGTTTACCATTTTCTCAGCAGGATTTCATGCCTGGGGAGGATTTAACACCATTGAACTTGGAGTAAAATCTAATACGTCTTTTAATCTGCCATACGAACTGTTCAATTTTATGAAGACCGGTATGGATCAGGAAGTTTACCACATTAATAACTTTTCTGCCAATTCTAATAATTATCTTGAATTGTCTTTAGGACATGCTCATAAAGTTAATGATAAACTGACTGTTGGAGCCAAACTAAAACTTTTGGCAGGTATGGCCAATGTTGATGCCAAGATAGATCAGATGGATCTGACTTTGAATGGTGACAAATGGGAGGTAATGGCAAATGGTACATTGAATACAGCTGTTGGCGGTGGGTATTATAAGACTAAAACAGATAATCCTGGTGAAATAAATGGTTTCGATGTTGACAAAGCAGGCGTTGGCGGTTATGGTGCAGGCGTTGATTTGGGTGCAACTTATCAGTTAATGGATAATCTGACCTTGTCGGCTTCAGCACTTGATCTAGGATTTATTTCATGGAATAACAACCTTAAAGGTGCAACCCGTAATAAAGAATCATTTACTTTTGATGGATTTACTGATATTGCAATAGATCCTGAAACCGGAGATCCTAATGATATTGATACGCAGTTTGATAACATAAAAGATGACTTGAAAGCTATGGCTAAGTTTTATGACGAAGGAAAAACTAGTCGTACAACAATGCTTGCTACCACCATTAATGTTGGAGCGGAATATAATTTTCCTTTTTATGATAAACTTTCGGTAGGATTACTTTCAACTACCCGTGTTAATAAGCCTTATACATGGACTCAGGCAATGGTGGCAGCAAACATTCGTCCACTGAGATGGTTGGATGCTTCGGTTAACTATTCTTATTCTACTTTTGGCCCTAATCTGGGTTGGATGCTGAATTTGCATCCTAAAGGATTTACATTCTTTGTTGGGTCAGATCGCATGATTACGAATGTAACTCCACAATACGTGCCAACTAACAATCTGAATGCAAATATCTGTTTTGGTTTCAATATTACATTCGGACAACACAGGGATTAGTAGATTAAATGTAACTTAGTATCGGCCAGATTCATTATTTGGCCGATATATTTTTTAAGCAAAATGATTGCTAAAAAAGCTAAACCGAAGTGAGATAAGGCAAAAAACGTGAATGGAATGCTTCAAATTTCACAAAAAAGTGCCATCTTTGCAGAATGTTAGATATAGAAGTAACAATATTAGATCTGTTGGTAAAAGGATTTATCATTGGAGTGGTAGTATCTGCTCCTTTGGGTCCGGTAGGAGTGCTATGTATTCAACGTACTTTAAACAAAGGACGGTGGTATGGATTTGTTACAGGTCTTGGAGCATCATTTAGTGATCTTACTTATGCACTGTTAACAGGCTATGGCATGAGTTTTATTTTCGATTTTATCTCCACGAATCAATTCTACTTGCAATTATTTGGAAGCGTTATGCTTTTCGCTTTTGGTATATATACTTTCAGGAGTAATCCGGTTCAGTCATTGCGACCGGCATCTTCAGCAAAAGGAACTTATTTACACAACTTTGTCACAGCCTTTGCTGTAACACTTTCTAATCCACTTATTATATTCCTTTTTATAGGACTTTTTGCACGTTTTACTTTTGTGGCACCGCAAATACACATTTATGAACAAATAATAGGTTATCTGTTTATTGCTTTTGGCGCATTTACCTGGTGGTTTGCCCTTACCTTCTTTGTTAGTAAACTGCGGACAAGATTTAACGTCAGAGGTATCTGGGTGATTAACCGTGTAATAGGGGGAGTGGTAATAGTGGTCTCTGTCCTTGGGTTAATCTTTACCCTATTAGGAAAAGCACTTTACTAATTAGAAGAATATGTTTATAGCTCAGAAATTAAAGCAATCAAATATTGCAGAATACCTCATATACATGTGGCAGATTGAAGATCTTATTCGTGCTGCCGAATGTGATATTGATAAGTTGAAGTCAAACTTTATCAGCCAATATAAAATTAATGACGACGATAAGGCAAAATTAATCCAGTGGTATGAAGATCTTATTGGAATGATGCGTGACGAGGATGCTCTTGAAAAAGGACACTTGCAGATTAATAAAAATGTGATTATCTCATTAACAGATCTGCATATCCAATTACTGCACTCAGCCAAAGAACCTTTTTATAGTGCGGCTTATTATAAAGCTTTGCCTTTTATTGTGGAACTGCGTAATAAAAGCGGAAAAACAGAAGAGCCAGAGTTGGAAACTTGTTTTGAGGCGCTTTATGGAGTTATGTTGCTGAAGCTTCAAAAGAAGGAAATTACTACTGAAACAGCTAAAGCGCTTGAAGTGATTGCAAAATTCCTTTCTTTATTATCGAATTATTACGAAAAAGATAGAAACGGAGAATTAAAATTAGACGATTAAGTCATGAAGAATATATTGATAACCGGTGCCAATGGTCAATTAGGCAATGAAATGCGTTTGCTTTCTTCGGAAAACAATCAATACAATTACTTTTTTACGGACGTACAAGAACTAGATATTTGTGATGAACAGGCTATACAAGCTTTTGTTAATCAGAACGAAATTGATGTGATTGTGAATTGCGCAGCATATACTGCTGTTGATAAAGCTGAAGATAATGTTGAACTATGCAGAAAGCTGAATGCCGTAGCTCCGGGATATCTTGCAAAAGCAGCTCAGAGCAGAGGTGCAGCCATGATACAGATCTCAACTGATTATGTATTCGACGGAACAAATCATATTCCTTATACCGAGGAAGAAGCAACTTGTCCCGCATCGGCTTACGGTACTACCAAACTGGAAGGGGAACAGAATGTGATGAATAATTGTTCGCAAGCAATTGTGATTAGAACAGCATGGCTTTATTCTACTTTTGGCAATAATTTTGTGAAGACAATGATTCGTTTAGGTAAAGAGAAAGAAACTCTGGGTGTTATATTCGACCAGATTGGTACTCCTACTTATGCTCATGACCTGGCAAAAGCTATCTATGCAGCAATCAATAAAGGTATTGTTCGTGGCATTTATCACTTCAGCAATGAAGGTGTTTGTTCATGGTATGATTTTACTTTGGCCATTCACCGCTTGGCGGGAATCAATACTTGCAAAGTGAGTCCTCTTCATACTGCCGATTATCCTACAAAAGCTGCACGTCCTCATTATTCTGTATTGGATAAGACTAAGATAAAAGAAACTTTTGGCATTGAAATTCCTCACTGGGAGGTGAGCTTGCAAGAGTGCATAAATGATATTAATTAAACAAATATGCTTGACGAAATAAAAAGAAGGCGTACTTTCGCTATTATCTCTCACCCGGATGCGGGTAAAACTACTTTGACAGAGAAACTTCTTCTGTTTGGAGGGCAAATTCAGGTTGCTGGAGCCGTGAAGTCTAATAAGATTAAGAAAACGGCTACTTCTGACTGGATGGAGATTGAAAAGCAGCGTGGTATTTCTGTAACTACTTCCGTGATGGAGTTTGATTATAGAGACTATAAAGTGAATATTCTTGATACTCCTGGTCACCAGGATTTCGCTGAAGATACATTTCGTACGCTGACTGCCGTTGATAGTGTTATTATTGTAGTTGACGGTGCCAAAGGTGTTGAGGCTCAGACTCGTAAACTAATGGAAGTCTGCCGCATGAGAAATACTCCGGTTATTGTTTTCGTTAACAAGATGGACCGTGAAGGACGTGACCCATTTGATTTGCTTGATGAGATTGAAGCCGAATTACAAATCAGAGTTCGTCCGTTGAGCTGGCCTATTGAACAAGGTATTCGTTTTAAAGGGGTATATAATATCTACGAAGGTAAACTTGATCTTTATCAGCCAAGCAAACAAGTAGTAACTGAAAAAGTGGCACTTGATATTGATAGTGTTGAACTTGATAAAAACATTGGTGAAGGACTGGCTGATAAGCTTCGTACCGATCTGGAACTGATTGATGGAGTATATCCGGAATTTAATGTGGATGATTATCTTAAAGCAGATATTGCTCCTGTATTCTTTGGATCAGCTTTGAATAATTTTGGAGTGCAGGAATTGCTTGATTGCTTCGTTGAGATTGCTCCGTATCCTCAACCTGTACATGCAGAAGAAAGAATGGTAAAACCAGAAGAAGAGAAATTTACAGGTTTCATCTTTAAAATTACAGCTAATATTGACCCGAATCACCGTTCTTGTGTTGCTTTCTGCAAGGTTTGTTCAGGCAAGTTTATTCGTAATGCTCCTTATAAACATATACGTCATGGAAAAACAGTGCGTTTTTCTTCACCAACACAGTTTATGGCTCAGAAGAAGAGCACTATTGAGGAAGCTTATCCTGGCGATATTATTGGTTTACCAGATACCGGAAACTTTAAGATTGGCGATACATTAACTGAAGGAGAAGAGCTTCACTTCAAGGGGTTGCCTAGTTTCTCTCCTGAAATGTTCAAATACATAGAGAATGCCGATCCGATGAAGACCAAGCAACTCAATAAAGGTGTCGACCAACTTATGGACGAAGGTGTTGCTCAATTGTTTGTCAATCAGTTTAACGGACGCAAACTTATCGGTACGGTTGGTCAGCTTCAGTTTGAAGTTATCCAGTACCGTTTGCTCAATGAGTATAATGCTCAGTGTCGTTGGGAACCGCTCAGCCTTTATAAGGCATGTTGGGTGGAGAGCGACAATGCAGAGGAGTTGGATGCATTCAAGAAAAGAAAATATCAGTACATGGCAAAGGATCGTGAAGGCAGAGATGTTTTCCTTGCAGATTCCAATTATGTACTCCAAATGGCTCAAATGGATTTTAAAAGTATACGTTTCCATTTTACGTCGGAATTTTAAGCCCTAAAAAACAAAAATTTACCAGACAGAGAAAAATGTCTTGTCATCTTGTCTGAAATGTCTTGTCTCTTTAAGCAAAGAGACAAGACATTTTTAGCAAAGAGACTTGAAGTTTTTAAGCAGATATATTTGAAAAAGAATCAGATTATTTAATATTATATCGGAAGGTTTTGCCTTCCGATATTTTTTTGTCCGTAGTGATGGAATACCATTTTGTCGATGTTCTTAAAAGTTTTGCGGAAGTATGGCTTAGTTTTTTAATATATTCATTACATTTGTACACCTAATCCATAGAGAAAATTAAGACTAAAATAAAAACTAATGAAACAATTTATAAACTGTTTTCTCCCTTTCCCGGGGAAAGAACAGGTTAGCGAAACGATCGAAGAACTACGATCGACCGGTCTGGTACATAAAATATATTTTCTATCTGTTTCAGATATAGAAGATGTATATTCTGGGTGTGAGGTTCTTGTTGTCCCTTCTTTTTCCGGTTCACTAGCAGTTCATTCACTAGTAGCAAAATGCAATACTCCCTATACACTCATATATAATAAACATACGCCTCTTAAATTAGGACAGTTTGCTTTGGAACGGATGATACGCATTGCCACGGATACGAATGCGGGACTTGTTTATTCTGACCATTATCAATTGCATGGAAACGAACGAAAAAGCTGTCCGGTTATTGATTATCAACAGGGAAGTCTGCGAGATGATTTTAACTTCGGATCCATTGTTTTGTATAAATCATCCGCACTAAAGGATGCAGCTTTCCGGATGAATGAAACATATCAATTTGCAGGTTTCTATGACCTTCGTCTCAAAATCTCTCAAAAGGAAAATCTGTTGCATATCAATGAATTTCTTTATACGGAAATAGAACATGATAACTGGTTGTCAGGCGAAAAACAATTTGATTATGTAGACCCTAAGAACAGGCTTGTGCAGGTTGAGATGGAGCAAGCGTGCACTTCTCATCTTAAAGATATTGGTGGTTACCTGGAACCCAAGTTTAAGGATGTTTCTTTTGGTCAGACAGCTTTTGAATATGAAGCATCTGTTATTATTCCCGTTCGCAACCGTATTCGTACAATTGAAGATGCCATTTGCTCGGTACTTAACCAGCAAACCGATTTTAAGTTCAATCTTATTATTGTCGATAATCATTCGACCGATGGAACTTCGGAGGTTATAGATCGTTATGCTTCCGATAACCGTTTGATTCATCTTATACCAAATCGTGATGATCTTGGTATAGGAGGATGTTGGAATGAAGCTGTTCATCATCCTGCCTGCGGGAAGTTTGCTGTTCAGTTGGATAGTGATGATGTGTATAGTGATGAGCATTCCCTTCAAAAAATGGTTTATGCCTTTTATGAACAGAAGTGTGCGATGGTGGTGGGTACTTACCGGATGACAAACTTTGAACTCGAAACTATACCCCCCGGTATTATCGATCATAAAGAGTGGACTCCCGAAAACGGACGAAACAATGCTTTGCGTATTAACGGTCTTGGTGCTCCACGTGCTTTTTATACCCCTTTGCTCAGAAACATAAAAGTTCCTAATACCAGTTATGGAGAAGACTATGCATTAGGATTAGGTTTTTCTCGTGAATATCAGATCGGGAGAGTTTATGATGTTGTATATCTCTGTCGTAGATGGGATGATAATTCCGATGCATCACTGGATGTGCTTAAGGTAAACGCTAATAACATCTATAAAGATAAAATAAGAACTTGGGAACTACAGGCCAGAATTGCTTTAAATAATAAGAAATGAGTAAAGTCGTTACATCCGATATGGCAGAAGATTTGTTGCACCGGCAGTTGGAGAACTGGAACGTTGCATCGCGCAATTATGCTGCTTTGAAAGATGTCAGAGAGAAAACCGTTATAGTGGATGGAATTCCCTTTAAAGTGCAATTTAATCCTGCACGGATTACATCCACATCCGCTAAAATAGATGCTCAATCAGTAGCACAAAGGAAATGTTTTTTATGTCAGGCCAATCGCCCGTTGGAACAAAAGTGGATAGACTTTAATGGAAACTATCAGGTGTTGGTAAATCCTTTCCCCATATTTCCGAAACATCTTACCATTCCTCTATTGACGCATGCCGACCAGCGGATAGCAGCCCATTTTTCCGATATGCTTGATCTTACAATTTCTTTGGAGCGTTTTGTCGTTTTTTATAATGGCCCTCGTTGCGGAGCTTCTGCTCCCGATCATTTGCATTTTCAGGCAGGAAACAAAGGCTTTCTTCCTATCGAAGAATCTGTTAAAACATTGCCTCATAACATAATTCTGAAAGAACAAGAAACACAGGTTTACACATTTGAGAATGATCCGCGTAATCCTCTGATTATTGAAACTACCAACAAAAAACATGCGCTAGAATTTTTTGAAACAATTTATAACCAGCTTTTACCAGTACCGGATGAAGAACCAATGATGAATATTATAACATGGATGGATGCAGGTCGATGGATTATCTGCATTTTCCCTCGTGTAAAACATCGTCCTTCCTGTTATTTTGCTGATGGAGAAGATAATATAATGATAAGCCCTGGTGCGATAGATCTTGGAGGCATGTTCATTACCCCTTTGGCAAAGGACTTTGAAAAGATGGATAGTACACATATTCACGACATTCTTACAGAAGTATGTATAAAAAGTAATGATATAAAATTATTAATAAACGGATTAAACGCAACCTGCGTATGAAAGAACCACAAGTGAAAGTCGGTATTCTTACCGATAAAGAGATCCGGTTCTTCCTCAACACAACCTATGTGGCGGATGGAAAAACTGTAAATGGGAAACAATTAGTAACCTTAAAAAAAGGTTCTATTTATTGGAATGGGAATCTCTATAAAGAATTACCGTTTACGCCATTAATAGAACAAAATGCTTCATTTGAATTGTTTGATGTCAGTATTGGAATCAGCTATCATTGGGAACGAAAAGAAAATCAACGTTTTTTGGGAACAATAAAGTTTATTGTTGAGCACGAAATGATTACAGCGATCAATGTGTTGTCTGTTGAGTCTTATCTTATTAGTGTTATTTCTTCAGAAATGAGCGCAAACTCATCTTTGGAATTTCTCAAGGCACATGCTGTAATTTCACGCAGTTGGCTTCTTGCCCAGATAAAAAAGAAAAATGAACTGGAAGTTGTTGATGCAAAATATTCCTCATGCATACATTCGGATGATGAGTTGATTCGCTGGTACGATCGGGAAGATCATCTAAACTTTGATGTCTGTGCCGATGACCATTGTCAGCGTTATCAGGGAATAACCCGTGCTTCCAATGAAGTAGTTGTAAAGGCAGTGGAAACAACTCGTGGTCAACTGCTCTATTCAGGAGATAATATCTGCGATGCCCGCTTTTCCAAATGTTGCGGTGGTATTAGTGAGGAATTTAATTATTGCTGGGAAGAAGCTCATTATCCTTATCTGAGCAAAATAAGAGATAATAAAAAAAGCGAAGTAATTCTTGATTTACGAAAAGAGGCGGAGGCTCGTAAATGGATAAAAGAATCACCAGAATCATATTGCAATACACAGGATAAAAAGGTTCTTTCGCAGATATTGAATAATTATGATCAGGAGACATCTAACTTTTACCGATGGAAAGTTTCCTTTAAATCAGAAAGAACTTTCCCGGTTAATTTATAAACGCTCCGGTATCGATTATGGAGAAATACTGGACTTGATTCCTATTGAAAGAGGAGTGTCGGGACGTTTGTCAAAACTAAAAATTGTGGGAACAAAGCGGACTCTCACTATTGGAAAAGAGCTCGAAATTCGCCGTACACTCTCTGAAAGCCATCTTTATAGTTCTGCTTTTGTAGTAGATATAACAGGTGATAGTAACGGAGTTCCTGAAAAATTTGTTTTAACCGGTGCCGGTTGGGGACACGGAGTCGGGCTATGCCAGATAGGAGCGGCAGTAATGGGAGAAAAAGGTTTTACCTATGATGCCATTCTTTTGCCGGGACGTTTGTCAAAACTAAAAATTGTGGGAACAAAGCGGACTCTCACTATTGGAAAAGAGCTCGAAATTCGCCGTACACTCTCTG
>Ga0183099_1001932_pt1 | contig 11217 bp, 13 predicted proteins | sample Biomet1_FD_127788 | JGI IMG/M metagenome (GOLD analysis project Ga0183099, IMG submission 127788) | Microbial communities from bioreactor (seeded with anoxic lake sediment) at LBNL, California, USA - Biofuel metagenome 1 | ecosystem: Engineered > Bioreactor > Anaerobic > Unclassified ... | reverse complement strand
CCTAAATTGTTATTTTTACTTCCTCTCCGTCTTCTGACACTACATGAACCAATACCAGTCCCTTATATTTTTTTAATATACTGAGTCCATTGCTTAGCTCTTTAAAATCAATCATTTCAATATACTGGCGTTTATCCGCAGGGACAGTTCTTGAAATAAGACTTGAACCTGCTACCTTAAGACCGAACTCTATGAGCCAAAATGGGGCAGGTATTGTAAATTTTCTATTATTATCTTTTATTAAAATCCTCATCTCATCACCTATTCAATAATCACAGTAACTGTTTCTCCATCTTCAGTGGATATATTAACAATTTCCCCTTCAAGTCCATTACTTATTGCCTCTAAGATAGCCTGTATATCGATGTCTGCATGCTCTTTCATGGCAGGTATTGATTTTATTGCGCCGCCAATGCTTCTAATTACTTTAACAGGCATGTTTACATTCACCTTGTCTTTTCCTCCCGATACCCTGATTTTAAGCATTTTTTCGTTATAGTTAGCAGGGACGGTTCTCTCTTTTTCTTCTGATGTTTTGATTGCTTCAATTAGATCTGAGGCCTTGCTGCTATCTATTTTGCCTTCCTCTACCATTTTCATAATTCTTAAAATATCTTCCTTCATTTATACTCCTCCTTATAATTTCATCATTTTCAATGCTTCCTCAGGAGTTATTTCTCCCTTTTCCAGCATATCTACAATTTCACTGTTTTTACTTACCTCTTTTTGAGTTACCTTATAACCTAAGGCTTCTATAACGTCATCTAGTTTTGCTCTAACTGTTGGATATGAGATTTTAAGTTCTCTCTCCACATCTTTTATGTTTCCTCTGCACTTCAAGAAAACCTCGATAAAATTAAGCTGGTCTGTATTTAGATATTCAAATTTAGATAAAGCAAATTCATTTTCTATTACTGTACCACAGCTGCCGCATTTTAATTTTATAGCTTTTAAATTTGATCCGCAGACAGGACATTTACTAATTACCTTATATGTCATATATTCACCTCTTTCCCTTATAATTTAATTATATTCAATATATTTAATTTTGCAATACATATTTAAATATTTTTCATTATTTTTATTAATATTGTTAATTCAATTATTAATTATTTTAATTTTTTCTGCTAATTATCAAAAAATAAAAAAAGATGGCCCTTACAGCCATCTAAAATATCTTATTTTGCGTATTCTGCTCCTCTTTCCAAAGCCAGTTTGTTAATTTCATAGAACTGAGCTTTTCCATGAGCCTTCAAAGATTCAAGAACCGTCCCCATTGAGACAACTCCTGTTTTGGCAACTAAAGCTCCCAGAAGCACCATGTTTGCAATTTTTTTGCTTCCAAGCTCTTCTGCTATGGTTTGAGCAGGAATCTTAATAACTTCAATATCATCTCTTTCTGCATCTCTATCAATCAGGTCACAGTCGATTATAACAAGTCCGCCCTTTTTAACTTTTTCCTCAAATTTATCAAGAGATGGCCTGTTCATAACAACTACTGAAGAAGCTTTAGATACTATAGGAGATCCAACTGGCTCATCTGAAATAATAACTGAGCAGTTTGCTGTTCCTCCTCTCATCTCTGGACCGTAGGATGGCAGCCAGGAAACATTAAGGTCTGCATCCATTCCAGCATATGCTAAGAATTTCCCCATTGATAAAATTCCCTGTCCTCCAAAACCTGCAAATATTATATCATGAGTTGCCATAATTACGCCTCCTTAGCTGTGGTGTCTTTTTTAACACCTAATTCATAGTAAGGAATCATATTGTCTCTTAGCCATTTAAAAGATTCCTTCGGTGAAAGTCCCCAATTTGTCGGGCATATTGAAAGTACTTCTACCATTGAAAATCCTTTTCCCTCAAGTTGAGCTTCAAAGGCCTTTTTAATTGCCTTTTTTGCCTTTATTACATTTGGAACAGAATCAACTGAAACTCTTTCTATATAGCAGGCTCCAGTTAATGTTGACAGCATCTCAGATACTCTTATTGGGAAGCCGGCTAGGTTTGTATCTCTTCCATAAGGAGTAGTCTCTGTAACTTGTCCAGGAAGAGTAGTCGGGGCCATCTGTCCACCTGTCATTCCATATATGCAGTTATTTACAAATATTGTTGTTATGTGTTCACCTCTTGTTGCAGCATGGACAATTTCTGCTGTTCCTATTGCAGCTAAATCTCCATCTCCCTGATAGGTAAATACTACTTTATCAGGATTAGTTCTCTTTATTCCCGTTGCAACTGCTGGAGCTCTTCCATGAGCAGCCTCAAACATATCACATGCAAAATAATCGTAAGCTAAAACTGAGCATCCAACAGGAGCAACTCCTATTGTCTTATCTAATATACCAAGCTCATCAATTACTTCAGCTACTAATCTGTGAATTAGACCATGTGTACATCCAGGGCAATAATGTGTAGGTACGTCAAGCAAAGCATCTGGCTTCTTAAAAACAACTGCCATTATTTCGCACCTCCTATAATCTGTTTTACTTTATTTAATATATCCTCTGGTTCTGGAATCATTCCGCCTGATCTGCCGTAGAAATCAACTGGACATCTGCCATTTGCTGCTAATTTAACATCATATACCATTTGTCCGCAGCTCATCTCAACAGAGAGATAGCCATTTTTTGTTTTATCAACTGTTTTTTCAAAGGCTTCAAAGGGGAAAGGCCACAGCGTAATTGGTCTTATAAGACCTAATTTTATTCCTTCTTTTTCTGCATCTTTAATAACATTTTTACATATTCTTGATGTGGTTCCATAAGCGACCATTACTAAATCATTTTCTCTGTCGCATTTATAAAGTTCATATCTGACTTCTTTTTCTTTTATAATGGCATATTTTTTCTGAAGCTTTATATTATGCTCCTCAAGAAGCTCTGACTTTAAATATAAAGAATTTATTACATTATGAGTCTTTCTTCCTCCAAGGCTGTTTGCAGCCCATGTTTTTTCCGGAAGGTCTTTTGGAACTCTTTCTTTGAATTCTACAGGTTCCATCATCTGTCCCAGCATTCCATCCCCCATAATCATACATGGAGTTCTATACTCATCTGCTATGTCAAAACCATCTTGAATTAAGTCAACCATTTCCTGAATTGAAGCAGGCGCCAAAACTGGCATTGAAAAATCGCCATGACCACTTGCTTTGGTTGCCTGGAAATAATCAGATTGCGCTGGCTGGATACTTCCAAGTCCAGGGCCTCCTCTAACTATATTTACAATAACACAGGGAAGCTCTGCTCCTGCTATATATGATATTCCTTCTGATTTTAAGCTTATTCCTGGGGAACTGGAGGATGTCATTGATCTAACACCCGAGCCAGCAGCACCATATACCATATTTATTGCCGCTATTTCACTTTCAGCTTGTAAAAATACTCTGCCAATTTTAGGCATTTTTCTTGACATGTAGGCTGCAACTTCTGTCTGAGGTGTTATTGGATATCCAAAGAAACACTTACAATTAGCTCTAATCGCAGCTTCACCTATGGCTTCATTACCCTTCATCAGGACTTTTTCTCCCATAATTTTACCTCCTTTATTTTTCTACCGTGATAACAACATCAGGACACATTCTTGCACAGGAAGCACAACCTATGCATTCCTTCATTTTTTCATCTGTTACCGTTGCAGGATGATAACCCTTAACATTTAATTTTTCAGAATAGCTGATTATCTTTTTAGGGCAAACCTCTATGCAATTTCCACATCCTTTACATCTGTCTTCTCTAAAAGTTACTTTTGGCATATTCTTCCCTCCTCCAAGGCTTATTTATACATAAATTTATATAAATTTAATGTAAACGTTTTAATATGGGGATTAAATAATTACCTTTAAATCTTATTTTTAAATACAAAACTAACGAATAATTAAGGTTTTTTGTATTGATAAAATATATTTAAATTATGCAATTTCCTCATTATTGAATCTAGTTATATACTATCTCCATGGCGGCTTCATGAAAATATCAAGTCCATATATTTCTCCCTGAGTCTTCCCTTTAAGCTTATCTGAAAAATCCTTCCTGCAGAGAGTATATTTATAAGGAAGCCCTGTTTCTTTCGATACTTCCTGGACTATTTTATCTCCATATAATATATCTTCTATTTTTGTTTCATATGACAGATTTGTATTTGAAACCAAGTGTGTTACCTTTAACCTGGAAGCTCTTTCCACGCTTCTTAAATATTCTATAGTATCTTCAGCAGACGAAGTTAATGGCCTGTTGTTATTTATCACGAAGAACATATCATAAGGTTCCTCTTTAAAATACCTATTATACTGTCCTAACACTATAGCTCCCTGGTCATCTCCTCCAATATCCATAATAACCTGATAGCTTTTATCGTTAAATACTGCCATTACCTCAGCCGGAACTACAGCTAGTTCTGCATTTGAAAACTTTTTATTTGAAGCTATCAGTCTTATTCCATTTTCGTTAAGCAGCTTCTCTACATCTCGGCTGCAAAAATAAGGATTTACAATATCAATATCAGCAAGAGCAACCTTTTCTCCTTTTCTTGCTAAGTCTAAAGCATAATTTATTGCAAACTCTGTTTTCCCGCTTCCAAAATGTCCTGTAAATATTTTTATTCTGCTCAAAAACTCACCGCCTTTAATAAATCTTTGCTTCCTCTTCACCACTTAATACTCTAAATCCCCCCTGTGCGAGAGCCAAAAGCTCATCTTCACCAGGATAAACTACAGTTTTTGCTATAAAAGAAACTCTTTCTGATAAATCTTCTGTTAACTCTTTATTATAAGCAATACCGCCTGTTAAGATTATTGCATCTACATTTCCCCTTAATGCAGCAGCACATTTACCTATTTCTTTTGCAATCTGATAGATAAAAGCATCATATATAAGCTTTGCATATTCATCCTTTTCTTCAACTTTCTTTACTACTTCTCTAAAGTCGTTTGTTCCTAAGTAAGAAACAAAGCCTCCTTTGCCTTTAACTTTTTTTATGATTTGCTCTTTATTGTACTTGCCGCTAAAGCACATTTTTATCAAATCTCCAACTGGAAGTCCTCCTGATCTCTCTGGTGAGAATGGTCCTTCCCCATCTAAAGCATTGTTTACATCCACAACTCTGCCTTTTCTGTGGGCGCCCACTGAGATTCCTCCTCCCAGGTGTACAACTATAAGATTCAGATCTTCGTAGTTTATTACTCTTTCCTTAGCATATCTTCTGGCAACTGCTTTCTGGTTTAAAGCATGAAAAATACTTTTTCTCTCTATCTCCGGCATTCCAGATATTCTAGCCACATCATCTAGTTCGTCCACTACTACTGGATCTACTATATATGAAGGTTTTCCTATTTCCATTCCTATTTCATGTGCTAATACTCCTCCAAGATTTGCAGCATGCTCTCCCATAACGCCTACCTTTAAATCCTCCAGCATTTTATCATTTACTTCATATGTGCCGCCTTCTATTGGTCTTTAAAAGTCCTCCTCTTCCTACTACCCCGCTTAACTCTTTTATGTCAATTTTATTTTCTGTCAGAGTTTCCTCAATTACGTTTTTCCTGAAAGGATACTGATCAAATATAGTATCATACTTTTCAATTTCCTCAACTGTATGCCTAAGTGTTTTCTCGAAAACAGGTTTTTCATCTAAATAAACAGCTATTTTTGTTGAGGTTGATCCCGGGTTAATAACCAATATTTTAAATGACATTTTATACCTCCTTTATTTATCAAGCTCATGTGCAGCCAGTGCAGCAAGGGCAATTGAATTCAATTTTGATTCAAAGGAGTCTGCTCTAGAAGTCAAGATAACTGGAGATGCAGTTCCCACAACAATCCCTCCATTTTTGCAGTTTGAAGCATATGTAAGTGTTTTATAGAATATATTTCCTGCTTCTATGTTTGGCATTAAAAATATGTCTGCCTTTCCAGCAACTTCGCTTTTTATATTTTTATGAGCTGCTGCTTCCTCAGATAAAGCATTGTCCAGTGCTAAGGGTCCATCCACTATACAGTTTCTGATTTGCCCTCTATTATTCATCTTTGTAAGAATTGCAGCATCTAATGTGGCCTGCATATTAGGGTTTACTACCTCTACGGCACAAATAGGAGCTACCTTTGGATTTTCTATTCCAATAGCCCTGGCTAAAAGCACTGCATTATTTAATATATCTATTTTTGCATTTAAATCTGGAGTTATATTAAATGCAGCATCTGTTATAAAAAGCAGCCTGTCAAATTTATCAACTTCAAATACTGCCACATGACTCATAAGTTTTCCAGTTCTTAGTCCTATTTCTTTATTAAGAACCGCCCTTAAGAAACTAGCAGTGTCAATCAGACCTTTCATCACCATGTCAGCCTTTTTAGAAGATACCAGTTCCACTGCTTTTAAAGCAGCTTTATTAGGATTCTTTTCATCTATAATCTGGTAATCTGACTCCTTCATGTTAAGCTGTTTTAGAATCTTTTGTATTTCCTCTTTATCTCCTACTAAAATTGCGTCTGCTATATTATTTTCTTTAGCTCCTTTTATCGCTTCAAGTACTGGTTTATCTTGCGCTGCAGCTACTGCAACCCTTTTCATTCCAAGCTGACCAGCCTTATTTAGCACATCCTGAAAGCTTTTAATCATTCAGATTCACCTCTTTCTCATATATTTTTGCTTGCTCAGCGCCATCTAATACCCTTTTAGCACCCTGGTATAATGAATACATCTCATCTTCCCCCGGCACTATATATATGCGAGTAATAAATCCTATGTAATCCTTTACTTTATCCATCAAATATTCACTGTATGCTAAGCCTCCTGTAAGTATTATTCCGTCCATTTTTCCTTTTAATACAGTTGCCATAGATGCTATGTCCTTTCCTATCTGATATGCCATTGCATCAAATATAAGCTTAGCTCTCTCCTCATTATCCTCTTCTATCCTTCTGATTACCTCTTTTCCGTCATTTGTTCCCAAATAGCCAATAAGTCCGCCTTCACCGACAATCTTTTTCTTCAAATCTTTGTATGTATATTTCCCACTGCAGGCTATATTAATTAGCTGCATTGCAGGAAGTCCTCCAGTTCTGTCCGGTGAAAATGGTCCCTCATCATTAGCGGAATTTGAATCTACTATTCTTCCATTTTTAACTGCTGCGATGCTTGTCCCTCCACCTAAATGTGCAGCTACAAAGGAGGTTTCCAGATAATCTTTTGATATCTCTTTTGATACTTTTCTTACAACTGCTTTGATATTTAAAGCGTGTACAAGGCTTCTCCTTTTTATTTCTGAAATTCCAGATATCCTGGCCACTTCTTCATATTCATCTACAGACACAGGATCTACTATATAAGCATTAACACCTGCTAATTTCCCTATTTCACTGGCAAGTATGCCTCCCAGGTTTGAAGCATGTTCTCCCTGATATCCTATCTTTAAATCCTCTATCATTTTTCCCGAAACCTGATAGGTACCCCCCGGCATAGGTCTAAGGAGTCCTCCTCTTCCAACAACTGCAGCCAAATCTTTTAGGTTAATATTGTTTTCCTGTAAGGACTCCAATATTCCCTTTAATCTCATTTCTTTCTGGCAAAATATTGTTTGAAAGGATTTTATTGTCTCATTACTATAAGACAAATTTTTTAAAAAAACCATCTTATCTTCACTAAATAGTGATATTTTCGTACTAGTAGAACCTGGGTTAATAGTTAATATATATGTCTTCTCCATAAAACCTCCACAGGTATATATTTTCCTAATATATCAGTGGTATATATACATTATACCAGATAATCATATGAATATTCAAGCAATTTAGACAAAAGGTCTGTACTTTATTATTATTTTTTCAGCGCATTTAATTCCATCAACAGCTGCAGAAACTATTCCACCTGCATAACCTGCCCCTTCTCCGCAGGGATAAAATCCAGATAAAAGCAGTGCCTCTAAATTTTCCTTTCTAATTATTCTAAGAGGTGCTGAGGTCCTTGTCTCAACTCCAGTTAAAACTGCATCATATCTGTCAAAGCCTTTTATCTTTCTGCCAAAATCATTTATTCCTTCCTCTAATGCTTTTTTCACATTTTTGGGAAAGCATTTTGATATGTCTGTTAAATTATATCCTGAGGTAATGGATGGGCTTATTTCTTTTATTTTAGATGAGGGACGGTTCTCTATAAAATCACCCAATAGCTGTACTGGAGCTTTGTAATTCCCTCCTGCTGCTTTAAAGGCTTTTCTTTCCATATCCCGCTGAAACTCCATACCGGATAATGGAGATTTTGCATCTATATCATCTGAGGATATAGTTGCAACAATAGCAGAATTTGCATTAATTCCATCTCTTTTATAATAGCTCATTCCATTAACAGCAACTGCATTCTCTTCTGAGGCAGCATTTACTACTACTCCTCCCGGGCACATGCAAAAACTGTATACTCCTTTATTGTAAGTTTTGCTTGTATATGTAAGCTTATAATCCGCTGCCTTCAGCCTCTTATGACCAGCGAATTCTCCATACTGATTTTCGTCTATCATTCTTTGAGGGTGCTCTATCCTAAATCCAACGGCAAATGGCTTAAACTCCATTGCTAAGCCTTTTTTCATTAACATATTATAAGTATCTCTTGAACTGTGGCCTATTGCCAGTATAAGATTTTCACAGCTGATTAGCTGGTCATTTATCTTTATTGAAGATATTTTTCCATCCTTTATATTAATATCTGTTAGGATAGAAGAAAACCTTACCTCCCCTCCCAGTCTTATTATTTCTTTTCTCATATTAACAACTATATTTTTTAAAATATCTGTTCCTATATGAGGCTTGCCTGAGTATATTATCTCTTCAGGTGCACCAAATTTATAGAATCTGTCTAAAATATAATCACATCTGTTATCCTTAATCCTGGTAGTTAGCTTTCCATCTGAGTATGTACCTGCTCCTCCCTCTCCAAACTGAACATTTGAATTCATATCTAATATTTTATCTTTCCAAAACTGTTTTACTTTTTTATCTCTTTCTTCTACAGCTTCTCCCCGCTCTATCAATATTGGCCTATATCCATTTTCAGCCAATAAAAGAGCAGAAAACAAGCCGGCTGGTCCCATTCCTATAACTATTGGCCTTTCTTTAAGCATTTGGTTTCCATGACTTATTGTTCCGTCCCATCTTTCTTCCTCTAATTTTATATCGCTGCTGTTTATTTTTTTTACAATATACTCCTGGTTTTCGCACTCTATTTCTACTGTATAATTAAACTTTATATCTCTTTTTTTTCTGGCATCAATAGACTCCCTGAGAATTTTAAATTTAGAAATATTTTTTTCATTTATTCCAAGTTTTTTAGCAGTTTCTCCTTTAACAGATTCTATCTCTTCGTCTAATCCAAGTATTATATTATTTATCCTAATCGGCATATTTCCTCCTAAGGTAGATTTAACTTAAGATATTGCTACCTTAAGTTAAATAAATAAAATTTATTTAGTTTTATTTTTTCGTTAAATTTACTTTTATTTTCAGTTCATCCTCATTAGCAGCAGTAACTCCCTGAGGCAAATTGTCTATGGTAATTGGCAGCATCTGCTCTCCGTCAACATTTGCCTTTGACATATCAAGTATAAGCTTTAAATCATTGGGGTTTATTTTGTTTATAACACTTTCAAAACCTTTAAGGGTTATATCCTTTGAAGTTATGCCTAAATTATAAGTATATCCGCTGTCATTAATAACAGATATAGGAATACTAAACTTCTTGCTTAATAGACTGTCTGCTTTAATTGTAACAGTAACTGTTCCATCTGAGCCAACAAAATGAATGTTATCAGCTGGTTTTAGCTTAACTGTCAAAACTGTAGTACTGTTTTTTATCTTGCTGAGATCAATTGCTTCTGTATCTATTTCAGATATATTAATGCTGTTTGATACATTAAATGCATATTTAACTTCCGTTAGACTAGGTGTTATGCTTACAAGCTGAAGATTATTTCCTAATTCCCCAGTGGTCTTTACATTAACCTTAGCAGTTTTAATCACATTTATAGGAATTGAAACATCTACATTGGAAGGTTTAATAGAAACATAATCTTCTCCTATAGAATCCCCGTTTGCTTCCTTTGCAGTCAATGTCACCTTTTTATTTAAATCACTAATAAAGCTGTCTATGGATACTGAAGCTTCTACGTAAGATACCTTATCAACAAAGGTTGCAGCTCCTGAAACTATAACAGAGTCAGGTTTTACTATTGGTGCGAATTGCTCAAAGCCATCCTTAATTTTAGTAGTAAGTGATACTTTTACAGGTACGCTTTTTTCTACCACATCATCTAAATATATCGTTACATAAAGATTATCCTTATTTAATATCTGAATATCATTGGGAGATTCCTTTAATATTACAGGAATCTTATTTTCACCTTTTTTTAATGCATAGTAGCTTAAATCTACTACAATGTTAAACTGATCTTTTTTCGATGAATATACTTCTGCCAGCGTTCCTTTTACCGTTAATGATACAGATAAATCTTGGTCTGGAAGCAGTGCTAAATTAGATTCATTTAACCTATCTGCATTAACTATTGTTACAGGAACATTTTTTATAACATGATCCATTGCAGGATTTTCTGTATTTGATATATAAAGCCATAAAACAAAGGCTGCTATGATACAGGTTACTTTGACAATAATTTCATTTTTCTTAGCCATTCCATCACCTGCTCCCTATAAGTCTTCTTTTTATCCTGCCTCTTCCTAAGTATTCTTGTCAAAATATCTTTAAGTTTTTCTTTGTCATAATTTCTAGTCAAGCTTCCATTTACCGCCAGTGAAATAGTTCCTGTTTCTTCAGATACTACCACCACTATGCAGTCAGAATTTTCAGATATGCCCAATGCTGCTCTGTGCCTGGTACCTAAGCTTTTTGATAAATCATCATGAGTCGTAAGAGGCAAAAAACATCCTGCTGCTGCTATTCTGTCATTCCTTATTATTACAGCTCCATCGTGAAGGGGAGTATTAACTACAAATATGTTTTCCAATAGTGCAGAAGATATAGCAGCATCTATTTTTGTTCCAGTAGTTACTATCTCTGCAAGACCTGTTCTTTGTTCTATAACTATTAATGCTCCTGTTTTTAGCTTTGATAGATTTGCTGCGGCGTTAGATACTTCTCTGACCACTGCATCCATTTTTTCCTCATCATTTAATATATGGACCTCATTGAAGGTAGCCCTTCCCAAATGTTCCAGAA
>Ga0183099_1001931_pt1 | contig 11221 bp, 9 predicted proteins | sample Biomet1_FD_127788 | JGI IMG/M metagenome (GOLD analysis project Ga0183099, IMG submission 127788) | Microbial communities from bioreactor (seeded with anoxic lake sediment) at LBNL, California, USA - Biofuel metagenome 1 | ecosystem: Engineered > Bioreactor > Anaerobic > Unclassified ... | reverse complement strand
CCAAGCAGGTCATCGTCGCCGAGCTGGGGGTTGCTGCCGGGGATTTCAGCCGCCAAATCATGGAAATTTGTGCTCCGGCACAGTTGCATCTAGTGGATGTCTGGGATTCTGAGCGTTACGGTGAGACTTTGTACCAGGGTGTCAACAACCATTTTCAACAGCAACAACAGCGTGGAGAGGTGATCATTCACCGCAAACCTTCGCTGGAAGCGTTAGCAAGCTTCCCGGCTCAGTGCTTTGATTGGGTCTATATCGATACCACGCACAGTTATGAGTTGACCCGCGAAGAGCTCAGGGCCTGTGCCAGAAAAGTCAAATCAACCGGTATCATAGCGGGACACGATTATGTTCAGGGTAACTGGCGCTCTCAATATCGCTATGGTGTCATCGAGGCTGTGCATGAATTTTGTGTTGAATATAACTACCGCATCTTATATCTGACGATGGATATATCTGAGTGCCTGAGTTTTGCATTGATTAATAATAGCGATGGCGTATTACCACAATAATACATGTCAGGGCTGTCGTATTCTGCCTGACGAGTTGCTCAGTCATTGTTGAACGCATTAGGCTCGATAACATATCTGGACATAACGAGCCTAAAAAGCACAGCCAAGGGTATTTCAGGGATGCTCTTTTAAGCAGATGTAGCGGAATCAGGCGGAAATAATATGTGTGGAATTTATTGCAAACTCTATAAATCAGAAGATGTACAGCAGAATGCGCGTTATGAAGAAAAAACGACGTTATTAAAGCACCGCGGCCCGGACTGCCAGCAAGTCATTTATCGAAAAAATGTCGTAATGGGACACACCAGACTAGCCATCCTCGATACGAGTAACACCGCTGCACAACCCTATAAAAATGACAAAGCTATGTTGGTTTTTAATGGCGAAATTTATAATTAAAAAGCGTTAGCCACACAATATCTTGCTGATATCGAATTGCAGACAACCTCTGATACCGAGGTTTTATTCGAGCTGCTAAACCGGATGGGTGACAGCGCGATTGCCAAACTGGATGGTATGTTTGCGTTTGCATATATGAATTTTGTAACGCAAGAACTCATTGTCGCACGCGATATCAGTGGAATTAAACCGCTGTATTATATCGAAACCGACGATGCCATCGAAATTGCTTCGGAAATCAAAAGCCTTGATTATGTAATCTCGCGGGAAAAATTAAAGGATCAAATCCGGGTTGGTGCGTTTCAAGATAGTAACCTGCCGTATCAGAATGTCACGATTCTCGAGGGCGGTACCCAGCTCACTTATTCGTGCCACCAAACCAAGTCCCAATTAAACACCTTCGCCAATCCATTATTTTTTATCGATAACAGTGTCTTTCAACGGCGCAAAACACAATCCCTTTCCAGCCTGGTGGATGAGCTGGAAATGCTGGTGGTCAACCATGTTAATTCCCATCTGGTCAGCGATGCGCCGCTGGCAACCCTCTGTAGCGGCGGAGTAGATTCTAGCCTGATCTCCGCCATTGCATGTCAATCGGCGCCACTCGACCTCTATCATGCCGGCGTGGATGGCGGCGGCGGGGAAGAAGAATATGCCGAGATGGTATCCAAACATCTGGGCAAGGATATTATTTACGAAAAAATGACGGCCGAGAAATATTGGTCTGCGTTTCCATACCTAACCTATATTTCCGATTTACCTATTTATCATCCCAACGATGTCAGCCTGCACTGCGTCGCCAGCAAGGCTCACCACAATGGCATAAAGGTCATGTTATCGGGTGAAGGCGCAGATGAATTATTTGGCGGTTATTCTTGGCATCAACGCCAGATGAAGCAATATCGACTGGCCAGAATATTTGCTAGCAAAAAATCGCTCCTAACGCGGCTTTCCGGTGATTACGCGAAAACATTGCGCAATGGTTTCGAACAATTCACGGTCGAGGACATAGCAAATTACATGCCGCTTGGCTTGGGTTATTTTGATATGTCGAACGATCTGATGATGCGGTCATTCTTATTCGAGAGTCAGGACTTTGCCAATTGGAAGCGGCTATCAGCAATACAGGAACAGTTCGACACATTGGCAACCACTGCGTTCGAAAAGCATATGTTGAGTGCGATCCATTTTAATTTTTATGGCCATCTCGGCAGTATATTACACCGCACCGATAGAATATTGATGGCTAACTCGATTGAAGGGCGTGTGCCGTTTTTAACGAAAGAGATCATCGATGTTTCAATGAATTTACCACTCAACCTGAAAATAAATCGACGCATCCGCAAGGACGGCAAATACCTGTTAAAGAAACTGGCTGAACGCTATTTGCCAGAGAAGGTAATTTACCGGCTAAGGCCGGCTTCCCGGTACCGATGCAAGAATATGTGCAGCCAATCGAGCGAATTTTTGAAAATGGCTATGTCATGGAGTTCACCGGCATGTCACTGCGCATGCTCAAAGAATTCTATAGCGCCAATCCCTATTTGAAATTCAGAATGCTGGCACTTGAGGTCTATGGGCGGATCTTTATCCGGCATGAAGACTATCGCAATATTCATATAGAGTAGACATATGACGTGACTATCACGGTTAAACCGATTGTGTTTAACCGTGATAATTAGCCTGAGCGTATTAACATGCTAGCCATGGCTCGACAGGAAATTCACAATGCGCTCGCAGATAAAATCAACCTCATCATTCGATAAATCAAAATACATGGGTAGTCGCACGATTGAGTCAGTAAAATTATCAGCATGCGGTAACGGCCGGCCGTCGTGTTTATCCTGAAAATAGGGACTGCGATGCAAAGATTGATAATGGAAAACCGCTTTAATGTCCGCGAGGTCTAAATATTTAATTAACTGGCTGCGCTGTTGCAGACTGGCACAATCCAGATAAAACATATGGGCATTATTGGTGGCATAATCAGGAATCAATGGCAATCTTATACCGTATGCCGCGACCACAGGTGCCAGCGCCTGCCAATAGCGCTGCCATATTTCCAAGCGGCGTTTTTGAATCGCATCCAACTGCTCTAATTGTGCATACAAGTAAGCTGCAATGATATCGGATGGCAGGAACGAAGAGCCAATATCAACCCAGCCATACTTATCAACTTCGCCACGAAAGAATGAACTGCGGTTTGTGCCTTTCTCGCGGATTATTTCAGCGCGATGTGCATATTGTTTATCGTTGATAACCAACAGACCACCTTCCCCGGAAATAATGTTCTTGGTCTCGTGGAACGAGAATGTTGATAAACAGCCGACACTGCCTAATGGCCGTGATTTATAAAATGAATTGATGGCCTGTGCCGCATCCTCAACGACGGGAATATTATATTTTTCGGCGATCTGTATGATGGCATCCATATCACATGCCACTCCTGCATAATGCACGACTATGATGGCGCGTGTGCGCGGAGTAATCAGGGCTTCAATTTGCGCCGGATCAATATTTGGGTGATCGGCATAAGAATCAGCAAACACGATATTGGCGCCGCGCAGGACAAATGCATTCACAGTAGAAACAAAGGTATAGCTGGGCGCTATCACCTCATCGCCAGGCTGGATGTTGAGCAGAATGGCTGCCATTTCCAAGGCATCGGTACAGGATGTCGTCAGCAACACCTTATCAAAGTGATAGCGGGACTCCAGATAATGGTGACATTTGTGCGTAAACACACCATCGCCGGAAATTTTACCACTGGCCACCGACTCGGCAATATAGACCAGCTCCCGACCATGTAGATAAGGCTTATTAAAAGGAATCATAGTGACCTGCCTTTGATGATGCATTTCTGCCGCTATCACAAGCCTAGCAAGCAAACGACCGCATAACATCAATAATAATATCTAACCCGTGATCATTAAGTGATAACCGCACAATGCCCTATCAATATGAAATGGAAATGAGTTGTATAAATTTAGAACACCAACATTCGCGGCCGAGATCAGGGTGGTAATTTTCTGGATATCTCTGTGCTGGGCCAATTTAAAGGCCGCCTGCCACAGCGGAACCGATAGCATCGAATATTCAGCACAGGTGCCCGTCAATATCCAATCGAGATCATGACCATTCAGCGATGGCCGCTGAGCATGAAAGCCCACCGCTTTATCGCCATGTTTAGCCAAGAAAAGTTCGAATGGCGAGCAGGCTAATGCATCGATCCAGTTCGCCGTCCGCTGCTGGGCAGCCGTATAATCAACGTGCAAGTCTTCAAGCATTCTGCCGTGTTTGAAATCATCGCGAGCCATGGTTTTGATAAGCGCAATATCTTGCTGTGATTGCACTGGCACAAGGAGCAAACGGCTGCTTAGATCACGTGCAAATAGATGACGCTTTGGGTTACGAAATGATAATTCGTAGCTTAGCTCTGCATAATAAAAACCGGCGAGCTCAAGCAGGTGGCGCTTTTCTCGTACATGTTCCACTCTGGCCTGCACATATTCAAAACCTGCTTGCTTTATGAAGTCGATAGCAGAAGGTAGCAAAGCATTAAAGTCAGAACAGTCCGGGCAACCATCCACTATTTCACATGTTTTTTTAGCCAACACGGCATCATTCCAGGGAGTCGGTCGCACTTCAATAAAGTGCGACGGCTGACCCGGCATAATAAAGCACTGCGACCCCATCGCTGGCGACTTATTCCCCATAGACGGCCCAGGCACAATGGGATTGCAGAGGCGTTCTATACAAACGCAAATTATTGAGTCCTAATACTTCGTCCAATGCGCGTGTTTCACCAGGGAAAAACTCGCAATTCAATTCATCAAAGACCAGTAATGAACCACGTGTGAGACGGGGAACAATTTTTTCCAATACGTCTTTGGTTGGCTTATAAAGATCCATATCGAAAATGGCCATGGAAATAATGGCATGCGGGTTATCTTCCAACCATTTATCAATGGTCACCGAGGCATCGCCCTTAATCAGCCGATGTTTTACCAGATCATTCATCGGTGCAAAGCTTTCATGCAGTTTTAACAGCTGCGCTAGTTTATCTTCATATTCCTCAGTCGATTTATAATCGCCAGCATTCGCATAGGCACCATCTTTCACATCTACCGATGGAAACCCTTCGAACGTATCGAACCCATGAATGACACGGCTTTGATTAAACGGCTCAAAGATGCTGCGCATATTAATCAGCAATGACATTGCGGCGCCCCAGTGCACGCCAAATTCACAAATAACGCCTGGAACATCGACTATTTTTTTATACAACTCGGCATAATAAAGAACGCGCGCCACAGAATCGACCCGCAACGAGACCAGATTATGTCGATGCCACGCCTCGCCAAATAATGGGGATAGTTCATGGACCAGGGTTTTCAATTGCTGAGTGTTGTTTGATTTTTGATTGGATGTATAAACCAACTCACCATCACGTGATTGCAGCGATAATTTATCATCATTGCTCATAGACACCTCTACTAACGATTAAAAATAGTGCACCAGTCATTAATCAGCTGGGTATGGCTAAAATAGCGTTGAATGATTTTAGCATTCTGCGTGTTATATCCTATATTCGCCAGCGCCACATCTATTTGATCGGTTGAAAAAAGTTCGACACCCAGCTCTTGCAAGAATTTTCTTGATGTCGTCTCGGAATGCATCGCCACCGGAATGCCGCGCCCCAATAGCGAAATTAAATTGCCCATTCCATGCTGACGCCATGAGGGCATAATCGCCAAATCAATATTGTTCAAAAATAACTCGTAGTGTTCTCGTGTCGAAAACTCAAGCAGTGGATTAAAGCGTTCCTTTAATTTAGCATGACCGACGGCAACGACTTTATTGATATAATCCGGGTTGGGAGGGTAAGCTAACGGCGAAAAAATTGCGACATTGTCGATATTTGAAAAATATTCAATCCAGTAAATTTGATCATTTTCTACCGCGCTGGAATGGCCAAGCAAGATATTTACAGTTTGAGGACTCTCCGCACGCTCACCACGCGGGTCACACTCCGGTCCGCCGTAAATATTACTTGGATAACAGAAACAAGAAAAAGGCTGCCCCTTGGCCTCATACTTCTGCCTGACCAATTCAACATCACCAGGAATAAAAGAAATTAAACCTGCGACCGCAGCGATCACCTTTTTATGATTATATGAATATTGATCATAATAGTAAAAATCCCCCCCCCACATGGTCCAGAAAGATTTATCTAGCCAATCTTTCTTTTGCACTAAAAGATCATTCACTTTATCACGCCACAGGCCATGTAATATTATTTTGTCCGCGGCATCGAAATAGGAAGCCAGGGTGACAAAGTCTTCATCTCGGTATAAAAACTCCACAGGATGGTGCGGTTGCAAACCAAACTGATACTTGGGGCTGGTAATAAACACAAAGCGATGCTGACTCACATCAAAATTCGCCATCATAAAATCAAGAAACGATGGCATAAACTTCTCGATGATCATGACATGTAGAATCATAGCGCCTCTATCTATTTGCCAATAACAATGTACATGTTTTCACATTGATAAAATGATTTTATCCATCTCTGCAACTGCAATATGCTGCTCAGCATCCCGATTGGCAGATGATACTTTTCGGATAACAATTTTAATTCTTTAGCCTTCCGTCTTTCACCAACATTAACAATCGACAAGTGAGGGTATGTGTCTTTAATATAATTCACTACTCTGTCACTCGTTATCCAATTCACGGTATCGATGCCACGAGTTGGTCGATTAAGTGCTCTCAGCAGCCTCTTGGCCCAATCATTGTTTAGCTTTGGTAACAGCGGCAATAGATAGTGCGGTTCAAAAAAACCAAAATAGTCAGGAGCCTGAATGATTATTTTGCCTCCCGTCTTGGTGACCCGAATCATTTCATCAAGAGAGGCAGTGACATCCTGAACATGTTCAAGTGTCTGATATGTGGTAACGAGATCAAACGTTTCATCACAAAAATCCAACTTTTCACCCAGGCCATACTGTATTCTATCCGCGTATGTTGCATATTTTTCGTCTTCTGCAATACGCATCTTGATGTACTCTAATTTCCAAGCTTCTGGCTCAACGCCATAAACATCATGCCCTCTGTTTAATCCGCGAAAAACAAAAGAGCCAACACCGGCAGCCATATCAAGAATAGTGCCATCAGCATCGCCAAAATGTTCCAGCTCATGCCAGCGGCCATTAAGATCATGGTCGAAATCCGACCAGGCCTCGATCACATCATCCAAGTAGGTTGGGTTCTGTAATCCGAAATAAAATAACGACTCTTCATAGACGCGCGCTCTTAGAAATTGTTTGCTCTCAACTGACATGGTATGCCTCGTCTGATTTTCCGAAACAATACTGCAAAAACAGTTCTATGGTTGCGGCTCTGAGCAATTTATTGCTGCGATTTGAATTCTGCTCCAGATGGGGCACATAGTACATTGCATGCCAATTCTCATCGGTAAACTGTCGATAGAGTGCGGTCAACGGATTCAATATTTTGTTCAACTTTTCCGCAATGTCTGGCTGCCGGATCCAGCTTGGATAATCGGCGTAATGATCGGTTTTACATTCCGGCATGGGAATGGCGGGATTATTGTCGATTGTCTTGCCAGTTTTTTGCCAGGGAATTGATTTGTAAAATTCTGGAAACTGCTTCAGCAGCACGGCGGAATACAGTCGATTGCCGAGTCGATACTCATCATTAATCGAGAAGACAAACTCCAGCAATTCATTGTCAAGGAATGGTTTTTTATGCTCCAACCACGCGGAGGACGCCAGGGTTCCCATATTGGTAAAGCGGCGAACCCGGTTCATAAAAAGATTGGGTTCAACATGCGGGGTATCATAGAAAGACGAGTCGATATTAGCCAGATGGGTATGCTGGCCATAATACAACTCGGCAATCTCCGCGGTGATTCTCTTATTTGCCGTTTCCGCGCGCAAAAAACTCGGTCCCAGAATCGCATCACCACAATAACCACTGAGGGTATATCGCCCTTGCTGGGTAATTTGGTCAACAAACTCACAGCCATGCATGTGCTGCATATCCAGCAAACCATCTGTTAGCCAGATAGTCGGTATTCTTTTTTCAAACCAGTTATCCGGCGTCAGCTCATGAATCACATGGGGCCAGCCAACCATTTCGGTTACCTTCTGCGCCAACACAATGTCGGCACATTGATTTGTGCCAAAGGTATAACAGGTCCCTTTAGATCCCGGATGCATCTGGTGTGTGGCGGCCAGTAACATTCTTGAATCCAGCCCACCGCTGATGGGAAATACCAGCGATTCAGCCATATCAAGCCGCCGCTGAACGGCGTGCATAACAATTTCGCTCAACGCATCGACCGCATCATTGAACGATACGTTCTGTTGTTTGATATTTGCCCACGACCAGTAATGTTGACTGTGTAGCCGATCGCTATCCAGGTCATAACTCAGCACTGTAGCTGGCGGTAGCAGCGTCACGCCGTCGAAATAGGTAATATCGCCGACCAGATATCCCAAGTCCATAAAACAGGAGAGTGCCTGTTGGCTGATTTTTTTTTCAAAAAAATCCAGCGATAAAAAAGCCTTTATTTCACTTCCCCAGGCAAAATGGCCGTTTCGATGATAATAGAACAGTACGCGCATACCATTTCGATCTGAGACCAGGGTGATTTTTTTACGCTGCCGATCAAACAGCACCGCACAAAATATGCCATCCAGCCTGGCTAGCAAATCAGCTAACAGATTTTGTTGATAGCTCCAAATAATGGCGCTATTCAGATCGTGAAATATTTGCTGATAATGCTGAGCAATCTCTTGCAAATTATAGGCACATCCCTCGACCCAAATCTGCAACAACCCAGATTCATCTTGATGTGTCTTTTTTGCATAAAATGAAAAGCATCGTACAGCAGCTACGTTGTCATCCTGATATTCGTGTTCGATTGCTACCGGGTAAAGCGCGGTTTGCGTACGAATGATCTGAGTTATCAGATCCGAATGTTGCGGATTATTTTTTATATAACCAAATAGTCCAGGCATATTGATTCGCCGTTGCAGGTTAATTTATTAAAATGTTATTTGTTTTAATCGTTCTTGTGCTATTTGCATGATGTTGGCGGTTTGCACACCCCACGAGAAATGTGATTCGGCGTAATGATGCAGATTGCGGGCGGTCTCTGCTATCGGCAGTGAACGATAGTGTTCATAGATGGCGACCAGATCAACAGGCTGATCATCGGCAGCCAGTTGCCATGTGCCAGATAATTGCTCGGGGCTAAAACTGTCCTCCAGGCTGTAGATAAACGGCAAACCGTAATACATAAATTCACGGTGCTTTAATGGTTCTGCGTAGCTGACGCCGGTGCGATGAAAACCCAATGACCCGAGACCAAGATGCACACCGGCATAACGATTGGCCAATGCATCAGGATCCAGCGCACCTGTGAAGGTCACAAACTCCGCAACCCCCATTTCCTGGGCCTGTTGTGCCAACTGTGCCGAAGCGGGTCCCTGGCCGACCAGAAAAAGCCGCAGATCGACCTCAGGGTAGGCTTTTACAAATTCGGGTATCGCCGGGAACAGCCGATCATAGCCGTGCCAACGCGCCAGATAGCCAACCCCCAGCAGGTGGAAGGCATGGTGAATATCAGGCCTCGGCTGCGGCGCAGTCGGTGCGATCCAGGTTGCCCCGTTGCCCATCTTGTACAGCGGCCGCTCATGCAAGGTCGCGCCCGGCAGCACTTGGCTGGGAGTGAAAAATCCGGCCACCAGAGGCGCCAACTGCAGGAAATAACCCAAATCGGTCTTGGCGGCTTGTGCTGGCAATTCATTTCGATATTCCAGCGTGTACATCTCGACGAACATAGGCACTGCCGCTGCGTGCAACTGCCGCACCAATTGCAGTAACTCATTGTTATGCATCGGGTTGTAACGCACATACGCCCACTCGAATGCGCGAGCCTGGGCTTGGTGCGCAGCAACCCAGGTGGCTACATGCACGAAGAAATCCCCTGGAGCCACCGCAGTGGTGATGATCTCGCGCTGGACTTCACTCCCCGCCTCGAACACCAAGCGCACTATGTTCGGACCATCGCCGCAGATCATATGCACTTGCGTGTGGTGGCGACTAAAACCCTGGGCCTGGGCCAGCACCTTGCGCTTCACCCCCAAATGGCCTCGGGTTTGCAGATTGACGTTATAGACTGCCAGCAGTTTTGGGGTGGACATGGGCGTGCTACTCATGCTTCCTCCTGCGCAAAAAAATGCTGAACTTGACGCTGGAGCTGATCAATTTCAGTCGCCACCGTCAAACAGGTGACACCGCTCACCGCCTGCGGAAGCAGATTCCAGAACAGATCGGTCATCACCTCATCGGCCGCCGGCTGTAGCGTGCCGGCATCAAATAGATGTGGAACCACAGTCAGGCGTTTGCTCTCGGTGGTGTCCGGCAGCGTCGTAACGACGTGAGCAGGCCAATTCACAACCCGTGATAACAGCTCGGCAGGCAGCGCGCTGGCCGTGATGCTGAAGGTGTGGGTGGTGGTGGCAAACTGACTGCAACTGGTAATAAAGCGGCACAGGTTATTTACCTTGCGACTTGCCGACATCTGGCAGTTCATGACAGCGCTGAAATCCAGTTGGTAGTGGCCTGGTGGTATCATGCTGTTCAGCAACTGCCGCTTACCATTACCGCGCTCGGGAAACGCCTCGCCCTGATAACGCCCCCAGATACCGGCTTCGGCATCATCGATCCCTTGCCGCAACGCTACCAATAACTCATCCATACCATTCAAAAGCTGGAAGGTAACACTACGGGCCAGATCTCGTGTAATGGCAGCAGAGATCTCGCTCGCCGGATAACGTTTGGGATGTTTGCGGAAGAAGCGCAGTTTGTTGCGCCAGTAGTAATAGCGCGGAATTGTATTGGTCGCGTTGACTCCTCCACCTTTGTGCAAGGCGCAAATCTGAGGATCAGCGACCACGCGCCAACCGGCATCCCTAACCCGGACACACCAGTCAATGTCATCCCAGTAGAGGAAAAATTGCTCATCAAATACCCCCACCTGTGCAATGACAGACCCTGTCGTCATCAAGCAGCAGGCGGGAACATAGTCGCACTCCAGCAGGCCAATACTTATGGCGCTATAGCGTTCGCTGGGATGGTTTAGATGGAAGGTTCCATCTTCCAACAGCACATTCGCTCCGATCTCCTGCACCATCTCCGGATGATCCATCTTGCACATCGCCGGTCACACGACGCCAATATACCCATCATTGGCCAACCCGGCCATCATCCCGCGC
>Ga0183099_1001930_pt1 | contig 11223 bp, 9 predicted proteins | sample Biomet1_FD_127788 | JGI IMG/M metagenome (GOLD analysis project Ga0183099, IMG submission 127788) | Microbial communities from bioreactor (seeded with anoxic lake sediment) at LBNL, California, USA - Biofuel metagenome 1 | ecosystem: Engineered > Bioreactor > Anaerobic > Unclassified ... | reverse complement strand
AGTTTTAAATGCTAGAAAAAACAACGAAAGTATAGAAGAAATTATAGAAAAAGAGATTGAATGGCATAATTTTAAAGCATCTCTTGAAAAAGCAAAAAGAATTGTAAAGAAATCTAAAGGTGACACTTTAGAAATGCTTGATAGTTATTACAACTCTTTAAGAAGATACACTCCTACACTTTTAAAATCAATTGATTTTAAAAATTCCAATGATACTAGCCAAGGGCTCATAGATACTTTAGATCAGATTAAAGAACTAAATGACACTAATAAAAGAGTACTACCTGATGATAAAGAGCTGAATTTAAATTTTACTAACAAAAAGTGGAAAAAGATTATTTCAACTAAAACAGGAGTTGAAAAGCGTCACTATTTGGAACTTGCTGCATTAACTGAATTGAAAAATAAGCTTAGGTCAGGAGATATCTATGTTTCAGAGAGTAAAACATATAGAAATTTTGAAACCTATCTATTTTCTAAAGAAGAATGGAATGAAACTAAAAACAATACAAGGCTTATAGCGAACTTAGATGTAAAAGAATATTTCAAAGATAAAGAAAATGAACTAGATAATCTTTTTAAATGGTATTCAACTAACTATGAAAATCTAGAAAAAACAATAATAGAAGATAACAAACTACATATTAAAAGACTTGATAAAGCTGTACCTGAAGAAGCAAAAGAGTTAAGTACAGAATTATATAATTTAATCCCTAAAATAAAATTACATGACCTTCTTTTTGAGGTATTTAAAATGACAGATCTTTATGCTGCCTTTGCTCATGCTGGAGATAAGAGGATTTCTAATGATTTTCAAAGTGAAGCCCTTGTTTTTGCCATTATGGGGTTAGGAACCAATGTAGGATTATCAAAGATTTCAGAGTCACTAAACAATATCTCTTACAAACAACTAATCTATATTTCAGAATGGCTTATTTTTGAAGAAAACTTAGTCAAAGCAGATGCTGTTATGACAAATTATCAAAAGAAAGAAGAATTTACAAAGAGCTGGGGAGATGGAACAACCTCATCTTCTGATGGAATGCGTTTAAAATCAAGTGTAGAATCATTAACATCATCGAAAAATCCACATTTTGGCTTTGATAAAGGGATTACAATATATAGGTTTCTTTGTGATATGTATTGTGCTTTCTATAACTTAATAACAGGACCAAATGATAGAGATGGAATCCATGTAATAGATGGTTTATTAAAACATAAGGCCGATCTCAATATTAAAGAACATTATACAGATACGGCAGGTTATACAGACCAAGTATTTGCTTTAATGCCATTAATGGGCTTTCACTTTGCACCTAGATTAAGAAATCTATCAGATTTAAAATTATATGCTTTTGACAGAGATAAACATCCAAAACTAAAGAAACTAATTCAGGGGAAAATCAATAAAAACTTAATAGAAGAGATGTATGATGATGTTTTAAGATTAGCAAATTCAATATATGAAAAGAAAGTATCCAGTGAGCTAATATTAAGGAAATTAGGTTCTTATTCAAGAAATAACCGACTTTCAAATGCATTAAAAGAAATGGGCAAAATAGAGAAAACAATATTTATTCTAGATTATGCATCAAATCCAGATTTAAGAAGAAAAATTCAAATAGGACTCAATAAAAGTGAAGAGATGAATGGATTAGCAAGAGCAGTATTTTTCGGAAGAAGAGGACAATTTTGGGAAAATGAGATGCAAAGGCAATTACAAAAATCAAGTTGCTTAAATATTATATTAAATGCCATAGTAATCTGGAATACAAAATATTTAAAAAAGGCATGGGAATACCATAAAAATCAAGGAATGGAAGTAGATTCAAAGTTATTAAAACACATATCACCATTAAATTGGGAACATATCAATTTTTTAGGAGAATACTTCCTAGAAAGGGATGTATTTTATGAAGAAGACCATTTAAGAAAGTTAAATATAGAGTAAAAATTGACTATAAAAAAAGCTTGTAATCCATATAAAAAAAGGGTTACAAGCTTGTTAAAAATTTCTTATTACCGGTTTTGTCGGAAATCCTGGATAGACCCCAAAATCATCAAAATTCGAGAGTCAATAATATCTAATATTTTTGACTTTTTGAGAAAAAACATAAAAAAATAGGCTGAATCCATTGATTACATTATGCTAGACAGAAATTTCGGGAAAATATTCGGGATTTCCGGCGCGAGGCCTAAGAAGTTAAACCTGAAGTTGTGTTATCAAATAAAAATGTAAAAAAGTTGCATCCATCCCCTGTTAATAGTATTCTTTTTTCTTTTATTAGAATAGCTGTCATCCCATTAGTGTGTCCAGGAATAGCTATGGCTTCTAAAGTTATGCCACCTAAATCAAAAATTGAACCATCTGTTAAATTTTTAAAATTATCTGATTTTTTTAAAGGAACATAATCTTCATCTTTCAAAGTATTTGCTTCTTTATAAGAAGCACTAGTAAATCCTTTTCTTGTGTCCAAAGTATCATGTTCTGAATATAACTTTTTATCAGCAAAACTCATATATACGTCATCAAATAAAGCAGAACCTGGGGCATGGTCTACATGACCATGTGTCAATATTACAGTTATAGGTTTTTTAGTAATTTTTTCGACAAACTCTTTAAGATTTCCAATACCAGTACCAGTATCAATTAAGACTGCTTTATTTGCTCCCTCAATTAAATACATTAATTCTCCATTTACACCAGAAATTCTAAATATATCCTTATCAATTCTATTTGCTTTAAAAAATTGATTAGAATAACTATTTACTAAAATTGTAGACTTTTCTGTAGCAATTTTTTTTGAATTATTTACTTTAGATGTTGAAGTACATGCTGTAATAGTTACTCCAATAATTAAAGTACCCATAACTAATTTACTAATATTTCCAAAATATTTTTTCATGATTTCCTCCCATATCATTTATTTTTATAACTATTTAAATGATAAGTATATTAGAAAAATATTTCTTGGAATTTTTAGAGTATTTTATATAATTTTTTAGATATAATTTTTGATTTTATTACTAAAAATATAAATAGTTATTCTTTAAGAGAGAAATACTTAAGTTGTATCCTGAAAATGCTATTATTTAGTATATAATATTCCGTTTTAAGAATCCATCTGTTCCGGAGGGTGGTCTCACCCAATAGGCCTTGCTCCAGAATTCCTGAAAATTTTAACCAAAGTTAGAATTAGCTTAGCATAATCGATAAAATCATAATAATGACTACATCCATTGATTACATTAAACTAGACGGAAATTTTTGAAATTCCAGCGCGATGCCAAATAGAAAAAATGAATTGGTAACTTCTCTCTAATGTTTTCATTATTTTTAAAGTCTATTCCCTCTCTATAACTAGAATAGATACAGTAAAAGAACAGACCTTTGTTGAATAGCTTAGGAGTTATTATGGGCAAGAAGTTTTCACTAATTATGTAGCTTTAATTACTGATTATGAATATATTAAAAATTATTTGAAAGTGAGATAGTGTTTATTCTTCATGTCCAAAAATTTTAATTCGATTGTTTGAGACCTCTTTTAACCTTATAAATTTACTTCAAATTCATATTTACCAGATTTCAATTCATAAATTATTTTTCCATTTTCATACTTAACAAATTTGATTCCATCAGAATCTTTTAAAACTTTTCCATTTTCTAAAATAGAATGATCATCTTTGCTTGGTAAATATAATGTTGCGCTTGTATTAGCAGGAACTGTAAATTTATAAACTACTTTATACCCTACAAATTCCCAAGAGCTTTCAATTTTACCATACATAGAATCATAATAGCCTTTTGCATATTTCATTTTTTGACTAAAATCAGGATTTGGTTGCAAAACAAATCTTTTAAATCCTGCTGAACTTTCATCTCTTTCTATCCCTAAAGAATAGTTGTACATCCAAGAACCTATTGCACCAAATGAATAATGATTGAAAGAATTCATACTATTATTACCATCAAATCCTTTTTCTTTAGTGTAGGAGTTTAATCTTTCCCAAATAGTTGTTGCTCCTTGATTCACAGAGTATAACCAAGACGGATAAGTTTCGTTTTGTAACAACTTATAAGCTGTTTCAATATATCCATTGTCAGATAAAGCTTTATTTATCCAAGTAGTTCCTATAAACCCTGTCATTAATGAATATTCAGGTCTTTCTATATTTTTTTCATCCATATTTTTTCTAGAAATAGTTATTTCTAGATTTTTTGCAAACTCTTTTATATACTCATCTTTAATTATTCCCAATCCAAGAGGAATTGCATAAGAAGCCTGTGTGTCATTTAAATTACCTTTGTTATCAATTGTCTTTTTAGTTTTTGAATCAATATATTTATTATTAAATAAATCTTTTTGAGCTTTATAGGCTCCATTATATTTTGTGTAATCACTTTCTTTTCCCAAAGACTTTGCCATTTTTGCCATTAATTCTAAGTCATAAGCATAATATGCATCCCAAATAAGATAGTTTCTTTCATTTGGACCCATTTGACTTCCTTCAGGACTTAGCCAATCTCCTAAAAATCCTGATCCGATAGCTGTTGTCTTTTCTAGATAAGAAATATATTTTGCCATAGCAGAGTAATGGTCTTCCAACATTTGTTTATCGCCAAATTGTTGGTATGTTTCCCATGCAACTGTAATTCCAGCACTTCCCCAAAGAATTCCTCCAAATCCACCACCAATAGGAGCTACATCATCAAATCTTCCCTCTGAGTTTTGAGTATCTCTCATTGCCATTAGGTGACGTTTTAAAAATTGTGAGGAATCTGTCAAATATGTTGCTGTTTTTGAAAATACAGAGATATCTCCACTCCATCCCATACGTTCATTTCTTTGAGGACAATCTGTAGGAATTGACAAGAAATTACTTCTTGTTGACCATGTAATGTTTTCCCAAAGTTTATTTACTTTTTCATTGGAACTTTCATAATAAGAAGAAATATCTTTAACAGAACTGATTACTTTTCCTTTAATATTTTCGATAGGTAAAGCATTTCTTATTCCTGTAATCTCAATATATTTAAATCCATGTGATGTAAAATGAGGTTTGATTATTTCACTGCCACCTTTTAAAATATATGTATCTTGAGCTAATGCTCCTCTTATATTCTCTAACATAATCATTCCAACATTTTTACTATATTCAGGTAAATCAGGATATAAAACTTCTGCGTATCTTATAGTGATTTTATCTCCTTTTACTCCATTTGTAATTTTTATTTCTGGAATTCCTACCATATTTTGTCCTAAATCATAAACATAAACATTAGGTCTTACTTCTTTTACACTTTTTGCAGCTATTGTCTTAACTTCTTTTGCTGAATCATTTGGTTGAGTAAAAAATTTAGTTTTATCAAAATCTTCAAAATCTAACCATTCCATTATTTTTAAAGGACCATAATTAAATACTTCTCCTTTTTTATTTGTTGTTCCTTTAGTTAATACTTCTGTAGCTTTTTTCCATTTTGAATCATCAAATTTAGGATTTGTCCATCCTATTATTTTCTTTTCTTTTTCTGCGTCGTAAACTTCCCCTTGCATCATACTGCTGTATACAACTGGTCCATCGTTATAATATTTCCAGTCGCTTGGATTGCTTACCATAACTTTTTCGCTTCCATCTTTAAACTTTATAAGCATTTTTACCAACACTGATTGACGGTCTCCAAAATAGTTCCAAGCCTTTCCTACAAAAGTGGCATTTCCACTCCACCAACCTTCTCCTAAGCTTATTCCTATTGCATTATTTCCAGTTTTCAAGTTATTTGTCACATCATAAACTTGATACATTTGATGTTTATCATATTGAGTAAGTCCTGGAGCAAAATAATCTTCTCCTATTTTATTTCCATTAATAGATGCTTCATAAACACCTCTTGATGTAATATATAATCTTGCACTTTCAATCTCTTTTGAAATAGAAAATTCATTTCTTAATAAAGGCATAGAATTTTTACTTGGGTCTGCAACAATAAATTTCCCTGCTTTACTACCATCTATAATATAACTATTATCTATAATATTTAATTGATTTTTAAAAATTCCATTATAGTTTTCCAGTTTTTCTTCAAATAAAGTATTTGAAGGCTCTCTGTAATTATAAACTTTTAAATTTGAATAGTTTGCTTTTTGATTGCTTGCTACTTCAAACCCTATCTCTCCCAACATTGGATATGCAATATAATCAGAACCTGCACCCATTGGATTAATATTAACTCCCTTATTTGTAAATGGTCCTGCTGTTTCAGTTGCTATTTCAAACTGATTATCTATTTTTATGTTTAATAATCCAAATGCTGATTCTATGTATATATTATGTTTTTCAAACTTATTTTCTTTATTAATCAGATTTTTTGGAATTTCATAAGATAAAAGTGGTACATTCTCCTTATCTGATTCCGTATATCCTACTCTGTAAACGTTTAACTTAGCTAATCCATTTTGTAAATCATTAACTAGGCTCGTATCTATTTCAATTTTTATGTATGATTTATCTTTTTTATTTTCCATTCCATAGATATTTTTATTCTTATCCATTAAGCGTGGGTCATTAGCCCCAAATATAAAAGAAGCTTTTGTACTATTAGATTCTTTATCAAGTTTTAAGTCATACTGAATCTTATAAATAGGTAAATAATCAGAATAAAGAACTAAATCATCATTACTTCCTCCTATCCATTTTGCGCCAGACCAAGCATCTATAGAATCACTAAGTAAGCTTGTTTCAAACCAAGACTTTTTAGAAAAAACTCCTTTATTGCTCCATATAGTCAGTTCCCATGAATATTTGAAAGAAGGTTGTAATTTTTCACCCATATATTCAATTCCCAATGATTTGTTATCTTTAATTTTCCCTGAATCCCATACAGTCTTATTTTTACTATCTGTTACTACAATTTGGTAGTACTCTTGTTCAAAGTTTCTTTCCTTTATAAATTCACTTTGCCAAGAAAATTTTGGTTTTAGATTGTCTACTCCCAAAGGGTTTTCTGCATAATCTACTTTTAATGCTGTTAGTACTTCCTCTGCCCCTCTTCCCATAACAATTTGAGAAATAAACATTGTCATTATTAAAACTAACACTCTTACTTTAAAAATATTCTTCATAATACCTCCTTATTTTATAATATAAATGCTAACATATAAAAATAAATATATCTTGTCCTATGGATACATTAAATTTGTGTTTTTTGCTCATTTTTTGTATAATTGAATTAAATTAGGAACATAGGATGATGAAAATGCAAAATAGAATTTATAAAGAAGTTCATTTTAATGATGAATTAACATTTCCTTTTAAGGTAAATTACTCTGACCAAACTACTTTTATACACAAATTACCCTATCATTTTCATAAAGAAATGGAAATAATTTATTTTCAAGAAGGTGGTGTTTTCTATGAATTAGAAAATATCCCATATAAAGTTTCTGAAGAGTCCATTGTTATTTTTCCTTCAAATACTCATCATAAAGGAACGGTCTTTGATTATAAAAATCATAAATCATATATTTATATTTTTGATTTGTCTATTTTAGGAATTAATGATATTATTTCTTTAAACAAGTATTTGAATCCTATTTTAAATAATGAACTTTGCTATCCCGTCGTTATTAATAAGGGTTCTAATAATTTTGATGATTTACTCGACTTGTGCGTTTTTCAAAAAAAATAGGCATCAATCCTAAAATGTTGTAAAATTTGTCACTACACAAAATACTACAACTTAGGTGATGCCAGTGACTATTGTAAATTATTCTGAAGATTTAATCAAGTATATTTCTGAACTTAACTTAGGGTTTTCAGCTTCTCAAACAAATCATTTATTAAACTTAATAACTGGTTTAATTAACTTAGAAGGGAAAAAGAATCTTTCAAATTTAAATAGAAACTTTTTAAATACTACTAACAGAAGCAATCTTTCTAGATTTTTAACAACTTCGCCATGGGATGAAGAATCTGTTAACTCTAAAAGATTACAGTTTTCCTGTAATAAACTAATCGAAGCTTCTCAAAAATCTAATGAACCTATATTTTTATCTATAGATGACACAATGATTTCTAAGAAAAAGGAATCAAAACATATTGAAGGAATGACAAAACTCTTTTCTCATGTAAGTCGTAAGAATGAATGGGCTCACTGTCAAGTTGCTTTACAGGGTAAAACAGGAGAGTTATCAATACCGTTAGATTTTAAAGTATATCTTTCTAAAGGATATTGTGAAGAACAGAAAACAGAATTTAAAAGTAAAAATGATTTAGCATATGATTTGATTAAAGAATTAGACTTTGTAAAAGAGAATTTAACATATTTGTTAATAGACAGCTGGTACAGTAGTTCGAAACTAATAATGAACGCCTTAGCATTAGGAATATACTCAATAGTTCCATTGAAAAGCAACAGAAAAATATTTCCTGAAGGTATAGAAATTCAGTTAAAAGAATATGAAAAATTGATAGATAAATCAAGCCTTAACTTAGTGACAGTGAAAGGTAAAGATTACTATACTTACAGATATGAAGGAAATTTAAAGGGAATAGAAAATGCAGTAGTGGTATTTAGCTATGAGCTAAATGGAGATGAACTAAAAAATCCAATGTATATATTATCAACAGATATTTGCCTAAGTAACAGGGAAATAATCAGTTATTATTTGAACAGATGGGATATAGAAGTATCATTTAGATATCAAAAAGATAGCTTAGGCTTGTGTCATTATGAAATGAGAAGCTTAAAAGGAATTAAAAGATATTGGTACATAATATACTTAGCGTATAACTATTTAACATTAAAAAATGAAGAAACAAGTAAATCAATAGGAACAAAGATTCAAGAAGAAAAAATGCAGAGTAAAATTTCAGAGATTAACATCATACTGGAACTAAAAGCAAAAGGATATTCAAAAGTAGAAATCATAGAATTATTCATAAAAAATACAAAAAAAATAGCCTAAATTAATAGGCTAGCTTAAGTTTTCAAAAAAACGCACAAGTCGAGTAAATAATTACTTATTTTATTGTTGACAAAACAAAATATAAGTAATATAATCAAAATTGAAATGATTACAAAATTAAACAGGAGGAGTTGAGGATGAAAGTTTATATAGAAAATATAGGAGATTATTTAAAAAGTCATGACATAAAACCTTCATACCAACGTATTAAAGTATTTGAATATTTAATGCAACACAAAAATCATCCAACAGTAGACATGATATATAAAGCATTAGTCGATGAGATACCAACTTTGTCAAAAACAACAGTATATAATACATTAAATCTATTTATTGAGAAGCAAATTGCAGTTGTTATAGTTATTGAAGAAAATGAGACAAGGTACGATGTAGACATCAATTTTCATGGACATTTTAAGTGTGAAACTTGCGGATGTGTTATAGATGTAGATATTGATCCAGAAAATATTAATTTTGAATCTTTAAATGAATTTCAAATTAATGAGCATCATTTATACTTCAAAGGTATCTGTAAAAACTGCTTAGAAAAGAAAAAAATATAAGAGGAAAAAGTAAATAACCTTGAATATTTATAAAGACAATCTTAATAAGGAGTGATTTTTAATGGCAAATTTATTATTAAAAAAAGACGATATTTTATTGGAAGTAGTAGCAGGAACAACAACAGTAGATGGTTTTGAAGTTTTGGAAGAAAAAACAGCAGATTCATCAACTGAAAAACATGTACCATTTATAATAGAAACAGAAAATGGATACTTGGTAAAAGTAGGAGAAACAGTAGATCATCCTATGACAGAAGCACATTGGATTCAATTTATTGAGTTAATTGTGGGAAATAGAGTTTACAGAAAATATTTAAGTCCAACAGATAAACCAGAAGCAAGCTTTGAAGTAGAAAAAGGTGATGTAGTAGTTGCTAGAGAATACTGTAACTTACATGGTTTATGGAAAGGGACTAAATAATAAAATAGTAACTTTTAAGGAGGGTTCATGTTAAAGAAGAGGGTAGAAGAAATACTAAATGAACAGTTAAACAGAGAGTTTTACTCTGCGTACTTGTATCTTTCTATGTCAGCATATTTTGATAGCACTGATTTACCAGGATTTGCTCATCACATGAAGGTACAATATCAAGAGGAAATGGCACATGCTATAAGAATATTCAATTATTTGAGTAATGTAGGTGGAAGAGTGGAGCTAAAAGCAATAGCTCAACCTAAAAATGTGTGGAATGGTATTATTGAAGTATTTGAAGAAACTCATAAACATGAATGTTTTATAACTGATAGCATTAACAATGTACTTGCAGTTGCTCATGAAGAGCATGATTATGCTACAATAAATATGTTACAATGGTTTATTGGAGAGCAGGTAGAAGAAGAAGCAACTGTTTTAAAGATTCTTAATCAATTAAGAATGATAGAAGGTAAAGGACCAGGACTTTTCATGCTTGATAGAGAAATGGGACAAAGAGTTTCTAATGTAAATCTAGAAAATCCAGAATTAACAACAAAATAGGAGGATAAAATTATGGAAAAATGGGTATGTGTAGTATGTGGATATGTGTATGATCCAGAAATAGGAGATCCAGATAGTGGAGTAGCACCAGGAACTTCTTGGGAAGATGTGCCTGAAGATTGGGTATGTCCATTATGTGCAGTTGGTAAAGACCAATTTGAATTAGTATAAAAAATGTAACTAGCTTTCGGGCTAGTTTTTTATTGTCCAAAATTCTATTCAATACATAGATTAATCTTGAAGAAAAATTATTTCTATGTTAAAATCAGTTTTGGAAGAAAGAAGGGATAAAATGTTTAGATTTAAAGTAGAGATGTTTTTCATAAAAACTTTTAAATGGATACTTATGAAAACACCAGAAAGTTTCAGATATAAATTTGCAGAATGCCTCGCACTCCTAGCATATAATATAATTAAAAAAGAAGAGAAGTTACTCTTGATAATATAAGAAAAGCTTTTCCAGAGAAAGAAGAAAAAGAAGTTATAAGAATAGCAAAAGAAAGTTATAAAGTAATGATTAAAACCTTCATGATGTCATTATGGGCACCAGATACTTGCGGAGATGATAGTAAGGTTAAATATCATAATTATGAACTTTTTGAACAAGCTAAAGCACAAAATAAAGGCGTTAAAAACACCAGAAAGTTTCAGATATAAATTTGCAGAATGCCTCGCACTCCTAGCATATAATATAATTAAAAAAGAAGAGAAGTTACTC
>Ga0183099_1001929_pt1 | contig 11228 bp, 6 predicted proteins | sample Biomet1_FD_127788 | JGI IMG/M metagenome (GOLD analysis project Ga0183099, IMG submission 127788) | Microbial communities from bioreactor (seeded with anoxic lake sediment) at LBNL, California, USA - Biofuel metagenome 1 | ecosystem: Engineered > Bioreactor > Anaerobic > Unclassified ... | reverse complement strand
CGGGGCAAAATCGACATCGGCCCAGCCAGGTGCGGCCGGGACCACATCCTCCACGGGGGCGGTGGGTATGGCCGGTGCTGCGGCCGGTGCCACTGCCTGGTCGCGGGTAAGACTTGCCAGCAGCACGCGCAAGAACTCGGCGCTGGTCTCAAACTCAGGGTCAAGCAACAGGTGCAGATCCGTTTCCGGGCTGGCGGCAAGTTCGCGAACCAAACTGCGGCACAGGGTGGTCTTGCCGGTTCCTATATCACCGCTGACCACACACAGCCCACGGCGCAAGCGCAGGGCAATTTCCAACTCCCGTAAGCAGGTGGCGTGCTGGCGTGTGCTGGAAAGAAAAGCCGGGTCCGGCGTGTTGGAAAAGGGCTCGCGGTCTACCCGGAGACACCCGTAGGGGTTCATCTGCCGCCTCCCTGGGTTGCAGGAGCTGCGGGGGCCACAGCATCGGTCCCGGATTGGGCTGAAATGTTCGGTTCCGGCTTCGTCCCACGCTCCTCAAGCTTACGCTTGGCTTCACGTTCCGCGGCCTGCTCACGGTCAAGCTGTTCATAGCTCTTCTGCCGCTCCCCGGTGCGCCAGTCTGAAAGCACCGTAGGGGTGATGAAGATCATGAACTCGTCCTTGGTGTCCTTCTTGTATTCGCTCTTGGCCAGCCAGCCCAAGCCGGGAACGTCCATGGCGCCAGGAATACCGGACTGGTTGCGCTCGTTGCGCATCTTGGTCAAACCAGAGATGACCACGGTTTCGCCATTGCGGGCAATGAGGGTTGTCTCTGTCTTTTTTTTGACGATGTACGGGTTGCCGGAGACAGAGCGCGAGGAATCCACCTCGTCCTTCTGAATGAGCACCTGGAGCTTAATGAAGGTATCGTCAATAATGTGCGGGGTAATTTCCAGCCGCAACACGGCATCCTGAAACTGCACGCTGGTGGTGGCGCTGGTGCCCGTGCCGGTAACGGACTGGTACGGCACGCGCTCGCCGGACTCGGTGTACGCCTTCTGGTTATCCATGGTGGAAATGGACGGGCTGGAGATGATGTTGAGCTTGTTATCCTTGGCCAAGGCTTGCAACTGCATTTCCAGCAGGTTGCCGCCAATCTTGCCAAAGGTCATATCCAGCGCTGTTCCTGTGCCGGTACCGGTAACGGTAGATGCGGGCAGGTTGACTCCCAAGGGCAGACCAGTGGTGCCCAGGCCCAAAATGGAGGTGGCAGTGCCACTATCAACCGAGCTGCCGCCCGAAAAACCCACTTTATTGCCGCTACGCACGGCACCGGAGTAACTGCCGCCCCACAAAATACCCAGGTCGCGCGCCACTTCCTTGGTGGTTTCCACTATATGGGCCTTAAGCTTGATCTGGGAGCGCGGCGAATCCAAACGGGCCAGCACCTTCAAAATTTTGCCCATGTCTGTTTCCACCGCTTGGATGATGAGCGAATTGGTGTACTCGTCCACATCGATGGAACCAATGGCCTTGCCATCCTTGTCCTTGGACAGGCTTTTCTCAATGGTCTTTTGCAGTGACTTGGCATCGGAAAAGCGCACCGAGGCGATGCTGGTGTGCAGTGGCCCAGCTGTGCGCAGGGCTTGGCGGATGGCATGGGAGGCCAGCTGTACGGTCTCCATGTCCAGCTCACCCTTCAGGTCGTCCTTGGCCAATACGCGCAGGGTATCGCCATCAAAGGTATACGCCAGCTTGTTGGCCGAGAGAATGCCGCGGAACACCTCGTCCCACGGACGATCAACAATGTTGACGTTGAGCATGCCGGACACGCCGGGGCTGACCACGATGCTGATGCCCGCCGCGCGCGACAAGGCCTGAATAACGGCGACGACATCCGCATTGTGCATGCGCAGACTCACCCTATTGGTGGGCAGGGGGCGCTGGGCGTCCTGCTTCAGCTTATCATAGGGGGCAGGCTCAGAAATCACGGTGGTCGGTTCGCTAAGGGTGACCTGGCCGCGAGGGGAGTGCCCTTGGGATTGTTTCTCCATGGCCTTCCATGTTTCCATGGACTCCGCCGCGTTGGGCTCCTGCACAGTGGCTGTTTTGGCGCAGGCGGCCAAAAACAGCATGAGCACTGCGGCCAAAAGCGGGGAAATATATTTCTGCGTCATATTCATCGCCTTTTCACCACACGAATGCGGATGTTGTCTGTCGCGTCCTCCACCAGAGGAATGCGGCGGGTCATTTTGCGACCGGAGGTAGCGTCCGTGCGTTCCAGCACCACAGCGCTCTTATCTATGCTTTGCAACCGGTAGTCGCTCTCCGCCAACTGGTCTCCACTGGCATACTCGATGCCATCGATAACGGCAAACGCCCTCTTCCCAGCGCGAATATACCCGCTGTACACCGGGGCAGGTTCTCCAGCGCCGGCGGACTCGTCTCCTTCTTCCAAGGTCAGAACGCCGCGGCCCTCAAAAAAAGGATTCTGGGTGGAATTGTCCGCCAGCAGGCCCAGTTTATACATATCCACTGTGGAGGAGCCGACTTTAGCAAGAAGCTCCTGGGCATTCCCGGCGCTTGCAGCCGGGGAGGCAGTGGCATCCGCAGACGCGTCAGGTCCTTTTACCGGCGTTGGCCCGGTAAACTGGAGATACAGTGCCACTAAAATGGTGAGCCCCATGAGCCCGAGGAGTATTTTTTGCCGTTTCTGCATGGTGCGCTGCCTTAATTGGTCAGCGCAAAGCGCAGTTGAAGGTACAATTCCAGGTGCCCGTCAACAGCGCGCACCTCCATCTTGTCCAGCCCGGCCAAGCTGGGCATGGTTGCCACAACGGTGAGGAACCCGCGCACAGAGTCCAACGGGCCGGCAAAGACACCTGTCAGTTGAATAGTGCCGGGATCTTGCGCCAGGGAGGCGGGGTTGAGCGCCACATCAATGGGCTCCACACCCAAGGCACGGGCAGTTTGCGAGAGCTGCTCCGGCATCGTGTACACGCTGGAGCGCGCTATAGGCTGCGGCGCTTGCGGCAACAGGGCCATCAGCGTCGCGTTATCTGAAAAACTGGAGAGGGTGCCCCAAACGGGCATGATTTGTTGCTGACGCTCGGTGCGCGCACGCGTCTGGGCTATTTGCTCGGTCAGTTTTTGCCCTTCCCGCAGGGGCATACCCACTGCGAGATACAGCACCACGGACAGCAGCACCAGCCCACCGCCCACACGCAAGGCCAACTGGCGCATGGCCGGGGTCAGCTCAAGCTTCAGGTTCATATCCAGGCCCATTAGTGCACCCCCATCTGGAGCACAAAAAAGAGCACTGTTCCTTCTTCCGGCAACTCGCGCTGGCTAGAATGGGTCACCGTGGGCGAGTCGACCAGAGGCGAGCCTTGCAACGCCAGAACCAGCCGCGCCAGTTCCGCGTCAAAGTCCGCCTTATCACCCAATACCACGCCCTCGATGGTCACCGTACCCACGACGGTCTGTGCAGGTTGCGGTCCTTTGTTGGCGGCGGGTCCGCTGGGAACAGGGGGCGGCACCTTACCACCTTGCCCCGGAACGGGAGCAGCGGCCTTGGGCGGTCCGGAAAGAGTATCCACCACCAAGCTCATCAGCTTGACTTTCGGCGGCGTACAGCGTGCCAGCTCGGCCAGTACGGCAGGCCCGGCCATGCGGGGCGCGGCATTGCGCAGTCCACTTTGCCGAAGCTGAAATTTCTGTAAAGCAGCGTTGAGCTGGTTCTCGTCGATAGTTGGACCGAGCGCGGCCAAAGTGGCCTGGGCCTGGGCCAACTCAGCCCGTTTCGCCCGCACACCCCGTTCAAGCCAAACCCCTGTGGCGGCCACGAACAACATGACAAAGGCCACACCGAGCAACGTATACAGGGTGACCCGCTGTTTGAGCTCTTGCGCGGTGCGGCTTTTATAATTGTTTACAAGATTAATGCCGCGGTCTGGCTGGGAAAGCGCCACCGCAATGGACGGGGCCAGGGACATACGCCGACGCGGCGGCACCTTGCCTTCGGGCGTGTGCAAAATGGCTGTGGCGTCAAAGGCAACAGGCGGGTAGCCCAGCTGGAGCGCCAAAGCGTTCAGAACCTCCGTGGCGCCGAAAAGCTCACCACTGAAGTGCAGGGCATCGCACCTTTGCTGGTTAGTGGAAACATAATATTCCAGCGTACGTTCCACTTGGCGGGCCATGCGCTCAATGGCTGGGCTGATGATCTGCATAATCCCAGAGGCATCCAGGTTATGCTCCTCAGCCAAGCCCTCCGGCTTTTGCCCGTCCAGCATCACGTGCTGGAACAAAGCGTAGGCATCCTGCGCGGTCAGGGGTTGCACCGGAGGTGGTGAGGGAGCAGGGGCAGCGAAAGGCTGCGAGGCCTCACCGGGCAGGGTCAGCTCCAGGTCAATGTCGTGGAGATCCACCTGCGAAGGTTTGGCCAGCGCGCGGAAATGCTCCACAAGATCATCCACCATGCTGCCCGCGCCGGAGCGGATGAACCGGCTGAACACCAACCGCCCGTTGGAATACAGGCCGATGGCCGAGTAGTCGGACTCGACATGGATATTGGCGGCCAAAGTGAACGGACCGGGGACATCTGGTCGGCGGTACAGGTTCAGCAGAGCTGCGGGCACAACGCTGATGCCGGTCAACTCTTTGCCGGCCTCACGAAACAGCGTCGCCTGCGCATCCACATCCGCTCGGCGTGCCAGGCAGGTCAGCACTTCCAAGCGCGGCTCCGGGGCGTCCTTCACCGGCCCCATCACCAAATAATCCAGAATGTACTCGGCCTCGGTGAACTTTTTGTCCTTCTGCAAGGTCCAAAACACAGCAGCATCAAGCTTATCGCCCGAGAGTTTGGGCACGGAAAGCACGCTCAGGTCCACATCCGCGGAACGAAGAACAGCCCAATACTCGGCACTTTGGTCAGCGCCCAGCGTGCGCTCAATACACGCGTGCAGGAACGCGGGCGCCCCAGGCTGCCCCGGAGCTTGATCTGGCTCGAAAAGATACCGCCCGCTTGCATAAATGCTCATATCCGAGCGGCGCACCACACTAATGAGAAGATGCCGGGCGCTAAAGCTGACGCCACAGACAAGAGACTTGGAGCGGGGAGAAAAGCTGATGCGGTGGCCGAGCAACTTCCCAAAGAGCTCAGAAACAGGAGTGCGCAGCAGACTTTTGGGCGCAACAGGAGATTCATCGCCTTTGGCGATAACTGCTGGGGGGGCGCTTGAGGCCGACAACTCTGGAGCCTGCTCGGAATCTTTGCCGCCGCGTATGGCGCGCAACAAGTTTTCCGTGGAGGAAAGCCGCTCCTTCAAGTTCACTCGTAACCTCACGATATGCGGACAAACCGGACGAGAAGGAGCCTGCTGGTGAGCCTTCCCCCATCATCACGATTCAAACTGTGTTTTTTTAAAAACTCTATCAGACTTTTCTATTGACTGCCTCTAGGGAATCTAGATGCCACAACGTAATGCTGTCAATGAGAAAACATCCTGTCAGCAGAGAAAGCCGGGTTTATTACAAGGGAGTTTACATACGTAATAAAGTTCGGTAGAAATCTATCCGATAAGACTTGTCATCTATAGTCACATCCTGAGGGAGCGCCACCATGAGTCAGACGAATATTCTGCTCGAATCCGGAACCAACGAGTTGGAGCTGGTCGAGTTCTTCATCGATGAAAAAGATGAAGCGACAGGCCAAGTGTACCGTGGGTTCTACGGTGTCAACGTGGCGAAGGTGCTGGAAATTATACGTATGCCTACGGTGACCCAGCTGCCCGAGATACCCCACCCCTCCGTTCTTGGCGCCTTCAACCTCCGCACGCGCATCATTCCTTTGGTCGATTTGGCCCTGTGGCTCGGCAAAAAAAAACTGACCACCGCAAAAGCGGACACCAAAGTCATCGTCAGCGAATTCAACCGCGTCACCTCTGCCTTCATGGTCTCTGGGGTCACGCGCATCCATCGTTTGAGCTGGACCCAAGTGGAGCCGCCCGATGCCCACTTGAACGAATATTCCGGCAATAGCGTTACGGGCGTTGTTCGCTTTGAAGACCGCATCCTGCTCATTCTCGACATGGAAAAGATTTTGGCCGATTTGAACCCGGGCCTGGCCATGAAGATAGAAGAACACGCCATGGAGGAGATTGAGGAGCACAAGCCCCAGAAAAAGGAACATTACAAGGCTCTTATCGCCGACGACTCCATCAGCATTCGCCGCATGATAGCCACCATGTTGGAGAAAGCCGGGTTTGAGGTGACACAGACCGTGAACGGTCAGGAAGCCTGGGAGGCTCTTGTTGCCCTCAAAAATCAGGCGCTGAGCGAAAAGTGCCCCCTCACCGACCTTGTGGACATCATCGTTTCGGACATTGAAATGCCCGTGATGGACGGCCACAATCTCACCAAGCGCATCAAGGACGATCCAGACCTCAAGACGCTGCCGGTCATCCTCTTCTCTTCGCTCATCACCGAGCGGCTGCGCCACAAGGGCGAAAGCGTCGGCGCGGACGAGCAGATCAGCAAACCCAACATCACGGAGCTGACCCGGCGCGCTTTTGAACTTATTTCCATCAGCCAAGGGGCGGCCTAAACCGCGACCCGCCCAAGCAGGGCAAAGAACCGCTGGCAATGCGCCCAGCAGTAAACAGAAGATCCCGCCATTGACGGGATCTTTTGTTTACCACATATTGCACAGCCACAACGCCGCATTCTCCCGCGGCCACCGCGCCTCATGACCGGAGGAGCATATGACCGCAGCCACTCCACAATCACACCAGCCGAACGCAAATCATCCCGCTGGCCAACCCCAAAGCCAGGCACCAGGGCACGACCGAGCCCGGCAGGTCGTCACCGTTGCCGTGTGTGTCCTCGGCGCTGTGTTCAACTTGGCCCTTGGGCTGGAGTCTTTGGCGGGAGGCAAGGTGACGCAGGCGCTGCCTGCCTTTTCCGCTACGGTGCTGTTGCTCGGCATCACCCTCTGGGCATGGGCCAAGCCCACCCTGGCCGCGCCGCGCTGGATAGCGACCATCCTCGCCATGTCTGGTTTTCTCCACGCCCTGCTTACCGGTACCGCCGACGGCACCGGCATACTATGGAGCCTGCTGGTGCCTGCCTGTGGCGTGTATCTCCTCGGCCTGCGCGATGGAATTATCGCCTGTGGGCTGTATATGGTGCTGTGCCTGTGGGTGCTGTTTGGGGCTGCCACCGGCCCCCATATGGTTGCGGCTTACGGCTTGCCCTTTGTCCAGCGATTTGTATGGATTGGCACTGTTTCGGCCATCGTCGCCATCAGCTTCGAGTATGAGCGTGTCCGTGTACTCCGCCGCTTGGAATACGAGATAACACACGCCAAAACCATTGAAAACGAACTCCGTCTTAGCGAGGAAACCGCGCGCAAGCTCTCCCGCGCTGTGGAGCAAAGCCCGGCCACAGTGCTCATCACCAACCTTGATGGCACCATAGAGTACGTGAACCCGAAATTTACCGAGACCACCGGCTACCTGCCCGAGGAAGCTTTGGGCAAGAATCCGCGTGTGCTCAAAAGCGGGGATATGGGGCCGGAGTCCTACCGCGAAATGTGGGAGGCCGTGAGCGCCGGGCGCGAGTGGCGAGGCGAATTTCATAACCGCCGTAAAAATGGCGAGCTGTACTGGGAGCATGCCTCCATTTCCGCCATACGCGATGCAACCGGGGCAGTGACCCACTACCTGGCGGTAAAGGAGGACATTACCGCGCGCAAAGCAACGGAACAGGCCCTGCGAAAAAGCGAAGAAGCCCTGCGCGCCCTGTATGAAAATGCGCCCATAGGTATCTTCACCTCCCTGCCCAGTGGCCGGTACCAAAGCGTGAACCCATACTACGCCGCCATTTACGGGTTCCCCACACCGGACGAGATGGTCCAGACCATTACCGACATTCCCAGCCAGATTTACACCGATCCCAAGGACCGCCACGCCCTGCTGGAAACCGTTGCCCTGCAAAACACAGTGGAAAACTATATGGTGCGCCGCAAAACCAGGGACAACGAAGAGCGCTGGGTTTCTCTCAACATGCGCGCCGTGCGCAGCCCCAGTGGCGAGATTGAGCGGTTCGAGGGCTTTTGCTCCGACATTACGCAACGCAAGCAGGCGGAAACAGCCCTGCGCCAGGCCACGGAGCGTTTTGAGCGCATGGCCATGAGTGTGCCCCTGGCCCTGTACGACTATACAGAATGTGCAGGAACGGGCTGGTATCAATACTTCAGCCCGCGCTGCCAAGACATCTTTGAATTGACACCAGCGGAGCTGACCGGACCTGAGGGCATCAAAACGTTCCTCAGCCTTATTCACCCGGAGGACTACCCGCGCCAACTGGAAAACCACACCCAGGCCATACGCTACGGCACCCAGTTCAGTGTTCTGCTGCGCATTGTGCCCTCTTCCGGGCGTATCCGCTGGGTGCAATTCATGTCCAGGCCGGGCAAAACAGATGCCACGGGCTGCCGCGTGTGGAGCGGCTTTGCCCTGGATGTGACGGAGCGCGTGCGTTCCGAGGAAGCACTGCGCGAGGCCAACCAACAGCTTGCCCACACCACCGAACGCGCCGAAGCACTGGCCATGGAGGCTGAGGAAGCAAGCCGAGCCAAAGGGGAATTTCTGGCCAATATGAGCCACGAAATCCGCACCCCCATGAATGCCATCATTGGGCTCTCGCACCTGGCGCTGAGGACAAACCCATCCGCCGTCTTGGCTGATTCACTCAAGAAGATAAACTCTTCCGCCCGGTCCCTGCTCGGCATCCTCAATGATATTTTGGACTTTTCCAAAATCGAGGCGGGGATGCTGACGGTGGAGCGCATCTCCTTCAACCTGGAGGATGTGCTGGACGAGGTGGCGAGCGTGCTCTCTGTGCAGGCAGGGGAAAAAGGCCTGGAGCTGTTGGTGGGCGTTTGCTCGGATGTACCGCTGGGCCTGGTGGGCGACCCCTTGCGCTTGGGTCAGGTGCTTGTCAATCTCGCGGGCAATGCCATCAAATTCACACAAAAGGGTGAGGTACGCATCACTGTTGCCGCCCAAGAGCCGCTGCCTGAGGACAGCGGAACGCAGCTACTTTTCTCCGTGCGCGATACCGGCATAGGCATGACGCCGGAACAGCAGCGCCGCCTCTTTCAGCCCTTTACCCAGGCGGATGCCTCCACCACGCGACGTTTTGGCGGCACGGGCCTCGGCCTGTCCATCAGCCGACGCCTGGTGCAGCTTATGGACGGAGATATTCACGTCACCAGCCAAGCGGGGGTAGGCAGCATCTTTTCCTTCACCGTAAACATGGGGTTGGACCAGCAGGCTGGCCCCACCCCGCGCGAACTGCCCCAGGGACTGCGCGCCAAACGCCTGCTGCTGGTGGATGACAGCCCCGCCGCGCGCGAGATGCTGCAAGAATGCCTGACCGGCATGGATCTGCCCGTGGACATGGCAGAGAACGGGCCGCAGGCGCTGGAAATGATCTCCGCCGCCACCAATCACCCCTACGACCTGCTGCTGCTGGACTGGAAGATGCCGGAAATGGACGGCTTTGAGGTGGTGCGCCACTTGGCCGCTGCCCTGCCGCCCGGTGCGGCGCGGCCCAAGGTGATTATGCTGACGGCCCATGGCCGGGATATGGCCACACGCCAGCCAGGCGAGGAGGACATCGCCGCCCTGCTAATGAAGCCGGTGAATCCCTCGACCCTCTTCAACACAATCATGCGCATATTTGGGGAGGAGGAAAAGATCCAGGCCAGCCACTCCACCTCGGGCGAACTCGCAGCGGAGCAGGCGGCCCGTCTGCGTGGTGCGCGGGTGCTGCTGGTGGAGGATAACGCCATTAACCAACAGGTGGGCCAGGGCATTTTGGAAGGTGCTGGGATGCTTGTCTCCCTGGCGAATAATGGCCGTGCCGCCCTGCGCATGTTGGCCCAGGCCCAAGCCGGTCCGCATCCATATAACGCCGTGCTCATGGATATCCAGATGCCGGAAATGGACGGCTACGAGGCAACGGGCGTCATCCGCAGCGATGCGACCCTGGCCCAGCTGCCCGTCATCGCCATGACAGCCCACGCCATGCGCGGCGACCGCGAACGTGTGCTGGCCTCGGGCATGGATGACTACGTCACCAAACCCATTGAACCGCATGCGCTGTATGCCACGCTGGCCCGTTGGCTGCCGGACCGCCCGGAAGGTTCAGAAGAAGAGGCCATGGTAGAGCAGGCGGAGCCAAACCAAACCGCGCAGCAGCAAACAGAAACACAGGCCGAGATGTCGCAACTTCCGGCCCAACTGCCGGGAATCAACGTTGCGGAGGGGTTGGAACGCCTGTTGGGCGATGCCGAGCTGTACCGCAGCGTGCTGATCGATCTGCGTGACAGCGGCACCGAACGCGCCCAGCATATCCGCCAATCGCTGGAACACGCCGACCACGCCCAGGCCCGTTCGTTGGTGCATGCCCTTGCGCGGCGCGGCCGCGAACCTGAGCGCCACCGGGCTGACCGCCGCGGCTCTGGCCTTGGAAGAGGCTCTGGAGGGAGTGCTTGCCGGAAACGACCCCACTCACGCACGCGTGGCAGAGCTGGGCCGTGCCCTGGAGGATGCCCTGTTGCGACTGACGGAGGATTTGCGGGAACTCTAGGGGGCTTGCCTGCGCGGGATTACGGCAGCAACTTCAGCCCACGCAGCATGGCTTTGACCAGCGCCAGCCGTGCCGGGGCAAACTCCGGGCCGGGTACCTCCCCTGCCGCCACGCCCACGGGGCCGATGTTCAGCGCATACGGATAGTTGACGCCGCCACGTTCCAGCCAGCCCACCAGCCAGCCCACGGGAGCGTCTGCCACCACGCCCAGGCCATCGCCGGGCTCACTGGCCGGACCGCCGCCCCGGTACGCCAACCCGCTTTTGCCCAAAAGACGCCACGCCGGAGCGTTCGCGCCCGCCTCGTCTTCCTCCAGCAGCATCATACGCGCCACCATGTCCCGGTGCCGGCCGGCAAAGGGTACGGCTCCGCGCGCCAATCGGTCCAGCCAGGCAACCTGCTCCTCGGCGCTGATGCGCAGCGGCCCGTCGATCCAAAACTGCTCGCTCCCCGTGGCATCGGCGTTGCCGTAGCCCACCTCACGCATGGCCGCACCGAGCCTCTCGCGCCCGTTCTCCTTGGCTATCTGCACAAAATACCACACGGCAGAGGAGCGGAAGGCCTCGTTCATGGATAGGTCGCTGTTCCACAGCGGCACCTCGCGCTTCACCCCATCCCAACGGAGCACCTTG
>Ga0183099_1001928_pt1 | contig 11229 bp, 11 predicted proteins | sample Biomet1_FD_127788 | JGI IMG/M metagenome (GOLD analysis project Ga0183099, IMG submission 127788) | Microbial communities from bioreactor (seeded with anoxic lake sediment) at LBNL, California, USA - Biofuel metagenome 1 | ecosystem: Engineered > Bioreactor > Anaerobic > Unclassified ... | reverse complement strand
AAAAGCGGCGGCCGTCAAGTTCGCCCGAAATGACAAGGAATCCGTCCATCATGGAAATACGGTAGGAATAGTGCTTGCGGAACAGGAAGAGACCGGCAAAGCTGAACTCGGATACGCCATCCGGAAGTTTGACAAGGTGCGGGGATATCTCCCGGGCCATCTCGAGGGAGATGGGGGAAAACTCCGGATAAACAGGCAGGGAACTCATGCCTCTATGGTACTGATTTCCCCGGGAATCGGCAAGTTGACGACCCCTTCCAAATATCGTACTCTTCATTCCTATGAACGACAAGAACCTTTCAGGGCCGCTTCTCGAGCGGTTCATCAGGTATGCTGCCATCGGCACCCAGAGCAACATGGAAATCGCCGATTCCGGCACCCTTCCCTCCTCGGACAGCCAGAAAGCCTTCGCCAGGACGCTCGCCAGCGAGCTTGCAGCGATCGGCCTCACCGACGTCACCCTTGACGAAAACTACTATATACTGGCCCGCCTTCCCGCGAGCCCCGGACTCGAAGGGAAGCCCTCGTTCGGTCTCTGTGCCCACATCGACACGGCAGGAGACGCACCTGCGGACAACGTCAAGCCGCAGATCCACCGGAACTGGGACGGCAAACCGATTCTCCTGCAGGACGGCTTTTCGATTGATCCCGCAGCCGATCCCGATCTCGCCGGATGCACGGGCGATACCATCATCACCTCGGACGGGACGACCCTGCTCGGTGCGGACGACAAAGCCGGTGTCGCGGGAATCATCACGATGGCGGAGTATCTCCTTGCCCACCCGGAAATACGCCACGGACCGATCGAATTCCTGTTCAGCCCGGACGAGGAAACGGGACACGGCATGGACCGGGTTCCGCTTGCCAAGCTCCGGTCGAAGGCCTTCTACACCGTCGACGGAGGACAGGAGGGAGAGCTCGAGACTGAATGCTTCAACGCATGGAAGGCGGAGGCGACATTCACCGGAGTCTCTGCCCATCTCGGAACCGCGCGCGGAAAGATGGTCAACGCCGTCACCATGGCGGCGGCCTTCGTCTCCGCCCTCCCCTCCCGCGAAAGCCCCGAGGGAACGGACGGCTATTACGGGTATTTCTGCCCCCTCGACATACGGGGATCGACCGAAAAAACGACAGTGATCATCTTCCTCCGCGATTTCGACCGCGCGAACATGGACAGACGCCTCGAGCGCCTGGACGCCATTGCCGCAGGAATCGAAGCCCAGTTCCCCGGAGGGACTGTTTCGCTCAGGAAAACCTGCCAGTACCTGAACATGAAGCAGAAACTGGACGCCGTACCCGAGATACTCGCACTCCTGGAGAAGGCTGCCGCGCGGGCCGGAGTCAAAACCTATCTGAAACCCATCCGCGGCGGTACCGACGGATCAAGGCTGACCGAACTCGGCATCCCGACACCGAACGTGTTTACGGGCGGGCACAACTATCATTCACGGACCGAGTGGGCCTCGCTCGCCCAGATGACCAGAATGGTCGATACCCTGATAGAACTTGCGAAACTCTGGGGAGAGTAAAATGTACGAATACCATATTGAAGGCGGCTTCCCGATCAAGGGAACCATAAAGGCAAGCGGCAATAAAAACGCCGCCCTGCCCTGCATAGCGGCAGCCCTGTTGACCGATGAACCTGTCATCATCCGCAACCTGCCCGAGATCGAAGACATGCAGGTCATGCTCGAGATCTTCACCGCCCTCGGCGGCACCGTCGAGAAGCTCGCGCCTAACGAATACCGCCTCCAGCTTGCCGTCTTCGCGCGCACCGACATACCCGTCGCCCTGTCGCGCAAGATCCGCGCATCGATCCTTTTCGCCGGACCCCTCGTCGCCCGCGCAGGGAAGGCCGTCCTTCCCCCGCCCGGAGGCGACGTCATCGGCCGAAGACGGCTCGACACCCATTTTCTCGCGCTCACCGAACTCGGCGCCCGTGTCGACGTCGAAGGCCAGTTCACCTTTACCGCGAACAAGCTCAAGGGGCAGGACATCTTCCTCGACGAGGCGTCGGTAACCGCGACAGAGAACGCGGTCATGGCCGCGGTTCTCGCCGAAGGCCGTACGGTAATCACCAACGCGGCCAGCGAACCCCATGTACAGGATCTGTGCCGGATGCTGAACAGCATGGGTGCGGGAATCTCCGGCATCGGCTCGAACATCCTCGCCATCGATGGCACAGACAGGCTTCACGGCACTGACTACCGCATCGGCCCGGACTTCATGGAGATCGGCTCGTTCATCGGGCTCGCCGCAGTCACCCGGGGCTCGATCACGATCACTGACATCGAGCCGAAGGACATGCGCCCGATCAGGCTCGCCTTCGGCAAGCTCGGCATCCGCTGGGAGATCGAGGGTACGACCCTGACCGTCCCGGCCCAGCAGGACCTCAAGGTCAACTGCGATCTCGGCGGCATGGTACCGAAGATTGACGACGCCCCCTGGCCGGGATTTCCGCCTGACCTGACGAGCATCATGACCGTCGTCGCGACCCAGGTCGAGGGAACGGTCCTGATCCACGAAAAGATGTTCGAATCGAGGATGTTCTTTGTCGACAAGCTGATCGGAATGGGGGCGAGGATAACCCTGTGCGATCCCCATAGGGCGGTCGTCTCCGGACCGAGTACCCTCCACGGTTCGGATCTCGTGTCACCGGACGTGCGCGCAGGCATGGCGATGGTCATCGCCGCCCTGTGCGCGAGGGGCGAGAGCGTCATCAAGAACGTCTACCAGATCGAGCGGGGATATGAAAACATCACGAACCGCCTCCAGGCGCTCGGAGCGCATATCGAACGGATAGAAGCAAACTGAGACTGATTTGACGCAGAAAAATGCTGCCGGGCACCAAAATGTGCCTGGCAGTTTTTTTATCCGCGTTCAATCTGAACGCTGCGTTCAATCTGAACGCTGCGTTCAATCTGAACGCTGGGAAAAGAAGACAACCGAAATGGCGACGAAACCGGCGGAAAGCCCGACCAGGAGCAGGACAAGGGGATGGGAAGGGAAGACCCGGACAGTCAGCATCACCATGACCCGCGAGAGATAGCGGACCGTCTCGATAAGATAACGCGAAATGAGCGGGAACAGCGGAACCGCGAGTATCCACCAGGCCTTGAAGACGGAATTCGTGCCCAGCCGGTATTTCCAGCCCAAGATCAGTGCATAGACCGAAACGATCAGGATGAGGAAGGGATCCGCAAGGCGGTTGAGTATCTCGCTGACGTATACCCTCCGCGAGAATCCGTATCTTTCGGCCTTGCTTTCAAAACGCATCAGGTCGAGCAGGTTCATCGCAGACGGGCCCCTGTTCGCAAGGAACACGAGGTTCAGGTCCTCGTAGGGCATGTCCAGGAGAAGCACGCTCCGGTCCTGGTCCGGCAGGCTTCCGGCGACAACCTCCATTTCTATCTCCTTTCCGATACGGTTCCGGTCAACCGAACGCAGAAGGAGTTGCGGGCGGGTGGTTTTCCCGTTTCCATACGGAAACATCTTGGCATAGGGAACGGAAATCTGGTACGAAAGGCTGCCGTCCCTCTCAAAGAGGGCATACTCGAAACCGCGAAGATAGGCTACATCCGTGCTGCCGGAACCCGTATAGGTCAGTCCGTGCACGAAGACAGCCGCAGACCTGCCGTCATCCTGCCGGATGACGAAGAACACGTTGCGGGAAGCCTCGAAAAGTTCCAGATTGAGCGTCTCGTCGATGAAGAAGAAGGATTTGAGTACACCCTGTCTCGCGATCTCGAGAAACCTGGTCACGTCCGGATCAACCGCGGAGTCCTTCAAGGCTGCTTCCTGTTCCTGCAGCGAAAGCAGGATGTAGTAGGCCCTCAGGTAATCCCCGCTCTGTATCGCGTCATACCCCTGGCGTTTTATCGCGAAGAGGGCGGCAGCGCCCTCAGCCTGTATCCGGTCGGTCCCCGAAGTAATGCGGTTCCAGACCCTGGAGGAAAACCGGAGAGCCTCGACCTTGTTCGGATCGGTGTCGGGAGCGAGCTTGTATGCGAGCATCGCGTAGTAATGGGCGGTATAGAAGTCGAGGGCCGCTTCGGCCTGCCGCGCACGGTCAAGGGCAGACAGCACGGACAGGCCGGATGATTCGGGCAACACCGGTTCGGCATCCCCGTTCGGGAGTTCTGCCGTCCCGGCCGCATTCTCACCGGCGGCACTGGCCATATCGTACCGGATGCTTTCAAGGAGTGAAACGGCTTCCGGACTTTTAGGCCAGATCCGGAGGGCTGCGTTCGCCCGGAATTCAGCCGCCCCGAAATCGCCCTGTTCCGATGATTCGCGGGCAACCGAGAGGTACTCCGCATACGCTCCGCTCTCCGCAAGGGAATCCTGCTGTTTCCCCTGGAATGCAGGCCCTACACCCTCGGACAGAATTGCGTATATCGATATGCAGACCAGGGCGACGATGAAGGCGCCTTTGAGGAAGTCGAGCTGCACGCCCGACCAGCGCTCGACCGACTCGGGCACGTCCTTTGCGAAGGCGAGGGCATAGCCCACCAGGATTCCGCTTATCTGGAGCGCCGGCATCCAGTCGATGAACAGCAGGATGGCAGCCCGGAAACGGAAGGAAGAAACGAACGGGGAAATCAGCTCGGCGGGAACCGTTGTGAAACCGGCATAGACAAGGGAAGCTGCCAGCCCTATGACCAGATGGACAAGGACAATCGGGAGCGCCCGTTTCAGTTCATTCATAGGTCCCCCGGGAATGTTTCCTGCCCACCTTTCTGCCGATCAAGCAGCACAACCCGTACAAGGCAAGAACCAGGGCAAGCGCCAGATAGAAAGCCGGAGATATCAGACCGTCCGGAACGGAAGCGGGAAGAAATTTCCTGACAAGAGAGAAGGCAGGGCCCGAAACGGTCCATGCATATCCCGCAAAAACGAGACGGAAACCGGCCAGCAGCAGCAACAGGTTCAGGAAACGCCATCCGGTAGCGAAGCAGAGGACAGAAAGCGCAAGCACGGCCAGAAAAAAACAGGTGACTGCACAGTACCGGCCCAGGGGACCGCCCACCGTCGAGGTCCGGAATCCTGAAAGAACGGCATTCACCTCGTCAATGAAAGAGGCGATGAAAAAGGGAGATTCAAGCCCGGAAACCAGCTCGGGTTCGATCTGGCCTCCTGCCCCCTCGATGACCGTTGCCGTTCCTGCACTGAGGCTTCCGTCAGAGGGAACGAACCTTCCCACGGGAAATGTTTGCAGGACATGCAGACCGGGACGGATCGCAGTGTTGGCGACGATCAGCGGGGCGACGGCATCACGTGTCTCGGATGAATTGAACCATACCGACCTCCGGTAACCATCCGAAGACCTGATTATCCCGTCCTGGTAGAGGGTGTTCGGCTCCCGGTCGGCCCCCCCGGCATACAGGGGAAAAGCGGAACTGAACGCGTCACCCGCCCTCCAGGAAAACGGAATCAGAAAAACAACAGAGGCACCGGCAAGAAGCAGGACCAGCGGAATCGATATCAGCAGTATCGTCCGGTGACGCATCAGGTAAATGAATACATTCAGGAAAACGACCATGAGAATGAACGGGAACATCCGGATGGCATGAAAAAGGAGGGAAAGAAGGAATTGGCCGCTCCGTACCTCGTTCAGTACACGGAGGGAATCGGGCACCGAGAGTACCGAAAAGAAGGCAACCAAGCAGGTCCAGACCACCAGATTGGACAGAAAAACCAGCGGTACCATCAGGGTGTTTTTCATACCTCCAAGAGTAGCATGATGAATGGCCGAATACAAGAACTTTTATATACAGGATAAAGATTTCAGCCGGTAATAAACAATTTATCCACAAGTTCTACCCCCCTTTCGACGGACGGTTTTCATCATTTCTATATTCTGCAATGATTTCCGCTTTTCACCCCAATTCAGGGAGACGGAATTCGAGATTTCATCATTTCCTTACCAGATATAGATATACATGATTTGCTTGGTGAACTTTTCATGGATGCGCACAGGACCCCTCAGGAGGAAGCCTTTATTCATCGAGAACATACCGGTTTATCAGGAAGTTATCCACAAGATATACACACAACAGGGAGAATAGGCCACCATCACCAAAATCCTGAAGTGTCAAGATAAAAAAAAGACCGGAAGCAGCGCTTCCGGTCTTTTCACATCCCTCGACAGGATCAGCCGAGGAAAACCTGGCCGTTGTTGTCGATCGCAAGTATCGTCTTGCATTCCGAACAGCGGAAACGTCCGGCCTTGGTCGCCTTGAGTTTCTTCGAGCAGATGGGACAGGAAAAGATTTTCGGGAAAACCTCGGACTTCACATCGACGCCGCTCGTCTTGAAGAAGTCGACGGAATCGGCCAGGGAATCCTTGATGTTGAAAAACTGGGAAAAACCGAGAAGCTGGAATACCTCATAGACCTTGGGCTGTATCTCGAGAAGAACGACGTCGCCCCCCTTCGGTTTGACGGTCTTGAGAAAAGCGGTGAACGATCCGATGCCGGTGGAGGACACATAGTTCAGGGCGCCGCAGTTGAAAATCAGGCGGGTAAATCCGGCTTCGACAACTTTTGAAACGCGTTTCTGGAAAAAACTGGAATTATATGTATCAATGTATCCGTTCAGGAACAAAACGATGCAGCCATCGACTTCTTCTATTTTTTCCAGACGGATCTTAAGGCTGTCATCCTTTTCTTCATCGAATCCGGGAATAACGTTATTATTATTCATATAACTCCTACCGTCCAGATTATCGGTCTTTTCTCCAATATCATTACTATAAACATAATAAAAAAAATTGTCAAATGAACGCCGGAGTCCATCCCTTGTCGGCCGGCATCACCACGCCGTTGTAGACGTTGTTACCGAGCAGCAGGAGCGCGAGATCGGCGATCTCCTTGACGGAAATCAGCTTCTCGTCCGGGTTCTTCAGGGCAAGAGCCCTTTTCGTCTGGGCGTCGAGATAGTCGGTATCCACGAATCCCGGGCAGATCGCATTGCAGGTAATGCCGGAGGCGGCGTATTCCATCGCAACAGACCGTACCAGGGAAGAGATCCCGGTCTTCGCGGCGGCGTAGGCCGCGTTCGTGCGGAATCCGCGGACGGAATCGGTACGGGTGCCTCCGAACAGAAGGATGCGTCCCCAGCCGGACGAACACATGTGAGAGAGGGCGGAGGACACCAGGATGCCTGGGAAAGTAAGGTTTGAATACACGATGGAAGTCCATTCCTCGGGGACGGTTTCATGAAGGGGTTTCTGGAGGAACGGACCGCGGACAACGCAGAGGATGTCCGCATCCTGGACAAGGGCAATCACCGCTTCATGGCTTTCCGTCCGTTCAAGATCGAGCACAAACGAACCGTTGCCCGGAGACACATGCCGGCCGACGATATTAACGGAAGCGCCCGCCTCGAATAGCCCGTCGGCGATCGCCCGGCCTATTCCGCCCGATCCCCCGACAACGACAGCTTTCTTGCCGTAAAACAGTTTTTCCATACCGGAATCATATCGCATGATTATTGACATAACAAGACACATAAATGAAAATCAGGCCGTGACACCCCTACCCTGCGCAATAATTCTCTGCCGGCCTGACGAGAGCCGGAATGTCGGTTCTGCCTGCCGGGCAATGAAGAACATGGGCTGCTACGACCTCAGGATCGTGGGCAGGAAGGAACGGTACTCCGAGGAACAGGTTCGGACGCTTGCGGTACACGCCGCCGACATCTGGGACAACGCCCGGTTCTTCGAACCGACCATCGAGGGCCTGAAGGCTTCGATGGCGGACTGCTCTATCGTCGCCGGGACGACCCGCCGGCTCGGACAGAAGCGGAAGTCCTGGGGCATGACCCCGGAGGAATTCGCGGGCATCACGATGAACTCGGGAGGCAGCAAATTCGCCGTCGTCTTCGGAAACGAGCGGACAGGACTGACGGACGATGAGCTTGACTGCTGTCCCGTGTCGGTCAACATCCCGTCAAACGACGATTTTCCCTCGCTCAATCTCTCCCATGCCGTACAGCTGATGACCTATACGCTCTTCAGGGCGCGGGATGAACGCCAGCGCGGCTACGAAGCTATCTCGCTGGCGCGGCTCGGGGAGCTCGTCACGGAAGTGGGAGGATACATCGACCGGATCGGACTTTTCAGGACTGCCGGGAGGGAAGACAACGACCGGTTCATCGAGGCAATCCTCTCGAGGGCAGCCCTTTCAGAAGGTGAAGCCCAGCGGATCGGCAAGCTCTTCAGGAAAATGGCGTACATCAAAACAGGATCTGATCAGGATAGATGACCTCTTCCCGGGCGGCAGCCGCCGCGCGGGACAGGCACTGGAACAGGTGACGGACGTTTCCCGGCCAGCGATAGGAGACGAGCTTGTCGATGGTCCTGTCCGAAAGTATCTTCCGGTGACGCCGGAGCCAGGAGGCCGCCAGAAGCGGAATATCCTCGGGATGCTCCCTCAGTGGAGGGATCTCTATGCGCAGTACGTCCAGGCGGTAGTACAGATCTTCCCGGAACAGGCCGTCCGAGACGGCCTGCTTGAGGCAGCAATTGGTCGCACAGACCAGGCGGAAATCAACCGGACGGAACCTGCCGGAACCGATGCGGGATACGCGTTTGTCCTCGAGTACCCGAAGGAATTTGGGCTGAAGCGAGACATCGAGGGTCGCTATCTCGTCGAGGAACAGGGTCCCTCCGTCAGCCTTCTCGAAAAGCCCCTTGCTGTCGGCGGCGTCGGTGAAGCTGCCGCGCACCGTCCCGAAGAGGGTGCTTTCGGCAAGGCTTACCGTGATGCAGCTGGCGTTGAAGGTCTCGAACGGGCCCGATGAAACCGCCGAATTCTCGTGGATCAGCCGTGCGACCAGATCCTTTCCCGAGCCGGTTTCCCCCAGAATCAGCACGGGTTCTCCCGAACACGCACAGGAACGTATCTGCCCCCGGAGGCGGATCATCGAGGGACTTTTACCGATGAGCTGGAAGTCGGCGATGCTCTCTCTGCCGGCGGGATTCCCTGAGGCGACGGATGATGACACAGCAGGGAGAGCCGTACCGGGGTCTCGGGGACCGGCGTCAGGAACCTGGTCGGTCAGCTGCCGCGGGCGTCCCGGAACGGCAAGGAAGCGTGCTGTCCGGCGGAGCAGGTCTGTCCGTGTGTAGGGTATGTGGATGTAGCCGCAGGTCTCCGTCCGCGAGACCTGCCGGTAGAAGCAGTAGGCAAACTCGCGGCTCAGGATGAATACCGGTGGATGGCCGGGAACGGCGAGGATACGGTCAAGAAGGCCGGGGCCGTAACAGCCGTTCAGTGCAATGTCGATGAAAACCAGATCATAGGTACAGGCGGCGATGACCCCGGGCGCGTTTTCCGGGTTCTTGAGCGTGCTGACGGACCAGTGACCGCGAACCGTAGAGGCCAGCTCGCGGACGTCTCCGGAACAGGAGGTGACGAAGAGAACCTTAACCAACGGGATTTCCTTCCCGGTCAGGCTCCGGAATCAGCAGGCAGGTAGCATATCCCTCAGGCGGCAATCCGGAACAACCGGTAATACACCAGCAAGACGTTATACCATAAATATTGGAAGATTCTGAAAATTCTTAACGGATTTTTGAGTATCAGTGGGAAATATTCCAGTCCGCGGTCAAAATTCTTTTCCGACACCCGGTGCTTCCGTTCCGAGAAGATGTCGATGACTTCCTCGTTCCAGATGAATATGCCGTTGTACAGGCGACTCCGGTTCCGCTGGATCCAGCGCTGCCCGGCAGGAACGCCGTCCGCGACGAGGACGAGGGAGGGATTCGCCTTGGTGATGGCGGTAAGGATGTTCCGCTCCATGCTCTTGTGGTAGTAGCCGGCAAACCGGCCGACGAGGGCAAGATGGGGAAAGGTGCTGCGGACATTCTTTTCGGCCTGCAGGAGGCTCCGGTGCTGGGCACCGAGCAGGTACAGGGACTTGTAGTATTTTTCAAGGATACCGAGGATGCCGATGATGAGCGAAAACGGGTAGTAGCGGACCGGTACCTTCTTCTTGAGGAAACGGGCGCCCCTGATCAGGCTACGGGAGGTCGGAAGCACGAGGGCTGCACCGGTAACCATGTTCCGGAACTCGCCGCGGCGGCGGGCACGGAGGACATCCCAGAGGTTTACCAGCATGATCTGCTGGGGGCCTTCTCTCGAAAGCAGGTCGAGAACAACCGCTTCGAGTTCCTCGGGCGCAACGATATCCAGGGGGACCTTCAAGAACTCTATTCTTTCAATTGCCACTTTTCTGACTCCATAAGGGCTGTCTGGACAGCCGCGATTCCATACCAAGGGGCGGCAGTTTCCGCCCGCAGGATATTCGTCCTGAAATGCACGCAGACAAAACCGGCCTCGGCCAGCAGGGCGAGTTCGCGGACAGTCATGCCTCCGGCGGGTCCGACTGCCAGGGCCGTCAGGCCGACTTGCGTACCAAGATACTCATGCAGGGATTTTCGCGCAAGAGGGGCCTCGGTCAGGACGAGAGAAACAGTATCATCACCCGCAAGCAGGGTCTTGCGCAGCCCCGGAATGGCTTGCGGGGTCACCGGTGGCAGGATGCGCGTCGGAATCGGGGAGCCGCTCTGCTGCTGCGCTTCGCGGACGATCCGGTCCCAGCGGCCGGTCTTGCCGCCGCCGACGGCGTCTGCATCGCGGGTAAGGCAGCGGTCTCCCGCAACCGGCACGATCAGGCTGACCCCGGTTTCGGTAGCCTGCCGGACCACCTGGTCCATCTTCGGACCGGTCAGTATCCACTGAAAGAGGATGATGCGAGGGAAGCCTTCGGGAGGAGCTGAAAGCGCGGGGCTTGAGCGGTCGTCAAAGGAGGGGGCGGCCGGAGCCACGGAGGGTACCGCCAGCCCGGGCGTGTCAGAGACGAGCCGGACCCGCCTGAGCTTCCGGTCGACCACCGTGATCCTCATCGGAACGAGCCGTCCGTCCGGAAGGCGCGCGTCGACGAGGTCGCCCTCGGCGATGCGGAGAACCTGGACCAGGTACCGGAATTCACGCGCCCCGAGCTCGACGGATCCGTCGGACCCCGGGGGCGCGGGCAGAACGAACTGTCGCATGGCGGACGGTCAGGGATTGGAGGACGGAACGGCAGCTCCGTCCGCAGCGGCCGGAACCGGCGTGGCGGCGTCCTTCACGGCTACCGCGGCGGAGGCGGCATCCTGCAGCTCGCGGACCGTCTTTGTGGACTCGAGGAGCCCGGGAACCGTCCCGCCCTGCAAGAGGTCGA
>Ga0183099_1001927_pt1 | contig 11232 bp, 12 predicted proteins | sample Biomet1_FD_127788 | JGI IMG/M metagenome (GOLD analysis project Ga0183099, IMG submission 127788) | Microbial communities from bioreactor (seeded with anoxic lake sediment) at LBNL, California, USA - Biofuel metagenome 1 | ecosystem: Engineered > Bioreactor > Anaerobic > Unclassified ... | reverse complement strand
CAATAACTGACACCGCGGCCAGGAAATTTCGTTTCACCACTAATCTCTTTCTGCCTTGCCGCCCCGCTGGCAATAATGACCGTACGGGCCTCGACAACATCTGAGTTAAATGCTACCATAAATCGTTCGCCAAGCGGCATGACGCTCAGCACCCGTCCAGATTCGATCTTCACCCCGGCCGATTGAACCTGTTCACGAAAGCGCTGCATCATTTCTTTGCCACTTACCGCTTCCATTCCCAGGTAATTATTTATTATTTCCGCCCGCTCCAGGTAATTGCCTGGCGTGGAAAACACGCGCACGCTTTTGCCGCGGGCTATCCCATTCAATGCCGCCGACAAGCCCGCCGGGCCGCCGCCGATTATAGCAATATCTGCAATATCCGCTTTCATACGCATTCCCTCACTGTGATTTTTTATACGTTGATTATTCATTTCCATATTGTTCACTAAATTCCTCTATTTTTTCTAAAAAAACTACAAATAAACCACAGGGCACAGCTACGCTGTGCCCTGTGGCCCTCAAAAAACTACTTATACTGCCAGCTGCAAAAACAGCGTTCAAGCAAATCAATAATACCAAACAATACGAGTCCCATCAGACTCAGCACAAAAATCCCAGCATACATTTCCAAATAATTAACCCTCAGCCAGGCATCCATAATAAAATACCCCAGGCCAAACTGTGTGCCAAACGTTTCGGTGAAAAACAGTACGGATATCGCCGTCGCCATCGCAACCCTCACAGCTGTTATAAACTTCGGCAGGGATGCCGGCCATAAGATATCACAGAAAATACGATAAAAGGATGCTCCCAGCGAATTCAGCGGATAGTATGTCTCTGCCGGAATCAGGCGAATGCCATCCCTTACAGCGACTATGACCTGAAAGACCACAATCAAAAAAATCAGCAATATTTTGGCAGCTTCGCCCACCCCAAAGAGCAACATAACAATCGGCAGCAGGGCAATCTTTGGAATCGGATACGTCAGGTAAACCACCGGCGATAAAACTTTATCCAGTTTTGGAAAATATCCCAGCAAAACACCCAATGGCAGTCCGACAGCAATGGCCAGAAACAGCCCGGCCATTATGCGCCATAAGCTATAGACCCCATGAATTGCTATAGATTGAAAAAAAACACGGCCCAGTGTTGCCAGCACAAGTTCTGGTAGCGGAATAATCGGCAGGGAAACTGCTTTTGCCAGCAGCCACCAGGCAGAAAAGAACAGCAGTATAGCCCCCGCGTAGGCAGCTATCGTATATTTTTTCATGCTAGCCCCCCATTCTGCTTCAGCAGATTTCGCAAAAACAGCTCCATCTCAAAAAACTCCTGCTGATTTCGAATATCCTTACCGCCAAACAAAGGGTTATCAACCACTTTAGCAATCCTGCCAGGATTTGCTGCCAAAACGACAATTTGCTGCCCCAAATAAATTGCCTCCTCGACATAATGCGTGACCAATACCGTGGATACAGCATATTTTTCCCAAAGAGACAAGAACACCTCTTGCATTTCTTCCCGCGTAATCGCATCAAGTGCAGAAAAAGGCTCATCCATCAGCAATACATCCGGCTGTAGAAAAAAAGCGCGGGCTAGGCTGACCCGCTGCTGCTGACCACCGCTGAGTTCACGCGGATAGCGTTTTTCAAGCCCCTGTAGGCCGAGCAGTTGCAGCAGGGGATCGAGTGCTTCTTTACCTCGGCTGGAAGTATTTTTAATTTTAGCCGCCAGCCGAATATTTTCCACAACATTTTTCCAGGGCAGTAAACCATAATTTTGCGGAATAAAACCTATTTTTTGGGTCGACGGATTGATAGCACTGCCATCAATCTGCACCAAGCCCTGATATTGTTGGATAATGCCAGCTAGTACTTTCAGCAAGGTTGACTTGCCGCAACCGGACGGACCGATGACTGCACAGGTCCCTCCGCTGGGGATTGTCATATCAATACTGTCCAACGCTTTGTAAAAGCTGTCGTCCACTGGATATCGTACCGTTAAATCATGAATTTCAATCATTTTATTTCACGAAAAGATCCACGACGATATCCTCATATGAATACGCCTGTTTGATCAATTGTTTTTCCTTTAGCCAAAAAATGCAGTCATTGACATCTTTTTCTTTGGGCAGCGAAGCTGCATGATACTGCGGCAATTGCAGCGATTCCCTAGCAGCCGGCGGAAACCCGCCTTTATCGAGAACCAAATCTATGTATGTATCCCGCGGGGCTGTATTGAGATACTCTACCGCTTTATTGTAGGCACGGTACATAGCCTGCAGCTCCGCCCGTTTTGTCTCGATCATTTTGTTCGTAAATACAATAACTCCTGGATTGATTCCGAGCTGATCTGAACTGCTGATCAGATGCCCGCCATTGTGGACAGCAATACTCGCCATGGGTTCTGGCAGGGTAGCTGCTGCCAATTTCCCATTTTGCAGCATTTCCAGCCTGGTCGGAATTTGTGGAATGACAACTTTATTGATGCTTTTATCGTTTAACCCCTGCTCCTGCAAAATCTGATCGGTCACATATTCAATGATCGTATTTTTGGAAACCGCCACATTCTTTCCTTGCAAGCCCGCTACATCTCGTGCCGGTTCCTCAGCACCGGCAATAAGCTTATAGCTGCCATCGGTAAAAGACGTAACCTTTATCGCAAATCCGCCGTCTTTGGCAAAGCCGACAGCCAGCATATCTGAAACAGCTCCATCAAGATTGCCACTTTGCAGAGCACTGTCACGGTCCATCGCACTTTTAAACTGCTGCAAATTAACTTTAATGCCTTCTTCGGCAAAAAATCCTTTTTCCTGGGCAATGATAAACGGTAAAGAATCCGTATCCGGCATCAACCCAATTGTAATTTCCTGCAGTTCTTTATTTTGCGCCTGTTGCCCGCAGCCGGCATTTAATCCCAAACCAAGTATAACAAGCACAATCCATACAAATTTTTTCATATAATCCACCTCAAGACTTATCATAATCTTCAATTGAGCATTGAAGACAACAGCGCCTTACCCTGCCGCCAGTAGTGTGTTGCCTGATCGATCACCGATACATTTCCGTCAACGGCGGCTTCGGCTGCGGCCTTGACCTGCTGTGCCTGTTGTCGCATGCCGTCAATACGGTCAAGCTGCTCATTTACGTTGCCAAGCATTGATTCGGCCTGATCCAGTGAGTCCTTGATACTCTGCGCCTTTACTTGCGTCTGCTGGGCTGCTGCCGACTTATCCGCAGCGGCTGCTTTTTGCTCCTGCGTTTTACCTGTAATATCATTCCATATTTTTTTCACACCGGAAGACTGCTGTACCTCTTTAAAAATTTTATCGCTTTTATCAAGCAGTGTATCAGCCTCCGCCTTCGTCTGTTGCTGCTGCTGAGAAAGCACTGCACTTTCCCGCAAAAGCTGTTCCTTTTTCCGTTCGAGCTCAATTTTCTTTTGCTCTAAATCAGTCAGCTGCTGCTGATGCTGTCGAATTTCCTGCTGCTGATGAATCCTGTCATTTTCTGCCAGCTGCTGTTGCTCACCCAAATAGCTGGCGATCATAAACCCAGCCAAAAGGGCAATGGCAAACCCACCAGCCAGAATCTTCCAACGGCGTGTTTTCCCTGTTATTGTTTTTTTTGACGGTGCAGCGGGCTCAAGTTCCCTTACATTCGACTCTGCCGCCAGATCTTTTCCCGGTACAACCCGCGACATCAGTTGCGTCTGCTCCATTTCTTCACTCAGATCTGGCAGTGGTACTGTCTTTTGGGTTACCGGCTCCATCTGCCACCCCTTCAACTCTCTCTTGTCATTCGCTTCATTTCTCATCACTTATATCTTCCTTATTAACAGTTGCTGCATGTTCACGCTGCAGTGTTTCACAAAGACGGCGCAGCGTCCAAAGCATATTGAACGGTGTAACGACTGCTTTAAATTTAACGTGAACAATATCGGCATTCTTTAACGCAAGCAGCACCTGATCAAGACGCTTACCCTTGATATTATAAAAAATCATGACCTCCTGCGGAAAAACAAAGCCATCCTCTTTTATTGGCATTTCAGTGAATCCAGGAATTTCGAGCAAATATCCTATTTTTTGTCGGTACATCTCATCAGCCAGCACTTTACACTTGATTTTTTGCTTTGCCAATACCTGCTCAATACGCTGGACTTTTTGTTCATCAATAAACGAATAAAGTAAAACTGTCTCTTCTGCTTTTTTCATCTGCATCCAACACCTCACGCCTATCATTATAATGCATTCATTTTATTAGCACAATACAAGTCACACGTCCCCTGATTAGCGTTCGAGGCCCCGTGTCAAAATGTAGGTCACCAGCTGGTCAAAGCTGACATTTTCTGCCTGGGCCCGCTGACAAAGCTCGCGATGAAGGGATTTTGGAATCGTGACCTGTAGATTTCCCGCAGGTTCTGCCGCCGGCACTGTTAACGGCAGAATTTTTTCCGCTTCGTCGTTTTTCACCATTATTTTTTCTTCCGTCACTGGAGGCTCCACTGCTGACGGTTGTATCGGCGGATAGCAGACAAACTCATCATATGCATCACGCAGCAGCTGATTTGCCTGTTCTGTGCCGATACCAACAATATGGACAGCCGGCTCATCTTTTTTTAGTGTCTTGGCTATCTGGGCAAAATCAGAATCCGTTGTGATGATAATAAAATGCCGCACCCCTTTATTTTTTAACTGTAAGGCCATATCGAACAGCGCATAGTCGAGAGAATTTTTCCCATCAACCTTTCGCTCGACTTGCAAAAAGGTATATCCTTTACGACGCATCAGTCGATTCCAACGCTTTTTATCAGGACGCAGATCCCAGTCAGAAGCGGCCAGAAGCTTGCATGGCAGATACTTTCTGGCTTTCCCCAAAGCGTAGTCCAGCATCTCAAATGGAGCATTCTCTATATCATATAAAACGGCAACCGCACGTTCTTTGGAAATTTTTTTCATCATTCATCCATCCTTTTTCTTTGAGAAATCATTAAACAAACTTTTCTTTTCACCGGGAATCTATTCCCCAGGAAATAGATTCCCGGTGATGCCATTTTTTGCCGCCGATAAAAATGCCGTGCAAAAAAACGATGTTTTTTGCACGGCATAAAGGCCGCATGTATTGCTTTTCCGATAAAAACCGCTACTCTTCTGCCTGCCCAGCTTTAATTCTGCCAACAATGACAAGAGCTTCGTGCTCCAGGGTCTTTGCCTCCTTGAGACTTTCGTTAGCATCCTTTAACGTCTTGGCATCCTTGTTTTCGAGCCATTTTGCATACTTCTGACAATACGCAATCCGCAAATCGCATATTTTCAAGCGCAAGCGCTGCAACGTCCCCGCTGCCGGCGGAACATCCACCGCTTCCAGCTCATTCTTACGCGCTGTCCATTCTGGCTCCAGCTCCTCCTGCATAATCGCCTTCAAGGCATCACGCGTAGCCTGGTTGCCAAGGCTGCCGCTCGCCAGTGTTTCCTTGGCTTTTTTTTCGATTAATCGGATTTTTTTCTCATGTTCCTCCATTAGCGACTGCGTCACAGAAATATATTCCTGAACCAGATCCCGCCGTGATTGAGAAACAAGTCCGACAAAGTCACGGAAATTCTTAATATTGACAACCCGCCATACCCCATCTTCACTTTGACGCAATTCAACTTCAAAGACAAACGATTCTCCCGACTCCCCCTGTAGCACACGGACCCCAGCCACAGCGGTCTTTTCCTCTTTATCAACTGCCATGTAATCAATCGCTTCAAACTGCAGATCCTTAACACCTGATTTTTCAATAATCATATCAGAATCAATCGGTATTCCCTGATCCACACTTTTGGAGTCATCATTACCCCATTTCCCATTCTCGACGTATTGATTCAGGCTTCCTTTAAAACTGTTGATCAACGGTGCCTTAAACATCTTGGCAAAACCACTCAGAGCGACTTTTGCCTCCTCCGGCATCGGCCGTTCCGATTCAATAATCCCCTGCATTAGGGCATCACAGACACCGGCTAGAAGCTTATCCTCATCTACATATTTATGGAATTTAACTGTATCGTGCTTAACAATCGATTCCTGAACCATTTTCAGGGCATAATCCGGAGTTTTTGTATAAAAAGAAAAATACCATATCAGACCACTGCCGCATACCAGTACTATTGCTAAACCGGCAAAAAGCAACTTTGCTTTAAAACGTCCGGACAATCCTTTCCCCGCCATATTTTCATCTCCTTTAAAAGGAACTTTATCGATAAAATCAAAAATCCCTCTGTACCTACTAATTATGCACCAGATAAAGTCTCTGTGCAAGTGTTTAAATCATCCTATACTTCCATAAAAACCAATATTTTTGCAATAAATAACGTGCATATCTTTATGATTTCAGATATGCACGCAAATTCACCTTTTATATCCATTTCGTCAAGTCATTAACTGCGACAAAAATTGGGTTTTTCAAAACATTTAAACATATTCCGACCGGCATTTTTCGCTTTGTACAGCGCAATATCCGTCATCTCCACCAATGTCTTTTCCATCTGCGGCGCAGTCGGAAGCACAGCTGCCACGCCCATACTGAGTGTTACAAAATCAGCGATTGGAGATTTTGCATGCTTGAGTTTTTGTTCAGATAGTTGCTGCGCAATCCTGACGGCAACACGCATCGCAGCATCAAGATCCATATCCGGCAATACGACCATAAATTCCTCCCCGCCATAACGAGCGGCAATAGCCGCCGGCTGCTGCAAGGAACCGGCAATGATTCCGGCTATCTTCTGTAGGCAGACATCTCCGGCCAAATGCCCATAAAAGTCATTATACTTCTTAAAGTAATCGACATCAATAAAAATAGCCGCCAGCGATTTTTGCTGTCGATAAGCTTCACTCCAGGAATTCTTTAAATAATTATCGAGATAACGACGATTAAAAATCGCCGTCATGGCATCGTAAAAAGATGTCTCTTCAATCATCTCATAATGTTTTTTCAATACCAGATAATTCTTTGCCTTGGCTTTTACAAGGGCTGGCACGACCGGTCGCGTGATATAATCAATAGCACCAAGTTCAAGACCGCGTGTTTGGTTTTCCACGTCTTCATGCGCCGAAACAAAAACAATCGGAATATCCTTTGTCTGAGGGTTTTCTTTTAGTCTCTGGCAGACTTCATACCCATCCATCCCCTTCATTACAATATCAAGAAAGATCAGGTCCGCACCATACTGCTCTATATAGTCAAGGCATTCCTGTCCGGATCTGGCGGTAGCCACCTGATAGTCCCCCTGAAGAATGCCTTCCATTACTTTTAAATTGAATCGGGAATCATCTACAACAAGAATCTGTTCTTTCTTGCCGTTGTCCATATTTTCACCCTCTAAACTTCTAAATACTGTCCCGTTTCGTATCTTTATGGCAAAACATATGCACATATGTATACTTATTATAGTATATATAATAATCATCTATTTCACAAGCAAATCTTACCGCTTTCGCCTGCATTTTTCAAAACATTATACCTATGACAATCCGACTATATTCCCAAAGTCTTATAAAAAGGTCCCCGCTATTCTTTTCACCGATAAAGAAATGGAGACGGCCTGCTTGACCGCCTCCATTTCTTTATCGATTTAACTTTTCCAAACAGAGCCCGCTATCGCTGTTCCAAATTGCAATCAGACCAGCAATCCTATCTGCTCTTTTATCAACAATACCGTCATTATTTTTAGCGGTGTTTATCCTCTAAAGCGTGCCAGTGCCTCTGCCTTGCGCTGCATTTTAACGGCAAACGCCTGTACCGCTGAAAAATCTTCTTCATTAGGATGTCCTGCCGCCGCCGACCAACGCGCTTTATTTGCCTGTGTTGGAGCATGAGGATCTGTCTCCGGCAAGCCAAGGCGCCGTTCAAGCAATCGCGGATTTATCTTGCCCTGGCAACTGAAGGTTCCTAAAATTTCACAGTTTTCCCCCAGTAAATATCCGGCGCGAGCAAAAGCAGTGACTGCATGTTCACTGCCTGGTAGCGCTCCATGTGTTTCAAACAGGACAACCTGCCGGTCCGCAATCTCCGGCAAAATTTTTGCCATCTGCGGATCAGGCCCGCCCCGCTTAAGCCAATAACCGGCGACAACCACCTCATATGAAGTATTTCTGAGCTCTGCCGGATCAAGCTCCCTGATATCCTGCATAAAAGAACCCGGCGGCGCTACCGCGAGCATAGCCTCTGCTACCATGCGGGTATTGCCGGTAATTGTTGAATATAGAATCAGCCATTTTCCCATAAAACTCCCCCTTACAATCAATATCGCCACTGATTGTAACAGAAAAATCCGGCTTAATCTGTGCTATTTATCACAATTACCAACCCTTATAAAAATTCCTCAAAACAGCCCACCATCATTGCCACTACGCTGTCCATCGTCGGTTACTTCTGCAATCGATTGGTGTAAGATATCGAGCATAGCTTCAATCTGTCCGACCGTACTGCAAAGCGGCGGCATAAAGATGACTACATCTCCAACCGGGCGGATAAAAAGTCCATGTTCCCGCGCTTTCATACAGACTTCGGCCCCCATGCCAAGTTCCCAAGCATACGGCCTTTTTGCCGACTTGTCCTCTGCCAGCTCAATGCCGGCAATCAATCCGCACTGGCGGGTGTCACCTACATGAGATAATTTTCCGATAGCAGCGAGCTTTCTTGCGGCAGTGGCAATTTTCTCTGTCATTTTTTCCAAGACATGGTCTGTCTCAAAGATTTTCAGACTGGCAACACCGGCCGCACAGCCAAGCTGATTAGCCGTATACGAATGTCCATGATAAAAAGTGCGTTTTTGCGCCGGTGTGCCCAAAAAGGCCGCAAAAATCTCTTCCGTTGTCAGGGTTGCCGCCAGTGGCATATAACCGCCGGTTATGCCCTTGGAAAGGCAGAGCAGATCGGGACTAACGCCTTCATGCTCGCAGGCAAACATCCGTCCCGTACGCCCGAATCCAACAGCAACCTCATCGGCTATCAACAAAACGCCATATTTTTTTGTCAGCTCACGTACCCCGCGCAGATATCCTTCCGGTGCCTTTAGCATGCCGGCTGCCATTTGGACAAGCGGTTCAATGATCATAGCGCCAATTTCGCCTTCATGTGTCTGCAGAACCGTTTCAAGTTCCTGCAGACATTCCATCTTGCAGTTTCCTGCCTTTGCCAGCTGACAATGATAGCAAGATGGTGCTGATACATGATATGCTTCAAACAACATCGGTTTATAGACTTGATGGAATAAATCTATGCCGCCGACACTGACCGCCCCGATGGTATCGCCGTGATACGCACTCTGTAAAGTAACGAATTTTGTCTTTTTCACTTGTCCCTTGAGCTGCCAATACTGAAAAGCCATCTTTAAGGCAATTTCCACCGCCGTTGCTCCATCATCGGAATAAAAGACCTTTTCAAGTCCAGCCGGTGCAACCTCAACCAGCATTTTAGCCAATTCACTGCCCGGAACATTGGCCAGCCCCAGCGCCGTGCTATGGGCAACGCGACCAAGCTGGGCAATAATCGCCTCATCAATTTCCGCCCGGCGGTGACCGTGTATATTGACCCACAGTGAGGATACTCCATCATAGTAACTGCGGCCCTTTTCATCGTAGAGCATAATCCCCTCTGCATCCGTTATCACCGTTTGCGGAGCCTCGAGCCACTGCTGCATTTGCGTAAAGGGATGCCAGACATATTCTTTGTCAAGTTGTTCTATTTTGCTCATCATATTATTTTTTCTCTCCCATCATACAGGCAATAATCTCATCCATTGCCAAGCTTTTTTCTGCGGTCAGGGCCAGATTGGTCTGACTTAGTTCCTGGACATTCAATTCTGAGGATAACGGCATTTTTCCCAAAATCGGCAGCTTTGTCAGTTCACATATATATTCGACATTGCTCGTTTCCAAAAGGCCGGCATCTGCCGGCCAGCGGTTCAGGATAATACCATAAAGCCCAAGCTGACGGCTTCGGGCATAGGCCTCACTGAGCACAATATGATTAATGCCCCCAAGTCCGGCATCTCCAACCAGCAGTGATGGCAGGCACAGACGTTCCATCAGGTCAGCCACCAGATAGTTTTCCCACAGTGGCGCCGTAAGACCACCAACACCTTCGATCAGAACTGCATCATAGGATTGAGCATTGTGCCGCATGTTTTCAATCACCTGCTCTATGTTGATCACAATCCCGCTCGCTTTTGCGGCAACTGCTGGCGTCAGGGCCGGTTCGAGACAAATTTCATTGACGATTCCCCGCTCGCTTTCACCAATACCAGCCGCTTTCATTAAAAATGATGCATCTTCAGAAACCAACTGTCCAGCTTTATCCCGTACTGCCCCTGAAGCGAGCGGCTTAAACACACCTATATGAATGCCTCGGCCTTTGCAGGCGGCTGCAATTGCCCCCGTTATCATCGTCTTGCCAACGTCTGTTCCCGTAGCTGTAATAAATAATCCCTTCATCGCCCTTATCGTCCTTTCCGTGATCAGTATTGACCTTCATCAAACAATGTAGACCTTTTCTTCGCTGATGTCAACCCATAAACACAACTTGGTTGACAATAAGGATAATGCTATTTATACTGTATGTATAGATTTTATCATTTGAAAAGGGACTGATTTTATTGACTAAAATTCCACTTCGTTCCATGCTGTTGATTTCACTATTTGCTGCTCTGACAGCTGTCGGTGCTTTTATCAAGATTCCAACGCCGATTGTTCCGTTTACGCTGCAGTTTTTCTTCTGTACTTTTGCCGGGCTGCTGCTCGGCGGCAGGTATGGGCTTTATTCACAGCTGCTCTATATCTTTATCGGTCTGATCGGACTGCCAATTTTTGCCGGTGGCGGCGGGCCCACTTATGTTCTCCAGCCAACCTTCGGCTATCTGCTTGGATTTGCCATTTGTTCTTTAGTTGTTGGACAATATGCCGCGACAGCCATGAAACTTTCTTTTTTTCGCTTGTTTTCCGTTATTACCGCCGGGTTGCTGGCTGTCTACATTGCCGGAGTCGGTTATTTGTATTTTATTCTTCATTTTTATCTGGCAAAGGATCTCTCACTTTATCAGGCAGTTGCCATTGGCTTTCTCCCCTATATAACCTTTGATTTGCTGCAAAGCGCCGCTATCGCCTATATAGCGCTGCGCATTTTACCCATTCTGCGAAAAAACGGTTTTCTCCCGGAAAATAAATAAAAAAGGAGCTGTGACAAAATGATTTT
>Ga0183099_1001926_pt1 | contig 11234 bp, 11 predicted proteins | sample Biomet1_FD_127788 | JGI IMG/M metagenome (GOLD analysis project Ga0183099, IMG submission 127788) | Microbial communities from bioreactor (seeded with anoxic lake sediment) at LBNL, California, USA - Biofuel metagenome 1 | ecosystem: Engineered > Bioreactor > Anaerobic > Unclassified ... | reverse complement strand
AATGGTATTTGTGGGAAAGTGCCTAATACATCAAGAGATATTTTGTTTATCACGTGATTGTTGTTTCTTTTGGCAAAAATAATCGAATTGTTAGCTGATTTTATTAACTCGAAATTTATAGTGTATGTATCACCTTGTTCTAACTGGATAATGTCTTGTTTAGGTTTTGGGACTTCAAAGCCTTTTAGTAATGGAATATTCTCAACATAAGAGCAAGCTACGAAACATAATTCAGGTGTTAGAGGATAAAGAATTGTGCATTTTGGATTTTCTAAAAATCCTGTCATGTATACAGGATTATCAGTTCGAATAAAGAAATCATCTTTGTGTGCACGAAGTATGTACCAATCTCTGTTTGCTACATATTTATTTTCTATGCAGTTAACACAACCTAATATGGTATTTTTATAAGAGAAATCACCATTATTTTGAGTTTCAATATGATCTCTATATTTGAAAAAGCTTGGTGTTCTAACTGCTTGAGTTATGATGAATTGACTCCATTTTAGGCGTTCAATTGGTGTTAACTTAATTTGATTAATTAATTTTTCATATAATATTGAACTGTGATTTTCCAAGTCTGAATCTAGCCGATCTTCTAACTCCTGAGAATACAGATTGTATTCATAACCCCAAGCAGTTTTTCCTTTATCCTTGCCTGAATCAATTACCTGTTTTCTATGTTGACAATAGTAATAATACTTGTATTCAAAATTAGAACTCTGATCTGTCCAATGTTTATTTGCAAACACAGGGCTAAAATGATTCTTGTTCGTTTTCTTTTTCATATTTGATTCAGGAATGATTAATGTCTTAAAATATAACTTCGACTTAAACGGCGGCACGTAGTGCCGTCCAACTTTAAAGTTTTGTTAAAATTTTCAGTTTAAACGCTCAATGATTGTATGTTGCTGGTTGTGATTCACAAAGATTTCAGCGACATCATGGTTTTCAAATTCGAAGATATATTCTTTTGCGCTGAATTTTGTTTTATGTATCGGAATTTTATTTCGAAGAAAACGACTGAACAATACATACGCAACAAATATAAGTAATATATATGGAACGGATACGTCGGAAAAATTCTTATTGATAAGCTGCAATGGTAATGTTATTAGAAAAATACAGAATAAGGTGGTGGCAAAATAAGATACTAGTCGAACCAAAGTCATTATCCCACAGCTATCAATGGATAAATTTGCGATTGCGAGCCATTTTTCATGCTTTTCACAGATAAAATATTCAATTTGTGGATCGGCTTTTGCTATTTTTGCAGTGAATTTAATTTCTAATGAAACCACATTTTTAAGATGCTGAGTATCTCCGCACTTGGCGCAGACATGAGGTAATGTGATTTCATAAATGTTTTCCTGATTACCATCGAACCTCAGCCAGTTTTAATAACCGAGCTGGCATCGCGGGCGTGTGAATACAATCTTTCAATAACTGATCCACCATCTTTTCCAAATCAAATCTTCGGTTGAATTTGTAGCAAAATTCGCCGAGATATCGGGGCAGATGTTTCCTTTTGATCGCGTGATATGTGCCATGCATGGCATTCTTTACGTTGCTCAGCATCGTATTCACCCAGACAAAATAGGGCAACTCAACGCTTTCTGCACCGCCTCCAGTCACTATTTTCAGATGATGCTGATTGGCGGTCTCAACGGCATTGAAACAGGCCAAACCATCTGAAATCACTAAGGTTCCTGGCTCTATATGATGAGTTGCCCATGTTTCGATTTCCGCTTTACGAAAACCTTTTACCATGCTGAATCGCATGTGTATTGGATGTAATTCTTCATTCAGCGCAACAGCCGCAACAAAAGGGCTTTTATTACCAGCACCACGACCACGTTTACCCTTTTTAACGCCGCCCCAGTAGGCATCATCTAACTGGACGAAGCCGGAAATTGGGTGTTCGTCATCACGCGATTTCATCGCCTGCATGATTTTATGCTTCATTCGCCATGTGGCATTGTAAGAAATACCTAACTGACGGGATAACTCCAGTGCTGAGATGCCATTTTTCTCTTGTGTGATGAGATAAATAGCCAAAAACCAGAGGCGGATTGGTAATTTTGTTCCTTCAAAGAGTGTTCCAGCAACCAGCGAAGTTTGGTGATGACACTGGTTACATTGATAGAGTGCTCTGGATTTGAGCTGGCAATAGTGGTCATGGCCACAATAAGGACAATGAAAACCATTAGGCCATCGCAATGCAAAGAGGTAATTTTTGCATTGTTCTTCAGAACCATATTTCTCTATAAACGAATGAATACTCATGCTTTTTTGAAACTGGACTTTATTTCTGGCCATGATGTATGCCCTCAATCGGCCTGCTTATTTTAAGTATAGTATTCAGGCTGAAAGTCGAGGGTAATCAAATATTCTTTTGAATATATTGCGCTTAACGGCTTCTGGCGTACCAGGATTGATAACGGTAAACCGCATTTCTGTTTCCATTATCGTGTTAATAAGTCGTTGCTGTGATTGATCATCTTCAATAGCTTTAAACGTTTTATCGTTTAATTTTTTACCTAAAAATTCTAAATCATTCAAGATTAATGGCTTACCATCTTTATCTCCTAAAATAAAATTTCGTATTGTTGATAGACGCTGTAATCCATCAACAACTTCCCATGTTCCATTTTCTGTAGATGCGACATAAAACATAGGAAGAGGTATTTTCAGCATTATTGATTCAATTAATCTACTTCTGCGTTTGTTATCCCAAACTTCATTTCTTTGATAATCAGGACTAAGTAGAATTGACTTTTGCTTTAATCGTCTGATTAGAGTGTCCATTGGAACTGGTTTTTGCTCTATGGATATAGAGTCTGGATCGAATGGATCCACGATGCATTCTTCATCGTTATCATCCTCAATACCAGTACCGTATCCACCTTCAGATAATTCTTCGATAATTTCTTGGTTCGCCATATATATACGTATTATTTAGATGGAGTTAGATCGAGACTAACAAAAAATTCAATCTCGTCAATAAAAGACTATAGTCACAGAATGGCTCATAATCGACCGTTTTTGAGCCAATACGTGAGGTAGGTCAAATATAGGCTCATAAATTAGCATATCAACTTATGAGCTATAATGTTATTATGAGCTATCATATATAAGCCACATGGTGGAAATGATGAGTCGTATATTTGCCTATGCACGCGTATCTACCGCAGAACAAACTACACAAAATCAAATTACTGAAATTAAAACTGCGGGATATGAAATAGCGGATCGTCATATTTTTAGTGATGTCATTTCAGGCAGTTCGCTTGCAACTCAGAGACCTCAATTTTCGGCATTGTTAAACAAGCTAGATGAAGGTGACACTCTTGTTGTGAGCAAGCTCGATCGCTTGGGAAGGGATGCTATTGATATTCAGCAAACAATCCGCAGTCTTGAACGACTGGGTGTTTCTGTAATCGTGCTCGCTTTAGGCAAAACTGACCTGACAAGTTCTGCCGGCAAGTTGATTGTAGGTGTACTGGCTCAAGTTGCTGAGATGGAGCGCGACCTGATCGTTGAACGAACTCAGGCGGGACTTGCTAGAGCAAAAGCGGAAGGTAAGCAACTAGGTCGTCCCAATGCTGTGAATGCAGATGATGTAAAACGCTTGCGAAGCGAAGGCTGCTCAATAGCTGAAACAGCAGAACAACTAGGATGTTCAGTTGCAACCGTGAAGCGATTGCAAAAGTAAAATTCAAACATGACGCTGACATTACATTCGTATTATCAAAAACACTTTTATGCGCATAGAAAAGTGTTTTTTCTCATTTTGATGCCCATATAACGTCAAAATTGGGTATAAAAAACAATCAGGAGCTGAGAAAACTATTACAACTGTCATTGAGCGTTCTCAGTGAGAACGATAAAGTCGATGTACTTGACCTAGTTGTGAAGTTCTTAGTGATTGCTTTGATTAATTTGGTTTTTTCTAATCCTCTTTGAACAAAGTGTTAACTCGGTAAAGCTCTTTAATGTGCCCCAGCACGCTATAGAAGCAAATTTCACACAACTGGATTTCGTAACACTCGCTATCATGTTTTGAGTTGTAGCCCCATGCTGCACTTAAAGTTGCATACTCAAACGTTTGTTCTTTTCTTGTGCTTTCACCACAGCCATCACATTTAATATTAATGACAACTTCTCTAGGTTCAATACCTGTGATTTTCATCTAATACACCTCTTATAGAATCGGTTAGATCATAGTTCAAAAAGTGGCGTTCTCAGTGAGAACGGCGAGTTTAGATTCTGGTTGCGGTGCTCGGTGGTGATTTCAAAAGTGGCGTTCTCAGTGAGAACGGCAGGTGTATCCAATTTTTGGTGATACCCATATTATTGATGTTGCATGGTAGAATTGCATATTTAATTACCGTATTATTTATTACAGTAATTTTTAGTACGTTAATGTGGTGTGCTATGCAAAAGTTTTATAACCGGGAAGAACCACTCGCGAAGCTTCGGGCATTGTCCTGTAATACAACGGAAACGAAAGGCCGACTGAGTGTTGTTGTCGGTCGACGCCGCGTCGGTAAAACCCGCTTACTTAGCGAGGCTTTCTCAAAATTGGACGGCCAGTATTTATACTTGTTTATCAGTCGCAAATCCGAAACTGCGTTGGTCGACGAGTTTAAAGCCGTGATTGTTGAACAATTGGGCGCTAAATTTTTCCAGCCGCAGTCATTACGGGATATTTTCGAGTATCTATTCGATTATGCAAAACAAACCCCACTAACACTCGTTGTTGATGAATTTCAGGATATCGAGAAGGTCAATAATGGCCTGTTTTCTGATCTTCAAAACCTCTGGGATAGTTGCAAAAATACCGCCATGGTGCACTTTGTCTGTTGTGGTTCTCTCTACAATTTAATGACCAAAATTTTTAAAGGTCAGAAGCAGCCACTCCTGAATCGGGACGATCATTTCTTTAAAATCCTGCCTCTCACGCCAAACTATATCAAGCAGGTGATGCAAGATAATCGGTGTTATACCGCTGAAAATCTGCTTGTCTGGTGGTGTTTATCGGGCGGAATTCCTAAATATCTGGAATGGCTTAACGATGCGGATGAAAACGTATTTGGTGAATTAATTTCGGCATCATCGCCTTTAATCAAAGAGGGTACGCACCGGTTAGTGGAAGATTTCGGTTCAGAACATCGTGCTTTTTTTGATGTTATGGGGGCCATCTCTATCGGTCATACCACTCGCTCACGAATGGAAACTTACCTTAATGCTGGAGTGGGACCAATACTGGAAAAGCTGGAGGTCGATTTCGACATTATTCGTAAAATGCGCCCAATCACGTCTAAAGAAACCTCACGCGATGTTCGTTACGAGATTATCGATCCATTTTTAAAATTCTGGTTCCGGTTCATCTATGCCAATCGCAGTGCGGTAGAGATGGAAAATTATGACTATATCCGGAGAGTGATTGATCGTGATTTCAATACATTTTCTGGTAAAGAGCTGGAAACACTCTTTGAATCAATCCTGATCGAGTCCAAACAATTTAACCGGATTGGTGGTTACTGGGACAGTAAAGGCGAGAATGAGATCGACATCGTTGCAATTGATGACTTAGGTAAGCGTATTTTGATTGCAGAAGTAAAACGGCAAGCGAAAAAATATAATCCTAATCAATTGCTGATCAAAGCAGCGCATCTATTGCCTAAGTTGAATATAAAAGACTACACCGTCGACCAGCGTTGCTTCTCTTTGGACAATCTCGATGATGTTATGGACGAATTTGCGAAATTATAGGTGTTCTCACTGAGAAGCAGAATAGACTGCTTCTCAGTGATTGCTAAAAAGACTATGGCCGCACTGAGACGCTGAGTGACACTCAAATGAACTGATTTTATTGTCTCTGTAATGACCATTCATCAATGAGATTGGTAACCGTTTCACGGCCTAAATATTCGTGTGATTCAACTCCCATAGCAGCTAGTTTTAGCATTAAATAAAATCCAGTATGAAGTTCTGAATTTGATTCGCTTTGCATATAACGTACACATGATCGAACATCGCACAAATAGTGCGTGTCGTAACTGTTGGCTATAAAACAAGCAAAAAAAGGTTTTCTTTTTGCAACTGCGATAATCCGTTCTAATGCAATTATCTCTTCATGGTGAAAACTGTAATGTTCTGTGTTTGTTATCATTTTATCCTCGGCTTGATTATTTTTATTAAGCATTTGTTTATAAAGGTTAATTTCTATGGTTTTGGCTCATTATTCAAATTGGTATTTTTAACCGAATAATTATTTTTGTTGTTATGTGGCTGATTGTGAAAATTTTTATACATGCTTATGCGTTGCATGGCGGTTAGGAAGTTATTTGTAATTCCTGTAAAAGCTGAATCAGCGAGCTGAGAGATGCATCTGTTTCTTTCTGCGATTTCTCCACATCGAGCAGACGAGCTATCAATGTTTTCAATAAGCTCGTTTTGGAATTCTCGTTCGTTTTCAATTCCACGTTGAAGTTCTGCAACAAGGTTTGTAATGCTTCCCTGTCCTGGATTAACAGTTGATGAGTTAAAACCATTTTTTCCAGTAGGACTTTCCGCTCCTGTTGATATTGTGCTGTTATTTTCAGCATATCCTGTCGGAACTGTTGCTGCTGCAATTCCATTGTTTGTTGAATAGTACTTAAAAGATTGAACAACTGATTCTCTAAAGGTGTCATAATTTTTGTTTCCCATGATCATATTTATAATATATTTCAAAATGTTAGCTATGAATTTTGCTAGAGCCATAATCAGATCTTCTAGTGATGATCTTGATGGTGATAAGGCTGGTTTTGTTAAAAATCTTGCTTGCGGTTTGTCCAACGTGGGTGTGTAAATAAGTCGAAGTTCGGAGTCGAGATTGCATGAATATCTATCCCGATTGAATCTCGATCTTTTTTTGATCCTGCGTAGTAATTCTTGATGAAGTTTTGTCGGTTCCAGAATGGGAATATTTTCTGGTTCAGTTCCAGAAAATAATGATCCCGTAAGACGAATTGCTTTGCATTTTCCATCTAAAACTAGTTGTAGATGATCCTTTTTCTGGTTAACGGCTTTGATTGCAAATTGGATCTGCACTTCAGGTATGGAAAACCAAGCAATCACGACATCATGATTTAGCTTAATTTTCTTCTGACAGCTAAACGTTTTTAGCTGGTCATATATCGTTTGTTTTGTTTTCCGTTGTGGATCGTAAGGGCTGATATGACCAAACAGCTGCCTACGTTCCGGTGCTATATTGGTTGTTAGCCCATACTTAGTATCGATGAACAATTTAAGAGCATTAAAGTCAGCTGCACTCATCGGTGGGTGTGCATTGAAGTAGCGACCAGTCCTCAAATGGATTCTTGGTATTACAAAATGATTTTCGATATTCCCTGCATGTGTATGCTTGACCCACTCAATCAATCGATCGGATTCTGGTAATCCAGCAAATACAAGTTCTTCAAACAACTGTCGATATTCGCTCTCAATTTGTGAGTTTTGCTTCAGTATTTGATTATCTTCTTTAGCAAAAGCGATAACTCCGCTGTTGTATTTATATTTATGTGGTGTTGAAGCAATGGCGTAAATTACGGCTTCTTTATTGTAAGAAATCACTTCAGGTGGAGGTGTTCGTAAATTACCAGTGATGAGGTTTCTGGCATCAAGAAGGTCATCAGCATCAGTTTTATTAGTAAGTGCTTTTTGAATTGCGTTGGTCAGCTCTGCATACCGCTTTCTCTGTTCTTCTGTAAGGGCGCAGTATGGTGAACGTAAATAATCTAGCGCTTCAGATGGTTTTGATGAACCGACTCCACTGCTGGAAAAAAAACGAATTGTACTCATTCATCAATTCTCCATGCATTCACACCATCAGTGTCATAGCGCTGACCCAAGGAATCATATACGTGATTTTTGTTAATTTGAGCCATGACTTTTTGGTCATGCAAATCGAATTTTTTCTGCAAATCGCTTAGTTCGGCAAGCACATGTACCAATTCGATACTTATGCTTGAGGTGAGTAATTTGTGTGCAAATTGCTCAATATTGTTGTTGAACCGAATACGTTCAGCAATCAACAGGTTTATTTCATGGTGTAGCTGTTCTGTCCTAGGTATATATATGTTCAGGCTGTTCAAGGAACTAGCTGCTAATTCTGAAACGGATTTCCCGGATTCATCAGCTTTTAACTCCCAACGTTTTTTTCCACCCAAGAGCAACGCAACTCAGTTCGACAGCGTTTTTGTTTCATGTAGTATGGGTACAACATTTTTACATCACTATTCGCCAAGCCTGAATATAGGCTGATCGATTTAATCGAGATGTTCTTCTTTTGTGAAAGCAATTTAATTATGCTATTTTCCATTGCCGTGGCAATTGAATTTTCTTTTATTAATCCATTTATCATTGATTTGTTTTTGTCTGGTTTTTTCATGCTTTATTTGTTTTTACCGCTTTTTATTTTATTAGCAATAAATCAAGAATGTACGGGTCAGGAGTGACCTTGTTATTGTCGTTTTTATTGCTAACACTGATTGCAATTAATACTTTTTTAATAAGCTCAAAAATGTATGTGCTGATTATTTATTTTTAATTTCCCATGATTTTCGATGACTTTCTGTAGCTCATAAAGCAGATCAAGTCTTGAATCGATATCAGATTCATCTTGGTGTTCACATGGAGCATCAGTCGACCAATACTCAATTTTTTGATAGTAATCCGTCAGCTTATTTAGTTGCGTTGGCTCATCACTTTCTAAATCTGCAAGGTAATGCTTTCTGATCGTTTTTGTTGATGTATGTCCCAATTGTTTCGCGACCCAAAAATCACTGGCACCTGCTTTGACTGCATGACTTGCAAATGTATGTCGTATGGTTGTTGCTCCTTTAAAAGGAACATGCGCAGACGTACATAATGGACGAAAAAATTGCTCTCTAAATTCAGCTACACTTTTGAATGGATTGCCTGTTTTTTCGTTTATAAACAGAAAATTACCAGTTACTGTTTCTTGAGATCTATTATCGTCTAAAGTGCATTTTATTGTTACATTTGGCAAATGTCCCGTAACTGAAAACTGCTGCTTAAGTACAGCTATGCTATGCCGGTTTAGCTTAAGTTTTCTATATGAAGCTGATGTTTTTGGTGTTTTGTATCGCCCAATAACATTGGATCGCTTTACTGTCAGCCAACCGTTGCTGAGATCTATATCGGACCACATCAACGCTAACAGCTCGCTGATTCTAAGCCCAGTATTGATCCCTAGTGCAAATAGGTTTTTCCCATTAACATCAGCGGTCTTAACTGCCAATATTGCAGAAATTTCATTCAGCTCAAATGATATCGGTCGTGGATCTGCAATTGGTAAGTTGTTTATATTGTTCATCGGACTATTTTTGATTATTTTCGCCTCAGATGCATAGTTAAATGCACCGCGTAAAACAATTAATATTTCATTGATTGTTTTATTGCAATAAGACTCACTCAATTCTAAAATAAAATCTCTAATATCTGTTGTTTTTGTTTTTCTTATCAAGCGCTCGCCAATATTTCTTTTTACAATGTTGGCTTTGCTTTTGTAATTAACATATGTCGAATGTGCTGTTTTCAGACTCTGATATTTAAGCCATTTATCTGTTGCTGCCGAAATACACTTTAAATTCTCTCTTTTCATTATTTTAGTTCCAATATTCTTGAAATTAAAATAACAGGAGAAATATTAAAGTCAATAGAAATAATTAAATATTATGTTTTATTTTTTAAATACCCTAAATATTAAATATTTCCATTTTAATTAAAAATTAATAATTTCTATTGCCTCACTCATTTTTTCTATCGTAGCTTTTTTACCATAGCGCTGAAATGTAATGCCTTGTTTATTGTGTCCAACAATATCTGCTACAACAGCTTCGGGAATACCGGCTTGCTGCATTTCATCTATACATGTGTGACGGAAACCGTATGCACTGGGTCGGTGCTTGGGCAGCATTTCTATTGAGCTTTGGATTTCTCCCAGCTGAGTCGAGTACTCTTTTGACCAGTTCAAAAATGATGTCACCGGTTTGTAATCAAAAAAATAATTATTGTTTATATAGAGGCGCTGCTGTCGATATTCAAGTAAACCCTGTGAAATTAATTTTTTGTGTAGAGGAACAATTCTAGTAGCGTTTTCATTCTTTAACCGTTGATTCTCATGGCTATCATTGATGTTTAAGCACCAAACACCATCTAGGTTAACGATATCATCTATGTGAAGCTGACATGCTTCGCTTGGTCGTAGCGCATGGAACAGCATTAGTAACGTGGCCCACTTGAATTGTTCTCCTGCATTTTGAAATCCAGAACATGCAAAAAGTTGCTGCAATTCGTTTGTTTTCCAGCGCAACCGCTGCTGATCTGGTCGTTTGGTTGGTTTTTTACCCGCAGTGATGCCATTAAATGGATTCTCGGCACACAGCTTCATTAGCAAACACCATGAGAAGAATTGTTTGGTAGCGGCGAGATACTCTTTATTCGTTTTAAAACTTCGGCCTTCTGCTAACAACGCATCACGATAAGACATTGCCTCAGCTGAACTGATGTCTTTAGGCGTTTTGTTGCTGTAGCAAGAGATGAAATGAGAAATTCGCTGATTTAGCTGATAGACAGTTAATGTTGTAACAGCTTCATTGGTTTTTGATGCAATGAAACGAGCTAGGATTTCAGGCAGTTTCTCGATCTTTTCCTCTTTTTTGGGCTTTCTAGGCAATTTTTCCTGCGTAATTACAGGTACAGTTGTCTCAGTTGAAATTAGGGTTTTTTCATCTAATTCGATGTTTTTAATACAGATATTTTTATTAAAGTCAGAAATTGACTTAGTCAATAGCCTTCGGAATTCCACGGGCGTGGATAGGTTATTTACGGCAAATATAAGAGAAATGATGTTACTAGCCAACGCAAAATTTCGGCGTATACCGGTTTTTTTATCCTTGGTTTTCAAAGAAATTTTGATATCAGAAGGGAAACCGCGAGCCCTAAGTTGCTGCGGTAAAGCGATGCGGGTGTAATACACACCGTATGGGCTACGAAACAGGTACAAATGCCTAAGTCCTTTGTATTACCTGATTCTACAACACCCAGAAATGAAAAAACCCACTGAAAAATCAGTGGGTTATCTCTTTCGAATTTGGCGGAGAGATAGGGATTCGAACCCTAGAAGGGCTACAAACCCTTGCCGGTTTTCAAGACCGGTG
>Ga0183099_1001924_pt1 | contig 11246 bp, 9 predicted proteins | sample Biomet1_FD_127788 | JGI IMG/M metagenome (GOLD analysis project Ga0183099, IMG submission 127788) | Microbial communities from bioreactor (seeded with anoxic lake sediment) at LBNL, California, USA - Biofuel metagenome 1 | ecosystem: Engineered > Bioreactor > Anaerobic > Unclassified ... | reverse complement strand
CAAACGGTGCCGGGGCCCCCGGCCATCCCCTTTTCGGAGCCGCTCGCGGCCGCCGTCGATACGGGCTTACGAACTTACCGCTACAACATGGCGTCCATCCCGGACCGCAACGGGGACGGAATCGTGGACGAGGACGACATCATCAAGTCCGACGATTACAACAACAAGATCGATTTCGATAGCACCTACAGCTATGTCACCAGCCGCCTGGATTCGTCCAAGTTCAAGGTCAATTTCAACCTGCCTCTCGGCTATTGCGTCAACAACGGCTTTTGGATCTACACCAAGGGCGACAACGCCGACATCATCAACACCATCACCGGCAAAAACGAGTTCAAGCTCAACTTCACGATCAACTACGTGGCCACCACGAGCAGCAGCGATAAGACGCTGAACTCCTGGCAGATTCTCTATAACGCCAACAATCAGGACATCCACTCCTACCAGCCGCTGTCCCAAACTTCCCGCACCTACTATGGCTTGTACTACAAAGACGCGGCCATGCAAAACTGCCTGTGGTACGATCTTAACCACCCCTACACCTATAACCCGACCATCGGCCGTTACGTCGAAGGGGATTCCAAGTACACCCCGGTAACCATCATCGCCGATGGCAGACTCCAAACGGCCAACGTCACCGTCAACGTCAACCGCGATGACGGCGGCTTCTGGAGCGCCTACTTCGGAGATTATTTCTCGAGCGATACCTGGTATCCCTGCTTCGCGATCGGCATGGGTCGCACCGACGACGGCGTCCCCGGCAGCTACACCAATTATCTCAATCAGGCCGAGGCCAGCGCCTACGAAACGGCTACGGAAATCACTCAAGGCACCAGCGGAAACTGGGCCCAGCATTTCTCGGTCTGGAATGGTCCTTTCGTGAACCCAAGCGACGCCCCAGACGACCAGGTCTATTCGCAACGTGGTCTCTTCGACATCAGCAATGCCAGTAACGCCGAAGCCCAATTCTTCAACAGCTGGTTCACCCTTAACGGCAACGTCAACATGGACATTCTGTCCTTTAGTTCCGTCTTCACGAACGCCAACGGCAACGTCGCCTCGACCATGAACAAGGTCGATTACATTTTCGATGAGAGCAGCTTGGTTTTCGATAGCGTGGTCGGGAGCGAAACCTACGATACCTACACGAGCTGGAACGACGACTCCGACACGAAGGTCAGCTTCGACGTCACGACCGCCCTCACGACCGGCAACGCCACCTACTACTTCTACCGCAATAACGCCGATCCCTTCACCGTGCACGCGGATTATTCTAATGTCGCCTTCATGCCCGAAAACGGCACCGGCTATAGTGAGGCGGCCTTCGCCCAAAGGTCATAACATGCGCCGCTTCAAGTTCACGAAAAAAGTCATCATCGAAATGGTGTTCGCCCTCATCACGGTCGCTTCTTTGTCCGTGACCACTTTCGCATGGTTTTCCATGCAAAACCGCGCGAATGTTACCTTTTGGACGATGCACGTGGCCGAACAGCTTAAGGTCCAGCTCAAGTACTGCATTCATAACCGTTCAACGCTCTATGACCTTAACGGAATACCTTATAACAAATTCACGGGTTACAACGATCCGCGACCCCCGACCACCACTGACCCTTCGCAATACAAAACCATCACGAGTTACGCCTACCAATTCGTCCCCATCGCCGGCAACACGTTCGAGGAAGGGGGGCCGCTCGACATTCAGGATCTCGAGCCCGGCGTTTGCCACACCTTTGCCTTCGAGATCACACTCCCCGGAACTAGCAGCCAAGACATCGAACTGCGCTTGTCCGGTTTCTCCTCGCCCGGCAGCGAGAAGAACCGCCTCTACGATCAATATAGCCACATGACGACGACCACCCCCGTGGTCCTGGCCACCGCCATCGATTTCTACGTTCCGGACCAAGCCACCGTCAAAGATGAACTCGACGATGCCGCCAACACGACCGCCGCCAACAACTTCCTCACCAATTACATGATCTACGGCCCGACCGATCGTTTTCCTTATGGCGAAGCGACCGAGACCCCGCGACCAAACGGCTATCAGCTTTGGCACCAGACGGTCACGGGCGGCGTTACCGCCATCATCTTTTTCACGCTTGAATTCCCCGACCAGTGGACCAACTACTACCTCTATACCCAAACCGACGGAACCTACGATTACTATGCCCGCCAAACGAGCCAGTCCCAAGGCGGGGACAGCAACGTTTATCGCGGCTTGTCATTTAACATAACCGACCTTTATGTCGGTGGCATTTGATAGTTTTTAAAGCGCTTTCTGCGTGGTTAAAAGAAAAAAGGCCGCGATATTCCGTGGCTTTTCTTTACACAAAGTCTCATTAAGGGCTAACAAAAGTCTTCTGGTATTTGGCGATGGTAACCTTCTCGTTTTTCTTGGCGACGAAGCGATCCTCTTCTAGACCCAAAAACTGGAATCCCAGTTTAGCGAGGAGATGCCTGGAGGCGGCGTTCCGCTCATCGGTCTCGGCGTAGCAGTAGGCTTTCCCGTTTCCGCGAAGGTAAGCAAGCACTCCTTCGAGGGCTTCGCTCATGAGGCCTTTTCCCCAATAGTCGTCGCGGAGGATATAGCCGATCTCAACGCCATCGTGGGGCAAATCCTTGATGATCTCCACCTCGCCGATGACGAGGTCGCTATAGACGATGGCCCAACTGTAATTCCGTCGTTTTCGCACCCATTTGTTGACGATTTTCTCGGTGTCCTCGAGCGAGCGATGAGGGTACCAGAAAAGATACTTGGTGCATAAAGGAGAGCCGCACCAGCGGTTAACGGCCGGGGCGTCCAGGACGGTCCATGGACGTAAGATCAGCTTTTCCGTCTTTAAAAGGGGCGTCTCCACCATGGTGTCAGGCCTTCGCGGGCGTCTTGTCGTTTTCCGGCATTTCGCTCTCGGCCGCTTCGAGCCGCTTCACGATGTCGTCATAGGCTTCCCCGCCCCCGGTGCAGATGAACATCCTTACCACGACCGAAGCCGTGAGGAAGCCCATGCGAAAAGATTCGAAGTCGAGACGGGAGGAAGTCGGACCGGTGTTTTGGAGGTCGGTGGAAAGGATCTCAAGGAGCTTTTTCTGCTTGGCCACGCTTAAAGGGCCTAGCGGCTGGCCTTTGACGGTGATCTTGCTCAGCAAGGCCAAATCTTCGAGGCCTGGACGCTTAGTTGCCGCATCACTTTTTCGTTTGCTCATGAGATACCCCTCTTTTAAGATAGCCTATATATAGGAAAAAGAAAAAGAAAGTGGCTTTGGCAAATAAATCAGTCCATCCAGAAAATCGACTGATCGATTCGATGACGGAAGAGGCGGGATTGGGACCAAATGGTTTCCAATGGACCAAAGGTTTTGTGGCATAATGACGGGAATGAAACGCGTCATCTTCCATAAACCAAGCCTCGGAAAAATCGAAGGACTGTTATCTCTTCTGGATTTCCGACCCTCTGCCAAAAAGTTTTCGGACAAAGAGTTCGAGTCCCTGGTGAATGGCAAAGGGGTTCCGACTGGGAAAATTCAGTGCCAAGTGGATGGCGGCCACGTCCTTATCTTAAACGATGCGGCCGAGGTTCATTTTCTAAGCCTAATCGCTTCCTCAGGTTTCGCCCGTCAGGTCCGCGGCCAAACGAAACGAATCGATTACGTCAAGCCCTGGTCCCATAGCCCAAGCCCCTATTATCCCGATTTCCTTTTCCACACGTACACCGGCGAAATCGCCGTCGTTGAGATCAAAAGCATCCTCGGCATGTGCCAAGACGAGAATATCGCCAAATTCTCCGCCCTCCGCTCCTATTGCGAAAAGAACGGCTTTCTTTTTGGCTTTCTCGACGCCGAACTCGAACCCTTTTCCCGTTACCTTCTTCCCCCGAAGGAAAGCGAGGAGGGAATGGCCCGCTATTTCTATGAAACGCTCGGCTCCCTCGGCGGTTTCACCACCGCTAACCTAAAAGCTATGATGAAACGTTTTCCCGATAAAAAGCCCTCGGAGGTGAAGCGTTTGGTCGCTTCGCTCGTGCTCCAGGACCCCTCCTTGGAGAACCGCTACTGCCATGATTCTCCCTTTTGCCTGAACGCGACGGAACGGGCGGCGCCGGCTTCTTTCAAGATTTTCCGCTAGTCCCTCCTAATCTCTTCGTCCCGACCTCGAACAAACCGAGAAATGCTTTAACTTCTCGCGGGGCTAAGTCTACAATAATCCCGTAATCAGTGAGGCAAGCCAATGAACATTGCGGCCGTCATCTTCCTCTTCGTGGGCCTTCTGCTGGCGCTGGCCAGCCTGGTCGTCCTCGGTTTACCGAGTCTTGTCACGAGTTCCGGTCACATTTACGCCATGTACCAAAACGGGTTCGCCGACATTTTCGGCGGCCTCAAAACCAATTTCGCCAACTTCTTTAACCTCAAGCTCATGTTCGAGGCTTCCTACGCCAAAAACGAACTGGTTTTCTTCTACATCCTCATGGCCGTTCTCGGCGTCGGGGCCCTCTTACTCCTCGCCCACTTCATTTTGCTTATCATCCACCGCAAAGGCCGAGCTATCGGACCCGGGCTTCTTTGGATTGTCGTCACCGCGGTTACCTACGTCCTCATCGTCGTTTTCCTCATTCCGGTGCCGATGGGCCGCACCTTCGTTTTGGCGGATGGAACCACTCCATCAACCGAATGGGTCAGCATTACCGACCAAGGCGACTTCATGAGCATCATCGCCGCTACCCTTGTTGCGAACAACGGCTGGGCCAGTGGCGCCCCGGCCAACATCCAGACTTTATTGCTTCTCCCGTTCTATTTCGCCTGCGCCGGTTATGGCTTTGGCCTCATTGGCTTCCTCCTTTCTTTTATCGACGCCTGCCGGAAGAAGAAGCCGGCCGAAGATCAGCTGGGCGTTACCGGACAAACGAACAATAACAACGTACCCTTGCAGGTCATCCCCCAAAGCGCGCCGAGCAAAGACCGCATCATCATCGTTCCGGTTCAGGGCGTGGCCCCGCAGAAAACCGGCCCCCAAATGGTCCAATACATCAACACCCCGGACGAGGAGACGCCTGACCAATTCGCGACGGAAGATGACGTCAGGGAAGCCATCCGCCAACAGCTTAACGGCGAAGTCCCGGATCCAGTCCGCGACCCCGTCCCCGACTTCATGACCACCGAAGTGCAGGTTCCTCCCGCCTCGAAGTACATGACGAAAGAAGAGGCCCGCCAGTCCGTTCGCGACGCCCTCGGTTCCAAAAAAGCCAAATGAGATCAGGATCGGGTTTAGCCCGGTCCTTTTTTCTCCTCTTTGAATGTACAAGAAAAACCGACAACATCTTTTTTAAACCTCTTTGATTTCAAAGTGTCCTAACAAAGGTCTTTTCGAAGTATAGTAAAGGGTAAGAGGAGACCTAAGATGAAACCTATCGTTTATTTCACGAAAGACCTCTCGCCAGAGGGCGTCAAGAAGATGTTCGATGTCCTAAAAGCCAAGATGAAGGGCAAAGTCGCCCTCAAGCTCCATAGCGGGGAGCAAGGAAACCAGAATTACCTCGGACCGGAATGGTATCGGCCTCTTGTGAAGGAGCTAAAGGCCACCGTCGTCGAGTGCAACACGGCTTATCCCGGAGCCCGCGACACCACCGAAAAGCACACGAAACTTCTTGCCGACCATGGCTGGAGCACCGCTTTCAAAGTGGACCTCCTCGATGCCACCGGACCCGACGTCGTCCTTCCGATCCCTAACGGCAAAGTCATCAAGACCGATTTTGTGGGCAAGAACATCCTCCACTACGATTCCCTCGTGGTGGTCAGCCATTTCAAAGGCCATCCGATGGGCGGCTATGGCGGCGCCCTTAAGCAGCTCTCGATCGGCTGCGCCTCCAGCTTTGGCAAATTGCACATCCACTCGGCCGACAGCGACAAACCGGAAGAGATCTGGACGGCCGACCATGAGCGGTTCCTTGAAGCGATGGCCGATGCCGCTTCCGTGGTTTACCTGCATTTCAAAGAAAATATCGCCTTCGTCTCCGTTATGAAGAACATGTCGGTGGACTGCGATTGCTGCGAGGTGGCGGAGGACCCCTGCCTGAAGGATATCGGCATTCTCTCTTCCCTTGATCCCATCGCCATCGACCAAGCCTGCCTTGACCTCGTCTATAAGAGCGACGACCCCGGCAAGAAGCATTTCCTGGAACGGGTCGAATCCCGCCACGGAATCCACACCATCGAAGCAGCTTCAGCCCTCGGCTTTGGCTCCCGGGATTACGAACTCGTGGAAATCCCTTGATCTCTCCGCTACCAAGCTCAAGTAAGGCAAAAATTGACCAATCGAGCAGAAAGCCGAGTATCAAAAAAGACCGGAAAATGGCCCTTTTCTCATGGTCTAGAAAAAATAATGAGGAAAGAAAGCGAATAATTGTTGACAGTGTTTCGACCTATGTGAAAATAGTCTCGTTCATCGGGGAAACCTGGTGTCCTGCCCAAGCGCTCGATCGGCGCGTTTGAAGGGCCCTGTCCTCCAGCCAATGGGAAAGTCATGGCGGTGTCTATCCGGAGGCGCAAGCCGTATGGAAAGGTAAGGGCTAGCGGTAGTCCCAGGTTCGGTGAGAGTCGAACCACAAGACCGTTAGGTTAGTTACCTTGCTGAGTGGGAGATGCGCAGGCCCACTTAGCAGAACCACCACAAGGATCCCGCGAGGGGTCCTTTTAATGTCTTAATAAGAGAGAAAAAGAGATACAAAATGGACGGCTCAAAAAACCAAAAACGATTTTTCTGGTTGTCCACCCCTAAAAATAAATAGTGAATATTACCCCCTGAAATCGCTTCCAAAGTGCCATATTTAACTACACCGAAAAAATAATCATTGACAGTTTTAGTCGCTTTCTTAGTATCGAAATTACCAAGGCAAGAACTATGTTTTTTGGCCTTCCTTGGTAGAAACGAAGGGGAGCATGAGCGCTAAAACAATCGGTTACATCATCAAGCGACTTTTAATGGCAGTCCTGACCATTTTCGTGGTGGCTTCCATCACCTTTTGGTTCATGCGGTTGATCCCTGGAGGCCCCTTCGTCTCCGAAAAGACCCCCAATGAGGCCACCCAGGCGGCCATCGCCGCCAAATACGGCCTCGACCAACCTCTTTTCATCCAATACCTCATCTACCTCGCCAGATGTTTCACCTTCGACTTCGGCCCTTCGATGAAGCAACTCGGCCTTTCGGTCAACGACATTATCGCCGGCGGAATGAAATACTCGTTCCTGATGGGCCTCGTCGCCTCGGCCTTAGCCCTCGTGATTGGGACTTCCCTAGGATCCCTCGCCGCCATCAAACGCGGGAGCGTCCTAGACCGGGGCATCATGATCGTTTCGACCGCTTCCGTGGCCTTCCCTAGTTTCATAATTGCGACGTTCTTGGTCTACTTCTTCGCCCTTCAGCTCGGCTGGGCCCCCACGGACTACGTGAACGGCCACACCGCGGCTTTCGTCCTTCCGACCATCACCTTGGCAATCTACCCCGCGGCCTATATCGCCCGGCTTTCCCGCTCCGCGACCCTCGATAGCCTTGGCAGTGACTACATCGTGACGGCCCGCGCCAAAGGCGCTTCGAGAACGCATGTTCTCTTTGGCCACGTTCTCAAGAACTCGCTGGCCCCCACCATCACTTACGCCGGACCGATGTTCGCGGGCATTATCACCGGCTCTCTCGTCATTGAGCAAATCTATCAGGTCCCCGGCATCGGCCGAGCCTTTATCACCTCGATTATCGGACGCGATTACTCGCTCGTCATGGGCACGACCATCATCATGACCGACCTCATTGTCGTTATGACCCTCATTAGTGACTTGCTCTATAAAGTCATTAACCCGCGGGTGGAATTGGAGTAGCAACATGAAACTCGGACAAAAACTTCCATTCCCTCTATCGTTACAAGTCGATTTCGATCGGCCGAACGTTTTCCGTATGAAGGATCTCGACGAGGCCACCAGACCGGCGAGCAAAGACGAAAAGGCTTCCGCCGCCCATATGCGCCCCTCGACCTCTTTCTTCAAAGACAGTTGCCGCCGTTTCGCCCGCAACCCCGTGGCCGTCGTCTCGCTCATCATTATGGTGTTACTCATCATCGCCATCATCGTGCTGCCTTTCGTTTGCCCCTATTCCTACGATGAGCAGTTGAGTATCCGGTCTTGGGATTCCAGCTACAACAATTTGGCCCCGTTCCAATATAGCAACACGGAAAAGGCCCTTATTGCGGAGGGCCAAAGCGTGTTCCCCCACATCCTCGGAACCGATAAGCTCGGCCGCGATTACTTCATCCGCGTCGTTTACGGAACGCGAGTTTCGCTCCTCGTCGGCGTCTTTGCCGCCATCATCGTCCTCATTATCGGATCCATCTACGGGGCCGTCAGCGGCTATCGCGGCGGTAAGGTCGACATGATCATGATGAGAATCGTCGACGTCATCTACTCGTTGCCTGACATCATGCTCATCATTCTCATCTCCGTCGTCCTCAACAAGATTCTCCCTGCCGAGAACGTTCTAGTGGCGACGCTTGGTTCCGGCATGATCTCGATCTTCCTCGTCTTCGCCTTACTTTACTGGGTCGGCATGGCGCGTCTAGTTAGAGGCCAAGTCCTCTCGCTCAAACAGCAAGAGTACGTCCTCGCGGCCCGGAGCATCGGCGCCAAAACCAGCTTCGTAATCCGGAAACACCTTTTGCCGAACTCGATGTCGGTCATCATCATCTCGGCCGGTCTCGAAATTCCCACCGCCATCTTCACCGAATCGTTCCTCAGCTTCCTCGGCCTTGGCGTCCGCGACCCGATGCCCTCCCTTGGCTCACTAGCGAGCGACGCCCAAGGTTCGATCGGTATTTATCCGCTTCTGATCTTCGCCCCCGCCCTCATGATCTGCGTTATCGTCCTCGCCATGAACCTTATTGGCGACGGTTTACGCGACGCCTTCGACCCGAAATTACAGAGGTAGGAAACCATGGAAAACCACAAACTATTAACCGTTTCCGACTTACACACCTCTTTTGACATACCCGCGGGAGAGGTCCGTTCCGTCGCGGGCATCTCTTTCAGTCTGGAAAAGGGCAAGATCCTCGGCATCGTCGGCGAGTCAGGTTCCGGCAAATCCGTCACCGCCGCTTCATTAATGCAGATTCTGGTCTCTCCCGGCCACATCACCAAGGGTTCCATCGTCTTCGAAGGCGAGGAACTCGTGGGCATGAACGAGAAGGAACTCCGCCAGCTCCGCGGCGACAAAATCGCCATGATTTTCCAAGACCCGATGACGGCCCTCAACCCCGTTTACACCATCGGCCATCAGCTTGAGGAAGCCATGCTTCTTCACAAGAACGGCCTGTTTGAGAAGCTGGTTTTCCCAGCCTCTCAGCTCCTCCGAGACGACGAAACCGCCTTCAACCGGGCGAAGGCTGATCGAAAAGCCCTCCCAGCGGAAGCCGACGTAACGCTCCAAAAGGACCTGGATGACAAAATCGCGGAGCTGACCCGAAAAATCGCCCTTGATCGCATCGCCCTGACCGAGGCCAAAAAGAAAGCCAAAGCCGAACTTCGTTATCAAAAGAAGGCCGCCAAGGCCGAATTCGCTTACGAAAAAGGCAAATTGCTGGTCCAACTTCGCAATTCCATCCGGGCCGTCGCCGCCTCAAGTGCCAACGAAGGCGCCCGCTATGACAACGAAAAGAGCGAGGCTCTCCGCTATCTGCCTAAACGCGAGAAGGAGAAAGAGTCTTTAGCCTTGTCTGCCCAACTCCGCGATGACGAAAAAACCTACGCCGCAGCCCTCTCGCCTCTAGCGGAAGCCGCTTTATCCAAAAAATCCGACCACGCCTCGCTAAGCAAGGAAAGGCTTCTTCTCGAAACCAAGTTCCGCAAGATCCTTTCCGAGGATTTGGCGAAAATCCATGAGGCCGAAAAGCAGGCCAAAGACCTCGACAGAGCCAACCGAAAAGCCCTCAAAACGGCCCATGCGAAACGGCTCCATGACCTCCGGGTCACCCGCCGCAAGGTTTTCTTCGAGAGCTTAGGCAAACTAAAAGAGGCCTACGACATCAACCATTCAAAGTTCAGCGTCACCCGCTACAGCGCCTACAAGCGCAGCATCGAGATGCTAAACCTCGTCGGGGTCAACGAGCCCGAGAAGCGGATGAAGCAATACCCCTATGAATTCTCTGGTGGCATGCTCCAACGCGTCATGATCGCCATGGCTTTGCTCAACAACCCCGACCTTTTGATCGCCGACGAACCCACCACCGCCCTCGACGTGACGATTCAGGCGCAGATTCTCGACCTGATCCGTTCAATTCAAAAGAAGCTCGGCATGGGTGTCATCATCATCACCCATGACCTTGGGGTCGTCGCCCAAATCTGCGATGACGTCGAAGTCATGTACGCCGGACGGATCGTCGAACGCGGAACCGTCAACGAGATCTTCTATAACCCCCAGCACGAATACACGAAAGGACTGATCGCCTCCATTCCGGGCCAAGACGCGCGGAAAGGCCAGAAGCTCCATCCGATCGAGGGCAACCCCGTCGACGTCTTCGCCCTTCCGAAAGGCTGCAGTTTTGCCCCCCGGTGCGAGAAATGCCTCGAGGTTTGCCTCCAACGTTACCCGAAAGAACTCCCGATCGGGCCTGACCACTTCTCCAGCTGCTTCTACGCGGCCGCCGAAGCCGTCAAAAATGGCCTGATTAGCAAAGACGATTTCCTCTCCTACCTCAACGATTCCTTCATCGTGGACACGGCTAACGCCCGCCCCAAGAAGCCAAGCCTTCTCGCCCGAATACGGGCCAAGTCGACGACCAGAAAGGAGAGTAAACCCCATGAGTGACGAAAAAAAAGCGGCGCCGAAGGATGATTTCATCCTCCAAGTCCGCCATCTCAAGATGTACTTTCCGATCCAAGTCGGCCTCTTCAAGACGAAGCAACTCAAAGCCGTCGACGATGTCTCCTTCGAAGTGAAGCGAGGCGAGACCCTAGGGGTTGTCGGGGAATCCGGGTGCGGCAAGACCACGCTCGGGCGAACCATCCTTAACCTCTATAAGCCGACCAGCGGCGAAATCATCTTTAACGGCCATCCGGTCACGAGCAAGGAGGATGTCGAAAACCTTCACCTCCATGCCCAGATGGTCTTCCAGGATCCTTACTCCTCCCTCGACCCCCGCATGACGGTGGAAGACATCATCGCCGAACCCTTCGACGCCCATAAGGAACTCTATCGCGACCTGAAAGTCCCGTATAAG
>Ga0183099_1001923_pt1 | contig 11250 bp, 9 predicted proteins | sample Biomet1_FD_127788 | JGI IMG/M metagenome (GOLD analysis project Ga0183099, IMG submission 127788) | Microbial communities from bioreactor (seeded with anoxic lake sediment) at LBNL, California, USA - Biofuel metagenome 1 | ecosystem: Engineered > Bioreactor > Anaerobic > Unclassified ... | reverse complement strand
CCGTGTGTTTTGCCCCGCGACCCCGCCATGATATCGGCTCCTGCCTGCGTCGGCTCTTTTTCTGCAACGAATTCGCCGTAGCAATTATCGACAAAGCAGATACAATCCGGCTTTATGCTTTTGACGCAGCGACAAATCTCTTCGATTTCCTCGATCGACAGCGGCGAGCGAAGACTATACCCGCGCGAACGTTGGATCAAAACCATTTTGGTCGTCGGCTTTATTTTTGCCTTAACCGCCGGCAGATCGACTTTGCCCGCAACCATCGGCACTTCATCATAGGCTACGCCAAATTCTTTAAGCGAACCAGGACTTGGATTTTCATAGCCGATGACCGTCTGCATGGTATCATACGGCGCACCGGTAATCGACAAAAGCTCATCGCCGGGACGCAGGATGCCAAACAGCACGGTAGCCAAAGCATGCGTACCGGATACAAACTGCGTCCGGACCAAAGCCGCTTCCGCGCCAAAAATAGTGGCATAGAGTTCTTCGAGTTTCATGCGACCGATATCATCATAGGCATAACCCGATGTCGTGTTAAAATGGGCTTCGGATACTTTGCCCTCGCGCATGGCGTTCAAAACCTTCAACGTATTTTTTTCTGCTATGCTGTCGACATCTTTAAAAACAGCGGTGCATTCCTGCAATGTTGTTTGCTTAATTTCTATAAGTTTTTCTGAAAATGGCATACTTTAATTGTTCTCTCCTATTTTATACTTTTCAAATTTAGCCGCAGCTTCCCGGGGAACCGTAACTTGCAAAACTGTGCCGTGTTCCGTATATTCCGTCGACTGTATTGTGGCTATCTCATGCAGCAAAGTGATCTTGTCACCATCAGCAAAGGGAATCAACAGCATCATTGCTTGATTTCTTGAAGAAAAATGATCTTCAATCTTATGGAGCAATGCATCCAGCTGCAAATTATTCTTGGCGGATATGCCAAGACTCATCTCGTCTACCAGTATGGCGTCCAAAGCAGACGGATTTTCAAGCTTATCAATTTTATTAAAGACATTGAATGTCGGTTTGCTTTCGGATTCGAGTTCTTTCAACACGGTGAGTACAGCCTGCATCTGCAGTTCATAATTTTCCTGACTGCTGTCAATGACATGCAGCAAAAGATCGGCTTCCTGAACCTCTTCGAGCGTCGCATGAAAAGCAGAAACAAGATGATGTGGCAGTTTTTGAATGAAGCCGACGGTATCCGTCAAGAGTATTTTTTGATTGTTCGGCAGAGTTACCAGCCGCGTCGTTGGATCCAGTGTGGCAAAAAGCTTGTCTTCCGCAAATACGCCGGCATCGGTCAAGGCATTGAGCAGCGTTGATTTTCCCGCATTGGTATACCCCACCAATGCGACCATTGGGATCTGTGAATCCTTGCGGCTCGCGCGGTGCAGGTGTGCGGTGCTTTTTCAGTTGTGCAATTTGTTTTTCAATATCATGTATTTTCGTATAGATGCGCCGACGATCCACTTCAAGTTTTGTTTCGCCAGGACCGCGGGTGCCAATTCCGCCGCCAAGACGCGACAAGATAAGACCCTGTCCGCCGATGCGCGGCAGCGTATAGCGCAGCTGCGCCAACTCAACCTGCAATTTTCCTTCGCTTGAGCGGGCCCGCTGCGTGAAAATATCCAGGATCAAGGCCGTGCGATCGAGCACCTTGATGCCGAGGAATTGTTCTAAATTGCGCTGCTGCGCCGGTGACAGTTCATCGTCCATAATGATCAGATTGGCATTCGTTTCCTGAATCAACAACGATATTTCCTGGATCTTTCCCTTGCCCAAAAACAACGCCGGATCCGGACGATCCTTTTTCTGCGTCAGTTTGCCAACGACTACAGCTCCAGCCGTTTCCGCCAGCTGCCGCAGTTCCTCCAGCGAATCCTCTACCGTCCAGCCAGTAGAGCGTTTGCCGGATAGCTCTATACCTGCCAGCACAGCCCGTTCTTCCTCATCGAAAGTCGTCTTCATCGTATCACGACTGAGTTTTTTGTTGACGACGGTCGTCAGATAGGTCAAGTTGATCTTGTGGAGCACGGAGGCTTCCACTGGCCCGACCCCCTGGAGTTCCGGCAAATCATTTTCGTATTCGCCGGTAAAAAAAGCCATGCTGGCAATTATGTCGGTGCCCTTGCGCGCCAGGGCAACCATGACATCAAAGCGCAGGCGCCGCAAAGAAGAAAGATCCGGGTCGCTCAGTGTCGTATCGGCACTCGGATGTGTATGAATGCAGCGAATCCCGGACAAGCGCAGTTCTGAAGTGCGTTCCTTTATCTGTGGCAGATCCACGGTTGCCGTATCCCCTACAGATACCTGCACCACCTTGCCTTGTCGATTGATATAGACAGCGACCTCGCGCTCCAAAAGGTCGGTTACCGCGACAATCTGCTCGTTGATTTCATTGGTCGAAATCTGGCCGATGGGAACCTGCATATCATAAACCGCTTCAAGCTGATCAATGATATACTTTTTTATATTTTTAATATTGCCATTTACTTTCAAAAAATCACCTCCTGATTTTGTCTGTCAAATAAATTAAGATCGGTTGGAAAGGTTCAGTATATGCTTCAAGGTAATGGACAGGCTACCGTCGGGATTATTCTTGAATTCAACATAGTCCGTATTATTAAAATAGTCGAGCGGGATGGTAAGCTCAATGCCGGTATCGGTCTTCAATTTGTGATTCTTCATCTTTTTCAAAGTGAATTCCTGATCCAGTTCCATCGGCTCGGACAGCCCGCTGGCCTGAATCTGTTTATCGTATTCCGCCTGCATTGCCGGATTTTCCTGAAAGACTTGGCGCCGACCTCCCGCGGATCGAGTTCAGCCGATGCCTGCATGTTGTCGGCGATAAAAGATTTTACAGCAGTGGCCGCCATGACGTCGCTTTGCCCATAGTCTTCGGCTACCTTCTTGGCAACCTGGCCAACCGTTTTGAGCATCTCCTTCGGCGAAACCGTGTGACTGCATTCCAACAATATTTCGGGAAATATGCAGACATTGTTTCCGTCAATGGAATATTTCGGAGCGACAAATTTTATCGCCTGGCTCAGCACATCGACAAAAGCAAACTCATTGATTTTCTGCGACAGATTCGGCATAATGGCACAGTGGTTGACGATATCATTCTTAATGCCAGCTTCTGTTTGCAGAACCTGATGAATAAAACCCCGATGATTGTTGCATTTAAAGATGATGATTTTTCGGGTTTCTTCAATAACGGCATCACAGACGATCACATCGGCCGAGTCCATTTCCTCCGCATGGGCAATTGCCGCATACAGAGTCTGCACAATATACTTGGAAAAATCGATAAAGGAGAGTTCATCGGCCGCATAAAGTTGCAGTTTTTCTTTAAAGGAACTATCCTCATAAAACGTGCCATTTTTGGCATTCTGATCGGCATAGGATTTTTCCACATGCTTCAATAAAAAGGTCTGCGTGCTGTCCTCTACTGTAAGTTCCTGGTCGGAATACACTGTTGCGCCTGCGTTAAAATCGAGAATATGTAAAATCGCTTTGTTAATAATAATCAAAATAGCCGCTCCTCAGTTTGTTTGGTAAATGTACATTACATTATATCATATTTCCCTTGATAAAGCCGAAATTAATATTGCAGTGCGCTCATATCACTTTTTTAGTATAATATAAAGAAGTGAATAATTTTTATGGAGATGATTGTTTAATGAATTGTAAATATTGCGGCTCACTCGTCGCACCACAGGCGAATGACTGTCCTTATTGCGGCAAGAAGATTCCCACGGCCAAAAAGAGCCGGCGGCAGCTCTTTATCATTATCGGCATCGCTGCCGTTGCTCTGATCTTTATCTTCACTACGTTTGGCACAACCCTGAGCTCACAGCAACAAACAAATGCCCAGCTGGCAAAACAAGCTGCAAATTCTTTGCCTGATCTGGGGATATCCTATGATAAATTCCGCGATAAATTCAATGGCAGTCAATATGCCAAACCAAATAATTTGGCTCTGCTTTCCATCGATAAGACAGCAAACACTTTCGAATATACAATAGCCGGCAATATCCTGGTTTCCGGGAAAATCGATCCCCTGAGCAAAAAACTGCTGGACATCCAGATGGTTGCCCAGCCAGCATCGCAGGATGACTTGGTCACCTTTGTCACCGCTATGGGCATGGTCATAGAAACACTGCATCCGGACACGGCAGCGAAAACCCGCAGCGAAGTATTGCCGGAACTCGGTTTTAAGGAAGGTTCAGATATCCGCAAAGCGGATAACATCTCGACGAAAGGCGATAAAACTTATCATTTCCATTATGATGACAAAATCGGCTACATCTTTTCGGCCAAAAGCAGTAAAGAAAAATAACATTATAACGCTATAATAAACAACAAAATAAGCATATAACAATCCGTAAAATTTGATATACGAATCCATAGAGGTATTTGGTATGAGCCACAATAAAAGTTTTGTTTTAAGAGAAAACAACACCATCGAACAAAATGCAAAGCTATCAGAAAAAAGCAAAAGAAGGCTGAAGAAATCAAAATCCGACAACACCTTAAAAGCTTACGAAGCCGACTGGAATGATTTTTCTGCCTGGTGCAAATACAACGCTTTGACTGACCTGCCAGCGGAACCAGAAACCATCGTGAATTACATCAATGACCTGGCTGATGACGCCAAGGCCAATACGGTTTCACGGCGTGTCAGCGCCATATCCGAAAACCACATTGCAGCCGGATTTCAAGCGAAGAACCCTGCACGCTCCGGCCTGGTACGAAGCGCTTTGGATGCGATCCGCCGCGAAAAAGGCACTATGCAGCGCGGCAAATCGCCAATTTTGATGGAAGACATCGAAGAACTCGCCCTCTGCTTTACCGCCGATGACATCATCGCCATAAGGGATAAAGCCCTGCTCTTTTTAGGCTTTGCCGGCGCTTTCCGCCGGTCCGAGCTGGTGAACATCCAAGTGGAGGATCTGACTTTTTCCGCGGAAGGCTTGATTGTGCTGATTGCCCAGTCAAAGGGCGATCAGTTCGGTGAAGGCAACTATGTCGCCATCCCCTATGCGCCCAGTGAATCCCTCTGCCCGGTGACGGCCGTACAACATTGGCTTGAAGTCTCCGGGCTGCACAAAGGACCCTTGTTTCGTCCATTCAAGCGCAATAAGGAACTGCGTCAGGCGCAGCTTTCTGATAAATCCGTAGCGTTGATCGTAAAAAAGTACATTGCCTTGTCCGGACTCGATCCAGCAGATTTTGCCGGACACAGTCTGCGCCGCGGCTTCGCAACCAGCGCAGCGCAGCACAATGTCGATGAATACACCATCATGAAGCAGACCCGGCATAAATCAGAAAAAATGGTACGGCGCTACATCGAACAAGGCAATATGTTCAAGCATAACCCATTAAACAATATGTACAAATAAAAATTCTATTGGCACAGACCGTGCAAAACAACCGGGCAAGGAGGCAATCATGGCATTAGGATCCATCCGAAAAAGAGGCAAAAAATGGTATTATTCATTTGAGCTGGCAACCGTAGACGGCAAGCGAAAACGCATAGAGCGTGTAGCTGGGACGACAAAAAAAGCGGCCGAAAAAGCGTTGCAACGAGCCCTATACGAAATGGATACCACCGGGTTATTTCGCGACGCCAGCGAGATCTCCTTTGCGGATTTTCTCGATCTTTGGCTTGAACAATACGGGATAAACCTCTCTTTCAACACCAAAAAGACCTACAAGAAAAACATAGAAACACATTTAAAACCAGGATTAGGCAGCTTTAAGCTCAAGCATTTACAGCCAGAACTTCTGCAAAACTTCATCAACAAAAAGAAGTTGGAAGGCTACAAAAAAAGCACCGTTTCGCAAGTCATGGCCGTCCTTTCCATGGCATTAGCCTATGCTGTACATCCTTTGCAGTATATCAAGGAAGATCCGATGCGTTATATAAAAATGCCAAAATACGATATACTAATTCAAGAAAACATCCATCATAAAGCAAAGACTTTGTCCAGCGAAGAAATCGGGAAAATACAAAAGGAATTCAAAGACACGATATATTACCTGCCAATAATGATCGCCTACCTCACCGGCATTCGTGCTGGTGAGTGTCTGGCCCTGGAATGGTCACGAATTGACTGGGAAAACAATTGCCTTAAAGTGCGAGAGACATTACTGGATACTAGGAAAAACGAGTCCCGGCGAACCGGGCCGCCAAAAAGCAAGGCCAGTCTTCGGGACATCCCCTTCGGACCTACTCTGCAGCATCTGCTCAAAGAGGCCAAGCTGTTGCAGGCTAAGAATCAGCTCAAATACGGTGAGTTTTACGTAAAATCCAACAACGTTTGCATCAAGAAAAATGGGTGTCCATTGAACCACAATGACCTCCGCTACCTGGCAGAACTTTGCCAGAAGAAGCTGCAGATCGATTTCAATTTTCACATGCTGCGGCATACCCATGCAACACTGCTTTTGGAAAGTGGCGCCGATATGCTGGCCATATCGAAACGGCTCGGCCATAAAAATTTGGCGACGACCGCCGATATCTACGCGCATGTAAGGGATAAGCTGCAAGACAAAACCGTAGCCATGCTAGAACAGGTTGCGCAGCGTTAAAATCGCGTTGGCACAATGTCGGCAAAGAAGGAGATATTCATCTATAAAACCTTTAAATAAAGGGTTTATACTGATAAACACCGATAATATATAATTATCGGTGTTGTGTTTTTTTCAGCGAATCTGGTAAAAATCGTTTTTAAGACCCTATTCATCTCAACCCATACAAAGATAAGGCCATATCCAAAAAAGACGCTTAAAACGAAAAGCAGCGTGTTGCATTTTAACCAAACAGCCGGATTTTTACATAAAAAAGGACGCTTGCCGTTTCAATCAGCAAGCGTCCTTTTTATGCTTTTTATAAGAGAACTTTGTGTGACAAGTTCACACGACCCTGTTTATCAATTTCAATTACTTTGACTTCCAATTCATCGCCCACATTAACAACGTCTTCCACTTTGGCAACACGTTCTTTAGCCAAATGCGAAATATGGCAGAGGCCTTCTTTGCCTGGCAAAAGTTCAACAAATGCGCCAAAATTCATCAGGCGGGTAACTTTTCCTTTATAGACGGTGCCAAGTTCAACTTCGCGAACGATATCTTCAATAATAGCAACCGCCCGTTTGGAGCTTTCCACATCAACGGAAGAGATGAATATATTGCCGTCTTCCTGGATATCGATCTGAACGCCCGTTTCATCAATGATCTTCTTGATTGTTTTTCCGCCAGGTCCAATGACATCGCGGATTTTTTCGGTTTTAATCTTGACGGTCGTCACGCGCGGTGCATAAGGTGACATTTCTTCATTCGGCTTGTCAATGACTTCCAGCATTTTGCCGAGAATAAAGGCACGGCCGCGCTGCGCCTGCGATAATGCCGCTGCAAGAATTTCGCGGGTAATGCCGGCAATCTTGATATCCATCTGAATTGCCGTAACACCTTCTGTCGTACCAGCTACCTTGAAGTCCATATCGCCGAGGGCATCTTCCATCCCCTGGATATCCGTCAAAATCGTGTACTGGTCGCCGTCTTTCACCAAGCCCATAGCGACCCCGGAAACCGGGCGCTTAATTGGCACGCCGGCATTCATCAAGGACAAAGTGCTGCCGCAAACGCTGCCCATTGAACTTGAACCGTTCGATTCCAAAACTTCGGACACAAGGCGCATGGTATAAGGGAAATCTTCCAATGAAGGCAATACCGGCACCAACGCCTTTTCTGCCAAAGCACCGTGACCGATTTCGCGGCGGCCTGGACCGCGCGAAGGTCTTGCTTCCCCTACGCTGTAGCCAGGGAAATTATATTGATGGATGTAGTGTTTTGATTGTTCCGTACCCAGTCCGTCAATGATCTGTTCATCGCCGAGTGAGCCCAACGTCGTGATCGTAAGGATCTGCGTCTGTCCACGGGTAAAGAGGCCAGAGCCATGCGTGCGCGGCAGGATCCCGACTTCACAGCTTACCGGGCGCACTTCTTCCACACCGCGGCCATCCGGACGAATTTTTTCATGCGTAATCATCTTGCGAACGAGACCCTTGACAATTTTATGCAGATCCGCCTGAATTTCTTTGACATTTTCCGGATATTCTTCAATAAAATGTTCTAATGTATCCGCTTTTACAGCCGCAATGTGTTCATCGCGGAGCAATTTATCAGGATTGCGCATCGCTGCATCCAATTTTTCAGTGGCATAAGCGCGAATTGCCGCATCAAGTTCTTCCGGAACCGTAAACAACTTAATTTCGCGTTTTTCTTTGCCGCAGGCAGCCGCGATTTCCTTCTGGAAAGCGACAATTTCTTTAATTGCTTCATGGCCAAACAAAATGGCTTCCAGAATAACTTCTTCCGGCAGTTCATTGGCCGCAGCTTCAACCATCATAACCGCATCTTGCGAACCAGCAATCGTGAGGTTCAGCTCAGAAACTTTTTTCTGTTCAACGGTCGGATTGATGACGAACTCGCCATCGACACGACCGACATGAACACCAGCAATAGGGCCGTTAAAAGGAATATCCGATACGCACAAAGCGCAGGAAGCTCCGATCATACCGGCAATTTCCGGCGGATTATCCTGGTCAACCGACAGAACCGTAGCGACGATTTGCACATCATTGCGGAACCCATCCGGGAACAGAGGGCGAATCGGACGATCGATCATGCGGCTATGTAGAATAGCGGATTCACTGGGACGCCCTTCTCTTTTTATAAAACCACCAGGGATTTTCCCTACAGAATATAATTTTTCTTCATAATCAACGGTCAGTGGAAAAAAATCCACGCCTTCTCGCGGTGCTGCCGAAGCAGTTGCCGCAACTAAAACAACGGTATCGCCATAACGAACCAAAGCGGAACCATTGGCCTGCTTTGCCATTTTGCCGGTTTCGATAACGAAAGAACGGCCACCCAATTGCATCTCAAAACTATGCATTCAATTTCCCCCTAAATCTTCCTACCTTATTATCAATCTTATAAACTTTCGACATTGGCCTAAAATAATCCTGTTTATGTTTAATCATCCTGCCAATTAAACATAAGAAAAAAGCGGGAATAATCCCGCTTTTATTACTTACGCAGATTTAATTTTACCAGAATCGCACGATAGCGTTCAATTTCGTTGTCCTGCAGATAACGTAACAATCTTCTGCGATGACCGACCATTTTCAAAAGACCACGACGCGAATGATGATCCTTCTTGTGTTCTCTCAAATGATCCGTTAAATAAGTGATACGAGCGGTAAGAAGCGCAATCTGTACTTCCGGCGACCCAGTATCCCCTTCATGAACGGCATTATCGACAATAACCTGTTGTTTTTGTTCTTGTGTTAACATAAATAAATCCTCCTAATAATAAAACTATTCCACTAGCCAAGATATCGTCGGAGATCCTCGCTATCCTAGCTATGGATGAAGCACCTCGTTCCGGCACTTTTGATATTATATCATACAGACCAACTAATGTAAATCAGAAATATTCGCAGCCATGATAATATCGCTTTGAATTTGTTTTATCAAAGCATCTTTAGCTGAAAATTTCTTCTCGTCACGTATTTTTTTCAGAAATTCCACCATGAGAATTTCATCATATATATCCTGTTTGAAATCCAAAATATGTACTTCAACATGGCGGGTTGCCCCATTAAAGGTAGGATTGGTGCCAATATTGGCTACTGCCTTATATTTTTTTCCGGCAACATAGGCTTGTGCCGCATATACCCCATTGGGCAGCATTGCCTGCTTGGGACTGATTGCCAAGTTCGCGGTCGGAACCCCCAAAAGGCGGCCGCGCTCATCGCCATGAAGGACCGGTCCGCTTATGCGGAAAGGCTTACCCAGCAAAACATTGGCAACTTCCAGCTGCCCGCCAATCAGTAAATTGCGAATCCGGGTGCTGCTCACGATATGATGGTTCATATGAACCACCGGCTGTACTTCAGAAACAAAACCGTAAGCCGTGCTCTTTTGCGATAAAAATTTAGGTGTCCCCTCGCCCTTGTAGCCAAAGGTGTAATTGGGTCCAACAACGATATGCTTCGGCGCAAGATTCTCCTGCAGAAGCTTTAAGAACTCAAGCGGAGAAAGCGAACCAAACTTTTTTGTAAAGAGGACATTCATCAAGACATCCACGCCCAAAGCCGCCATGTCCATCTGCTTCGAGCGGTTGTCGCTGATGTAGAGCGGGGCATTCGGTGGCGATATAACCGTCAACGGATGATTGCTGAACGTAAACACCACGCTGGTTCCATTGATTGATTTTGCCAGTTGAATTGCCTGCTTGATGATATTTTGATGACCGATATGTACGCCATCAAATGTCCCCAAGGCAACCACGATATTCGAATGGGTCTTTGTTAAATTAGTAATTGTTGAAAAAATCTGCATGCGCAATCTGTCTCCTTAGTGCAACCAAACATATTTCATCGTAATAACAGTTTTAGGCGATGACCTTTACCGGAGTCAGACAGCGTTGATCGAAATCATAGCGCCCGATTCCCATAAAATGATCTCCATGATATAAGCGGATAGCCTTAGGATCGTCTGTCCATGAACCCAAACCTATTTTCTGGCCTTGCTGAAAGGCCTTGGCCTGGGCATCACTTAGCCGATAAAAAGGCAGATGCGCCAAAACAGCATCCATCTGGCACAAAGCTTCAACAGGATTGGCCTTGATTTCCGCCAAAGTCACTGCCTTTTCCAAACAAAATCCGCCGACTCGCGTCCGCACCAAAAACGACATGACGGCCGGAATATCCAGGCGCTTCCCGATGTCCATGCAAAGGGTTCGTATGTAGGTACCCTTAGAACAGTTGACGTCAAACAGAAGCGTCGGCTCCTTCAGTGCCAAAAGCGAAATCTCATAGATTTCGATCTCACGCTCCGGGATTGTCACTTCCACATTTTGCCTGGCCAAATCACAGGCCCGTTTGCCATTGATCTTTATCGCCGAATAAATCGGCGGAATCTGCTTGTTTATGCCTTTGAACTGCTGCAAGGCTGCTTCAACGCAAGCCTGTTCAGGCATGGTAAATAGCATTTCTTGCAATACGTGCCCCGTGTCATCGCCGCTGTCAGTGGAAAAGCCAAACGTCAGCTCCGCCCGATAGGCTTTATCGGCATCTGCCAGATATTCGATGAGGCGGGTAGCCTTTCCCAAGGCCACGGGCAGGACGCCCGCAGCCGCAGGATCCAGCCTACCCGCATGTCCCCCTT